>VFQN01000473.1_pt1 | contig 74611 bp, 113 predicted proteins | sample 3512371 | NCBI WGS metagenome assembly VFQN01 (sample SAMN10412370, study PRJNA504923) | tailings metagenome | isolation source: Replicate 2 from Balatoc abandoned mine | place: Philippines: Itogon, Benguet | collected 2017-08-28 | reverse complement strand
AGATGGGAGGGAACACAAGGGCAAAGGGGGAGCGTCAGCGAACGGCGACAAGAGAAAACGTGTGGCGTGGATGCAAATGCGACTAGAGATGCATTAGGGAAGGAGAAGAAGGAAGACCAGAAGAGAACGGCGGGGGGGGGGGCGCAGCGCGTCAACGGCGGACACGCGCAGGGTTCGGGCCGTAGTGCCTGCAGTGCATGGCCGGCCCTCTCCTGAGGCCTTAAGGCGTCTGCAAGTGACAGGAGGGCGGTTGTGCCGTGGTACTGGTGGTCACGGAGCTCAAGGTGTTGAGGGCTGGACCCTGACCCTTACCCTCACGCGCTGGCGGCTGCCCGCAGGACCCCCTCCCAACCACCCTCCATGCCGGCGCCGCAGTACGGCGCCATGCCGCCGCCGGCGCCCGCCCTCGCGCCGCCGCCGTACGACAGCCCCTTCGGGCAGCCGGGGATGCAGACCGCCCCTAGCAAGAAGGGGAAGAAGGAGACGGGTGGGTGCCTGAAGGGCGCACCGAGGGCCCCTGCGGCTGTGCGGGTGGGGGGCAGGCAAGGACATGCAGGGACTTTGCATGGACGGGTGAGGCTGTGCTGATGGATTACTTACCTTGCCTTGCCGTGGGAAGGTGCGGTCTTAGGGGTGGGGATCTCAGGGGTGGCATCACCATCCCCTGTAAGCATGGCTGGGGCCAGTAAGGCAAGGAACAGCAGCTGGAGCAGCAGCAGCCCACCACCACAACAACTACCACTTGGACGACAAGCTGGTCCCTTGCCTTGCGGCGACGAACCCCCACCTGGTCCGCCACCCTACCCACCGCTCCCCCACCTTGCCCCAACGGCCGCCCCGCAGTGGTGCCTGTGGCCGCTCCCGCCCCCACGGCCAAGGGCTCGGCGCTCATCGGCCGCAAACTGCAGCGCTACTTTCCCGACTGCTCCCCCTCGTGGGTCACGGGGACCATCATCGCATACAATGCCACAAGCGGGGAACACCAGGTGAGGCGAGGCAAAACGATGTGGCTGGGGTCGGGGATCAGGTCGGGTTGCGGTTGTGGGTGCGGCTGCGCATACCGCGGTAGTGAGCAAGGCGCTGTGGCTGAGGCGCGCGGTGCCAGTCGCCAGGACCGCGCGGCTGTGCGGTTGAGTGGAACGGCTGTTGTGGGGCTGTAGGCGGTCTTTGCAACGAGGGATTGGCCGCAAAGATTGGCCGCAATCGTAGGATAGGGTCGTTACATGCATGCTTGCCGGAGCGCCAGTGCTCAGGTGGTACGGCGGTGGACGAGGAGTTGGGGCTTCCGTGCGCATGTGCCCTTCGCCGAGGGTGCGATGGACGCCACACCACCCAGTTTGCCACATGAACGAACGGCAACTCCGTACTGCCCACGTGTTGCCGCACGTGCAGGTGCAGTACGGGCCACCCGTAAAAATAGCCATCTGGGAGAACATCAACGAGATGCCGCCACAGAATTTCCGATGGGTGGAGGCGGCCCCGGAGCCGCCCGCCCCCCCGCCCGCCACCAAGGCTGGCGGGTCCAGCAAGGCCGGTGGGTGGCCGCCTGGGCGGACGGAGTCGGGGCCTGTGGGGCAAGTACCTAAGGGGGGAGGCAATCCTTGGCCGCCTTGCCTGAAGCGAGGGTGTACGAGGCCAGCGTGCCTCGGAGAAACCTCGCACAAAGAAGCCCCGAACTCCAGCCAGGGTCCCTACGCACCAGCAATGACATAGGTCACCCCGGCACGCTGCAGCTACCGTGCGCTGGGTGCTGGTGCTCCGCCGGTACGACCAATGAGTTTCTTGGGCGTATGGTCTTCAAGACACTCGGCAAACCGCGACCATGCAACTGTTTGCACTGTGCGCAACGTGCACGCCGCAGGCGGGGGCAGCAAGTCGGGCCTCAAGTCGCAGCCATCCACGCCCAAGGCGCCCGCCGCGCCGAAGGCACCTCCGCCCGCCCTCCCCGTCAACATCAACTTGCCCGGGGGGCCGTCAACCTTCATGGCGGGTGAGAGTTCTAGCCGGGCTGGGTGGCCAGTATGCAATCCCAACTCAACTCAGCGAGGCGTTTTTCGGGGTGTGACCTTTGCGCCCAGAGCTCAGCCATGGGGGAACCGCTGAACTCTGCACCGTGGGCGCAAGCCATGGAGCAGGGACGAGACCGCACCTGTCCTGTCAGGTCGTCCTTCCAACCCTTGGCCCTGGTCCTCCCATGCGTACACCCAACAGTTGGCATGAGCATCCTGGCGCCGCCCTACAACGACTCCTTCCTCCGAACCAACCTCCCGAAGAACCGGCCAGAGGTACGGGCCCACCGGCACCACCACGAGTACGGTAGTGAGCAGCAGTTGCGGTGCTGGGATATCAAGGCATGTCTCAAGACATGATTAGGGAGGCAAGAAGGCAACATCGCTTGCAGTTTTCGGTAGTGTGCTGGCAGAGCACGACATTGGGGGCTCAGGGCACGGAGGTTGCTCGCGGTGCCTCCTAGGTCTCTCATGAAAGGGTCGGCCTGCATTGGTGTCGTGATGCGCAACTAGTGAAGGGGCTTCCGCCTGATGGAGCTGTGGGTGACTGGTTTCGTGTGGGCGCGGCACATGCATCAGTTGCGGACAGAATCAGGGACCAAAACACAAGCACCCGCGACCCTTTCCCACAACGTACGCACCACGCACCCACACCACGCCACGCAGGACCTGTTCGCCATGACTTGACCCCATCCCACTGTGACACGACCTACACCAAACCACGTGCTCCCACCACACATGCAAACTCACACCAGTTCCCCTCCCCCACACGCCGTGCAGGACCTGTTCGCCATGCTGGGCGCCATGGACGAGCGGGAGGCGGCAGTGGTGCGGGAGATCACCTCCCTGCTGGACGACCAGGCGGACATAGGTGCGTGGGGGCACGGTCACGGTTACCAACCGCACATGGCATCTACGTGCTAGCGGGATCCGACCGGGTCGTTATCGTCAGTAGCGTCGTACCACCTTGATGCATGCGGGCTTCCTTGCATGCATGTTGGACGGATGGGCTGATGCAGGAGTCGTCTTGTGTACATTCTACATTATTGACTCCCTGCAACCACATGCCATCTGTAAACCGCGGCCTCCCCCCTCCGCCATGCAGACGAAATCACGCGGCTGCTGGAGCAGTCTCAGCAGCTGGGGCGGCAGGAGCAGCAGCTGCGGGCGGAGCTGCGGGAGCTGGGGGTCACAGGGTGACACCAGGGGCGGGGGTGTGGGCGTGTCACATTAGTGTCCTGTGACGGTGTACGTTGTGGCTCCCCTTGTGGAGACCGAGGGTTGATGCATGTGTGGGCATGTAATTTTGAAATGCATACGGCATATGTGGGTAAAGAGCAAGGTGTTGGAGCCTCGGGGAGGCGAGGCGTGGGTCTTGCGACTTGCTTGCCAGGCGGGCCAACGTATACGTGCGTGTGGCAAGCTGGCTGGCAGCGAGGTGCGCGTTACGAGGAGGGTAACCTCCAAGCGGCGGCGCAGCGAAAGTGGACTGGTGCACTTGTTACGAGCGAGCTGGGCAGCCCAGCGGGTTGGAGCTGAACGCGCAGAGGGGTATCGGTTGTGGCGATGAGCTGGCGCTTCCCCATGGCAAGAATGTGACGGCCATTCTGCTGCCAGGGGCGGCTGCGAAGCAACTGTACGCTTGGCTTGTCGGGGGCTGTCTTCCATCCTCGGCAGGGCGTGTGTGCAAGTGCTAGGCGCTTTGTGCACGATGCCGGTATGCTGAGTAGTACAGAGTAGTATGGCCCCGCTGACGGCCAGCGTAGCTGCACACCGGACTAGAGGCGGCCGAAATGGCGCACACCGCAAATTGGACGCGCGCGCGAATGGCCAGGACTCTGCTCTGCTACCGTCTGCTACCTACCAGCACGTCCATGTAACGCTGCGGTTGCAGGATTTGACGGGCGCCCGTGTGTCCTGTTGCGCATGCTGAGCATGGTACACGTGTGCGGGACGCCTTGCATGGGTCGAATTTCTCTGGAAGGCCCCCGTCAACTCTCCCCTCCAGCAGGTTACCGGTACGGTACACCTGACACGCGCTCAGCGCCGGGCCCATTCTCCTAGACGCTGCGCCCGCAATTCCCCCAACTCAGGCTGCTAGTGCTCCTGCGAGTCCTGCCGTACACACTATGCGTGCATGCACATGTACCGTATGCACAGCCAGACAGTCTCCCCACCCTTCCTCGAGTCTCAGTTCTGATGCCCAACGCACCCGTACACGATCGCCTGCGTTGACTAGGCTGTTGTGCACATGGAGAACAAGCTACCTTTGTACATTGCTCAATGGATGATGCACACTGAACGGCGGCGCTATGTGCCAAAAAAGAGACAAGGTGCAGGAGCGTGGGGACTCGTCAGGGGGCTGCGTTCGCGACGCACCCGTCGCGACCCATGGGTCAATTAGTCACCCCTTGCTTGCTTGGCAATTTGTCGCACACCGCCCGGGTCATTACTGTCATTTAACGCAGATCACGTGCAAATTGTATATCAGCGTTTATAATGCATGCTTGGCGCGGCCGATGGTCGGGGATTCCCACAGCTAGGACCGGTGCTGCGGGCGAATTTACAAGCGCTCGGCAGCACAGTTGGGTTCAAGTAAAGGGATGGCAACATGTGCTTTTTCTGCTTGTCGGAGATCGGGGGTCGCATTGTGAACAAATCAGTCCAAGGCAGTTGTCGGCGTGTCCAATAAAAATGGCGCAACACCCCTACGAACGATGATCGGAGGAGCCCATCGCCACGTCTGGGTCCATGAAACGGTGCATTGAATAGTAAGATATGACGAGAGCAAAGTGTCCATGGCTAACGCTTGCACATTGTCACCCGACAAACAAGTAGTTCTGGCCGAGCAAGACAAGTTAGCGCTTTGGCTCGCGCTTGGAGCAACGGTGGTGCTTTTGTAGCGCATCCGAAAGAGTACTTTGCCTTCGCCTTGGCGACATACCAGGTCAGGATTCAGGCCCGTGCTGAACACGCCACTAAAGCGGCCCCAACGGCCCAACGCCAGAGGCCCCTAGGACACCAAGCCCATATCAATCCGGCATATTAGCGTTACTCCATTTCGCATTTATTACTTCGGATCGTAAGCTGACGTCTCTCTCGTCTGCGTCACGCTCGCTTGTCAACACGCAGGAGTTGAAACGTCGCGCGGGCTCCCGAAAGGCGACACAAAGGAGCTTGACCCATCTGCAACAAGTGGGCAGCTCGATCAGCAAGCACTCAACGCCAGCTATTGTGCATTTCTTCTATATCAACAACCTGTACAATGTACGCTAGTCTGTGCAACCCCCTACGTTGAGAGCCGAGGCGCTCCAGCTGCATAGCGCCCTCGCGCCAGCGCCCACAGCTCTGCACAGACGGTCTATACTACAACATACAGCGCGGTAAGCTGCAGTCCAGCAGTAGGTCAAGGTACTCAACCTCTCGTACACAGCCTTTGCCAGGGGCTTGCAACTGTGAGTGTCTAGTTACTTGGTTCCCTCCCAGCCCGCGTTGTACGGCGCGACAGTAGCAACAGACATGTCAGGCGCAACTGTGGCAGCAGCCCCTGCTGCCGCAGCCACCCGCAGCCCCGGCGCCCGCTCCCCTCCGTCCTCACCTTCCCCCACCTCCCCCACACCCCTCGCCAGCCCCTCCCGCCTCGGCAGCGGCAGCAGCACCGGTAGCAGCAGCAGCCGCAGCACGGGCGGCAGCAGCACCACAAGCAACACCACAACCGCTAGCAGCAGCAGCAGCAGCAACAGCAACAGCTCCGCCCCGGCTCCGGCCCCTCCGCCGCCACCATCGCCCAGCACGCCACCCCGAAGCGAGCCAACTCCAGCCGCACGCCCCCCACAACCCCCATCCAGCCCGACCCCCAGCCACCCTCCTTCCCCCACGCCTACGCGCACAGCAACCGACCCCGGCGAGCCCCCATGCACCGGCCATAAGCAGCAGCCCCCACCGGAGGACATGCTGGGTGACGCAGCAGCAGCCGCGGCCGCCGCCGCCGCCGCCCTGGCCTCTCCCCTGCTGGTCACCAAGGCGATGCCCTCCCGCACCGTGTCACCGTGCACCTCAATGAACGCTCGAGACCCCAGGCGTGTGAGCGCCGGCGGCTCCCCACCCGACACCACCGCCCCTGCTGCCCCCCCCACATCCACCACCGCCGCTACCGACGATTCCACTGCCCCCTCCGCCAGCACCAACCACCCTACCGCTGCACCCGTCCTGACCAACGCTCCCCCATCCCCATCCCCTGCTGCCGTACCACCTGCCGTACCCTCCGCCGCCGCCGCCGCCCTGCTGGCCCCCGGGCAGTACGAGCGTTACATGCGGCGCATGTGGGAGGCGCACGCGGCGGCGGTCGCGGAGCTGGGGCCCGCTGACGGCCTCGACGTCCAAGTCCCAAGTGCGGCCAAGACCGAGGGCGATACACAGCAGCTACTTGCACCCGGTGCACACGGCACGTCGGCCCTTCCTGCCGCAGCCGCTTCTGCACTCCTATCCGGGGGAGCCTCAGGCGGCGTCCCCTCAGCTGCAACCGGCTTGCCAAGCGGACCGTCGGCGCTGCCGCCAATCCCGCCGCCGCCGCCACCGCCACCGCCGCCTCCCCCTCGGTCGCCGGCGTCTGGCGCCGCCGCCGGCGGCGGCGCCAAAGGCGCCCTGGGTCGCAGCGGCAGCGGGCGCGACGCAAGCAGCACCTGGACCTCCCTGGAGGAGTGGAGGAACTGCAACCTGCCGCCGCTCTCCCCGGAGCACCACCTGCTGCAGCAGCTGAGCGGCCATGCCGTACAGCAGTTCCCGCCCCCGACGCAGCTGTCGTACGGCAAGGGGCTGCTGCGTCAGAGCGCCAGCTCCAACGGGCGTGCCTTTGAGGAGGCCAGCCCGCTGTTTGGCGTCCCCTGCCTCAGCGCCGTCGGCGGCGGCGCAGCCGTCGCAGCCCCATGGGACACGCCGACGGCGGCTCCGCCGCCGCCGCCGCCGCCAGCAACCTCCGCGGGCGTTACGTCAGCGGCAGCGGACAGGGCCGACACCGAGAGTGGCCTGAGCCCCGCCGGCCGCATGCTGAGCCGCTTCCTCAGCGTCCGCGCCGGCGGTGGCGCCGGTTTCGGAGGCGACGGCGCGGCGGGCACCGCCGCTGCGGCGGCTGCGGCGGCTGGCGGCCAGGGTGGCGGCGGCCTGGTGGTGCCTCCGTCGGGTGCCAGCGGCGGCCCCGGCACGGGCCAGCGGGCCGAGGAGGATCTGGACCTAGCGGTTGGCATGGAGGACGCCGCCGCCGCCGCAGCTGCCGTACGTGAATGGGCGCAGTACGGCAGCGGCATGGGCGGCGTCAACCTCGCCATGCTGAACGGTTCGTTGGGAAGCTTTGGCGGCGGCGCCGCCCCTGCCCTGCCCATGTCGACCTCCCTGCCAGAGGGCCTGGGCGCCTGGTCCGCGGCGCTGGCGGCGGCGGCGGACCTTGGAGGCTGTACGGCAGACGGACTGTACGGCACGCCGCCCGGGTCGTCGTACCAGTACGGCATGAAAGCGGCGCCGCTGTCGCCGCCGCTGCTGCCGACCGCCAACAGCTACACCGGCGGCTTTGGGTCGGGGGGAGGTACTGGTTCTGGCACAGGGAGCGGCATGGGTTTGGGCATGGGTGGGGTGCCTGCTGCACGTACAAGCCATGGCAACCTGGAGCGCCTGCTGGGGGGAGCAGGCGGCGGAGGTGCTGGGCTGCGTGGTTTGGCCGCTGGCGGCGGCGGTGGCGGCGCCGGCGGCGCCGGGCTTCGGTTGGAGTCGTTGTACGGCAGGCTGGTGTCCCTGGCGTGCGACCAGCAGGGCAGCAGGGTGGTGCAGCGGATGCTCTGCTCTGCACATGGGGAGCAGGTGCGGCTCGCAGGCGGTCTGTACGCTGTGGCATGTAGTGGTCGCATGCTACCTACATCTCTGGACGTTGTAGTCTTGCCTGCGGCGTCCGCACAGCCCTGCCTTGGCTGCATTGGCAAGCTACCTGTTTGCTGAAGCGGCCCAGGGGTACGGAGGCGTGGCAAGTCTCTGAATACGTGGTGAACCTTCAACCCCTAACCCCCCTGAAACCGCCAACCGCTGTGTACGGCACCGCAGGTGGGGCGCTGCCTGGACGAGCTGCTGCCGTGCATCGGCGAGGTGGCGTGCCACCCGTACGGCAACTACGTGCTGCAGCAGCTGATGACCGTTGGTGGGTGCCGCAGCACAGGCATGGTGTGTCTTAACCGCTGTACGGCAACTACGTGCCGCCTCTGCTTGTGTCCGCCGCATGCCCACCAAGCTACCAAACACCTTCTGGGCACCGGCACAACCTCAAACTCCGTACATGTCTCTCGCTTCCGCCGTCCCTATGCTTTCTCGAGACGCCGGTTCCATTGACGTAAGAGTGGTAGTGACTTGTACGCGCCCTGTACGTACTACCTACCCTCAATACACGTCACAACCCTTTCCTACCCCGCCCCCAGGCGGCCTGCGCCACAAGCTGCGGGTGTGTGCGGCGCTGCAGGGCCAGGTGCTGCAATTCTCCACCGACCCCTACGGCTGCAGGGTCATACAGAAGCTGCTGGAGGTACGACCGCGCGGCAACAAGTATGGCAACAAGGTTTTGGGGATACGGTGCACATGTACAGTAGTCAATTGCAGGTGTTTGACGGACGTTGGGACACCTTGCATGCTGCAAGGTGCCCACCACCGCTTCGGCCCGAGTTTCCTGGTGTAACGCTTGCGGACCGTCAACCGTCAACCGTCAACCGTGTGCAGGTGGCTCCGGAGCAGCAGGCGGCGGCGGCGGTTGCTGAGCTGGACGGCAGCGTCATGCGTTGCGTGCGGGACAAGGTGGGGCAGGGAAGCGAGGACGGAGGGGCCAAGGCCTTGGGGCGACCAGGAACAGAAGCTGAACTGGACGGAGCCCTGCTGTGGGGCGCCTGTGCGGCACCTTGTGCGAACCAGTCATCCTCTGGCCTGCACGGGCTGCACCGCCAGCGCCCCCATCTGCTGGCCCAATCCGCGCCCGCGTTCCCTCCCGCAGTGCGCCCACCACGTGCTGCGTGCCGCGCTGCACCACGTGGCACACCACCGCCAGCCCTTCCTGCTGGACGCGCTGCAGGTACGGCAGTACGACAGCACGACGTGTAGTGCCGTACGGCGGGGCCAGGTGGCTCACAGCGCATGGCTGCAACCGATGTGCACCACTGCGCGGTTGCTTGCTTGCATGCTGGCCCCAAAGCGCCCCCTAGCAGCCACGCACGTATCGCCTCCTGCCCTGCCAGAACCCTGTCCCCCTTCCTCCTCTTTGCCCAGCTCACACTTCACCTCTGCCACATGCCCTATCCTACCTTGCCCCTCTCTGCCCCCGTCTCTGCCCGGTCAACATGCCCTACATGCCTCACACGCTCTCCCCTTCCTTCCACGTTCCCCCTGCTCTCCCCATGCAGGCCGCGCTGCCCTCCCTGGCGCGCCACCCGTACGGCTGCCGCCTGGTGCAGTCGCTGCTGCAGACGGTGTGCGAGGCGGACCGCTGGGCCGTCATCAGCTGGGACCTGCTGCAGGTGGGGCCGGGTGTGCACTGCTGCCCTTACAGTGCTGGACATGTATGTGTTGTTCGCAAATGGTACTCATTATCCTTATTACCTGGTACCGGTATCTGCGGCAGCCAGGAACTCTGTACTTGGCGAGAGCTAGAGGGCTTTGTAGCTGCAACGATTTGCCCCACCAGCAGTGTTTAAGACACAACCACCCCGCCACCATGGCCGCAGGACGCGGCGCAGCTGGGCGGACACTGCTTTGGCCCGCCAGCACACTTGCTAACACACTTGCTTACACGCACACCCCTGGCAACCGCGACCGCACGCAGGACGCGGCGCAGCTGGGCGGACACGAGTACGGCAATTACGTCATGCAGACACTGGTGAGTCACGCGATGAAGGCGTGCGATGTACCAGCACCTGCCAGAGGCGCCGCCCAGTGTAGTGTGCACACTACCGACGCTCACAGACATGCTTCCGTGATACACCACCTGCCCATGCGCCCAGGCGTAGGCCTGTGCTGTCCTGCACAGGATTGACTCTTGGCGCTTTGTGTTCTCGTGCTTGTTGGCGTCCTCCCCCTCCCCTCACTGGCCCTTCCTGCCCCTCCCGCCCCTCGCCCCACAGGCCCAGGTGTCGGCCCCCACCGTGCGCTCGGGCCTCGCCGCCGCCCTGGCGCCGCACGCCGTACGACTGGCCTGCTGCCGCCACGGCAGCCCCGTACTGGAGGCCGTACTCAAGTACGGCAGCGACGCGGACCGGGAGGTCATCCTTACGGCGCTGCTGGGAGGGGTGGGTCAAGGGGCTGTTGGTCACTGCCATTTGGGCGTCGGGCGTCAGTGTGCTGCACGTGTCGCATTGGCCGCCCATGCTGGACAGCACGTGCGTAACGGTACATACCTATGTTTTCCTACTACAGGCGGTACAGTACAGTGTACAGGCGCGCACCATGCATGTGTGACCACCGTAATACGTCTTGCCCTGCTTTGCACAACCGGTCTACCCCGCCCGCCCCATGCAGGCTGCGGAGGGCGGCAGTGGCCCCCGGGCCATGCGCCTGGCGTGCGACCCCTTCGGCAACTATGTGCTGCAGAGGTGTTTCCAGGTGAGCATGATGGTGTTGGCTTAAACACGTTGATGCATGTGACGTAATATACAAATGAGGCAGGCTAAACTGGAAGCCAGCGATGAGAATTTTACATGTACATGTCTGTGGAAGGTCCGTTTGAAGTGGCTTGCACGGGTGCGGCAGAGGTTAGCCCACTGTCCGCCGCCCCAAGTGCGTCTCTACTTGCTCTACCTGCTAAGTGTACCGTCCTTCTCCGCACAAACCGTTTGCACCTTGCAGGTTTGCAGCCCCTCGCAGCAGGCCCGCACCGCCGCCTGCCTCCTGCCGTACCTGCCCGAGCTGCAGTCACGGTGCGCCGCCAGCCACCACCCCGGCATGGCAGCGCTGCTGGCACGCCTGCAGGTGGAGCGTGTGTGTTAGCAATCAGTGTGTACTAAGGGCGCATGACTGGGTCAGGAAATCGTGCTGCCGCTAGCCACCACCCGGGCATGGCGGCGCTGCTGCCACTTCTGCAGGTGGGGTCATGGGGCATGTGTATTAGCAGTGTGTGTTGCAAAGATACGTGACTCAGGAGCATGCAGCATAACAGCTATATGACGGCGGTGCGCCTGTGTTGTTACACAATCCCATCACCTGTGCTGCAGTTGCTGTACGACCTCCATCATTGCCATACAGTAACATCTACAATTGTTGCTGATAGCCGCTACTGCATGCTTCGCTCCCCTCCCGCAGGAGCTGACGTCCGACCCCGACATGCTCCGGGAGATGGCCGCCCTGGCCGCCAGCGGCACCAGCAACGTGTTCGCACAGCCGCCGCCGTCGGTGTCAGCTGCAGGGGCAGCTGCAGCTGCAGCCCACTTTCCCGCTGGCCTCCTCTCCGGGCCCCGGCCTGGAGCCCCTCTGCCTCCGGCCATGCAGCACCAGCAGCAACTAAACCAGCTGCGCAGCATGCACCAGGCCGGCAGGGCCAGTTTCGACGGCTCACACTTTCTACAGCAGCACCAGCAGCAGCACATGGTGCACCGCTTCGGCTCGTTCCACGCCCCCAACACCACTGGTGACGGTGCAGACGGCGAGGGAGGCAGCAGCAGCGCCATTGGCCTGCAGCCCACGCCCGGCCAGGCCATAGAAAGCATGCGCCGCTCCGCTAGCGGCAACGGCAGCGTAGGACCATGCAGCGCCAGCGGCAGCGCCAGCGGCTGTAGCAGCGGTGCTGGCATGGCCACTCTGGCCGGCCCCACACCCTTTGGAGCTGAAGCAGATGCCTTCCCCAAGCTCTCCACGCCCTCCCCCATCGCGGCTGCGGTTGCAGCGTCCACGGCCGGGGGACAGGGCACCGCTGCACCGTCCCCGTTCACCACCGGGACAGGTACTTTCGCGGCCTCGCCGCCGCCCTCGCCATGGATCCTGCGCCAGAGGCAACAGCAGCAGCAACAGCAGTACCCCAGTGGTGGTGGTGCTGGTGGTGTTAACACACCTAGCGGCACGACGTCCCCGTCGCCCTCCTTGGGCATCTTCGGCATGAGCCTGAGCCCCAGCCTCAGCCCCACGCCCGGCGCCGCGTCGCCCATGCAGGCACGTGCCGTCAGCCTGGAGGAGTGGGCGCTGGTTGAAGCCGCGAGCTGCGCTCTCGAGAAGATGCAACAACAACAACACCAACAGCATCAGGCTCTTCGTGACCTGCCCGAGCTGCCCCTTCCACCGTGGCTGTCCGCGCTGCAGGCGCAGGCCGGCGTGGCGGGCGCGTCGGGGGGGCTCTCCCCTGTCACGGGGGGAGCTGCTTCGCCCCAGGAGCAGCAGCAGCAGCTGCTGCAGGCCCTGCAGGGTGTGTGTGGCGCGTCAGGTGTGGGGGCTGCCGGCCGGATGGGGGCTGCTGGTGCGGGCGCGGGAGCAGGAGCGGTAGGTGGAGGTGGTGGTGGTGGGGATGAGGACTGTGTGGTGTCTGGTGAGCACGTGGTAACCATGCTTGCATCGTTGGGGCTGTCGCCCATTGGCCCGTCGTGAGCGTAAGGGGCCTCGGTTGGTGAGAACGGTGCAAGGAGGGAGAAAAGGTGGTGTGCAGTGTGAAGCTGTCGGTGAGTCAGCGGCTGTGAGTTTACGCAGTTGTAAGGTGTGCAATGCGTGAGGGCCTAAACGCGTTTGAAGCGAGGGTCCATGCTTTTTCGTAAGCGTCCGAGTAGGCTAATGCCGCTGTGTCTACATCCTCAGGTGGTTGCAGGTCCAGGCAGGTCTTGGCAAACAGTAACGTGCTGTACCACGCACTGCGTTGCGTCACATAATCTTTGTGCTGCGAGTTTGCAAGATCTACCGTAGTAGTAGGCTTTTGCTGTTGGGCAGGGGTCTGTGTGTCTCGTGAGGCATCAGCTTCCACGTGTGCTGTACAGTAGCACAGGCCTGCGCACTTGTCAGGTGTCCAAAGTTCCTGGGGAATCCGCTGATAAGCAGCGGAAGTTTGTACATGTATACTAGGAGTCAAGGAGTTACGCTATGTGGATGGTGTTGACCCATGTGGCATGGCTACCGCATGTGATCTTGTAGGGGGCCGGCCCCGCGGCCGCGCCCCATACTATTCGCACGCGTGTGACAATTGTCCTTATGGTGAGGTAGTTAATGGTCCTATGAGTTGGGAAGCGGCGCAGGAGTTCGTGAAGTCTTACATCCGGAGAAGACCATAGCAACAGTGGACCCAGTGGTTGGTAACGGCCGAGGTGCTGCGGCATGAGCGACCCATGGGGCTTTCCTGGAGCCTTCGTACATCTGAAGCGCAGTATCAAGTACTTATGAGCCGCTGGGTTTGTTATACCCCATAACATGTCTTTCTGCGGTATCTATCTGTGGATGCGGTGCACATAACACACCCGTGCAGCCTGGTGCAGCTGTTCGGTGGGCACCTGGGCCGCGTGTGCGTCCGGATGCATTTGCCGTTTTGCACATGTTTCTACTGCCCTCGCATCGACGGCCGGGAACGCAACCCAACAACCGCCCAAACAAAGTGCAGTGAGTCTATGGCTAGGCACTGAAGCTGCGGTGCCTTGTTGCATTCATGGCACAGTTGGTACATGCCCGAGTTGCTTGTCGCGTTGTAGCTGGTTGAAGCTGTCCTGGTTGGCCGTGTTGCCCCTGCTTCACCACCGCCTGTACCATACCTCTGCATGCGCGTGTCCTGCAAGTTGTCTAGTTGCAACTCAAAAGAGGTCGGCGCCACAACCTGTTGAATTCACTCTTCACCGTGCAACCCCACTTCTGTAAGATGACGGCGCGAGTGTCATCGGTCGCGCTTTGGTGCTCGCAATGCACATGCTTCGCACGCTAGCAGTAGTACCGCACTAGTCGTTACACTGGCAAGCAGCAGATACTGGTTGCAATTTGTATTTGCAATTTGCGATGAACTACAGCACTCAACCACAACCTGTCCAAGAACTTCTGCCGCTCAGAAGTCGCATCCCTGCTGTCCCTTGTGGACTGTCCCATCCCATGAGCTCCCCACCACGTGGTGCACCTGCAGTACAAATCACCCATTTACGGCTGCAAGCAGCCCCAGCCATCTTCACCCCCATGCATTCCACAATCTGCGGTACACAAGCAGGCATGCGATGCGTTCTCGATGCAGCATCCAGTTCGTTACCAGTTGCCATCATACACCAACCCAGTCCCATGCCCCCACCATTGCTACCAGTACAACACTGCCTTTTCACACTGTCCCAGTGGAGCACCTGGCGCAATTACTCAGTGCAGAGGTCATGAGCACAAGACAGGCCGCCGCCTAAAGCGTGGCTGCAATTTTCGGAAACGAGCATGGCAGCAGAAACACCTCGGACCCTGCACGTGCACCGTCAGGGACGCACTCGGGGCCCTAGCACACGTGTGTAGAGGCTTCACAGTTGCGGCGCTCGTTGGGGGGTGTGAGGAAGTCCACAGGGCCAGTCAACCCAGCACAACACGCTCTCCGTGCATACGTTGGACCACGGCAGTACACGCCACATCACCAAGCAGCATGGACCCACGTGCAGTAGCCATCACACCTCGCAGCAGCCCCGTGACAGCTCCACAGCGATGAAGCCCACCACGGTTCAGCCCCTCTGCCTTAATCAACACACAGCCACGCACGGTTCAACAAACACAGCTAAGCTAACCACATGCCCCAGTGCACACTCCCTAAACCATCTCAGGATACCAGCCGAGGCACAAGGTCGGCATTGCCTCGCTTCAAAAGCCTCGCTCACCGCCAAAAATCCGGGACCACGACTCAACCCCGTGCCCAAGCCACATCGCGGCTCCCTTTGCACCCGAAGTGCTCCCAACACGCACCATACACACACCTGGTCGGCCGACCGTGTCAGGGCCAGCGTCAAATCCCATCTTGACACCACGCTGCAAACCCCGCCACCGTCACCGCAGCAAAAACCCGTCCCTAGACCAGCTCCAGAACCAGGTGGCCAGCACCTCAGCCCCCGCTGCTGCCGGTCCTGGCCGCCTCCTGCAGCGACAGCGCAATCGCCATCTCCAACAGCTCCTCCTCACTGTACTGCTCGTACAGCCTGCCACCGCTTCCGGCGCTTCCCGTCCTGCTTGCGACCCGTGGGTCACTCCCCCCTCCTCCGCCAGCGGGTGCGACCCGTGGGTCGGCGCTACCCGCCCGGCCGCCGACCCCCGGGTCAATACTTGCGCCGCCGGCGCTACCTGCGCGCGACGCCGACGCAGGCTTGACCCATGGGTCATCGGGCGCGGAAGCAGTTGCGTTCTGTGAGACGGGTAGCTGCGGCGCGGGAGCCATGTGTGTACCGGCTGGGGCCAGCCCGTCCGCCGTGCCCGCAAGGCTGCCAATCACCCTGCTAGACGTGCCCATGCCCACGCCTGCTGCCTGGGGCCGCGTGGGTGAGTCGGTGGTCATGGATGGTGGCCGCGCGGGGCGGCTGAACGGGCTGGGCAAAGGCATCTGCATGTAGCTGTGCTGCTGCTGCTGCTGCTGGTGTGCTGCCGACCACTGTGTGGACCCACTCGTCGGTGGCCCGCTGGATGCCACAATGACAGCCGGCGGCGGGGCCGCTGCGGGCCCCCACTGCCCAGAAGCTCCTGGCCCTGCCCCTGCCGCCGCCGCTGCCCCCGTCGCTGGAGCAGGCACAGGCGAGGAGCCCGCAGCCGCCACGCCCGGCGTGCCGCCGCCCGTCCCCACGCCGTGACCTCCCGCGTTCTCAGGTTGCGTGTGCAAGCAGGCGAGGGGCGGAAGTCGCCCCGGCGGCCGGCCAGCCGCCAGCCCCGCCGTGCTCGGGGCCTGCTGCAGCAGCAGAGGCGTGGTCTCCTCCGACCCCCGGACCCCCGCCGGATCCTTGCCCCCACCGTTGACGCCGCCGCCGGCGGAAGCCGCACCGGCGTGGCCCCTGCCCGCCGCAGCCGCCTCCAGCAGCGAAAGCTCCAACGCCGCCCTCAGCTGCTCGTCCTCGTCCTCCTGACTCATGGGCAGCAGCACGCCCCCGCCCACATCCAGCCCCAGGGCGGTTGCCACCGGCCCGTGCCCCGCCCCTGACCCTCCGGGCTCGTACAACGACCCCGACAGTCCCGGGGGCGTCGCCGAGCGGGAGTACGGCAGGCCGTTACTCCGCCCCGTCGTACCGCCGCCGCCCGCCGTGAATGCAGAGGAGCGCTCGTCCTGTACGAGCAGGTTCGCCAGGCTGGACTCGTCGTCCGAGTACAGCATGTCGAGGTCGTCCGTACCCGAGGTTTCGTACAGCTGCTGCTGCTGCGGCCGCGCGTGGGTGTTGGCGTGCGGCTGGGGCTGGGGCTGGGGCTGGGGCTGGGGGGCGCTGCTGTGCGGGTCTGCGTGCGGGGCGGGGTGCGCCGAGCCCCCAGGGGCCCCAGGCACCAGGCCGTCTGGTGCGCTGTGCAAGCCGCCGGCCATCCTGCGGAGACGCATGACAGCACCGGCAGTAAGCCACAAGGCATATGGATCATATGATGATGCACATGCAAGGCCAGTCTACGGTACTGATGGAGCTGGAGCAATGCGCATTGCGCAGTAGTGCCACCAACACACCGATTCGCCCCGCCAGGACCCCGCTCCCCACCTCCTGAAGTGCTGCCGCTCATGGTCGGACCTGTCCAGCTCCCGGTCCAGCTCCCTCCCCTCAAGCAGCCGCCCCGGCTCCCAGGGGGTGCGCGTGGCGCTATGCAACGAGGCAGCCGCCGCGCCCTCCTGCCGCGACAGCGGCCCCGCAGCCGCTGCCTCCGCCGCCACCGAGTGCCCCTGCCCCTGCTCATGGCCCTGCTGCTGCTGCTGGTGCCCCTGCCCGCTCGATCGGCCCTCGCCGCTTGCTGCTGCAGCGGATGATGACGGTCCGCCGTTTGTGGCGGAGTGGGGTGCAGGACCCGGGGGATGTGGAGCCTGTGAGAAGCTGCCGGGGCCTGTTTGTAGAGCGGAGGAGGAGGAGGGAGCAGAGGAGGACGTGGGAGGTGCGCCGCGCGCAGAGGGCGTGCTGGAGGTGCTGGAGGGCGTGCGCTTGTGCTGCTGCGGGGGCAGGTGGGAGGGGAGCTGGCGGCGGACGGAGGGGAGGCCGGGGCCTGGAGAGGAGTGGGGCGGCCCCGGGTGGGGCGAGAGGGCGGAGGGGTCCATGGGCTCCAGCAGCTGCTCCAGCTGCAGCGTGTTGTGCCAGAAGATGGACACGCTGCGGGCAGGGACGAGTGGCAGAGGGAGGGAGGTACTTTACCAGCGTGCTTGCGGGTTGCGGATGCTCAAGGTGACGTGCGCTGAATCTACTGGCTTTGGCACAAGAGACGCCAGGAGACAGAGAGTGTTGGCGAGGTACCAACGTAACACACATGATACGCCCCTTGAGATGAGAAGTGCACGGGGTTGCGGACATGGGCATCGCCCAGCCGGCAGCCGAGGCATGGCCGTGGACACAGGTGCTCGGAGCGGGGCATAGAGAACAGCTACCGCACGCCCGGCCCGCCCTACCTGTTGTAAAAGAACTCGGGCCGCCGGCTGTTGTGGTCGCCGTCGAACCTGTGGTAAAGCAACGGCAGCGGGGAACCAAAGCAGCATTGGCAACGGCTTCATCAGCACCAGCACCACGCAAAAAAGTTCCGCTGACGGTAGCGACAGCCTGCTGCTTGCGATACATGCTCTGCTTGCTCTTGTCCTGGGCTGGGCGCCAGGCTGCTCACACCGATGCCGACGTGGCTTCCCCGGCCCACCGACCTTCTCTTTGCCCTGACGCTGCGTGGCCGAACTGCGTGGCCGAACTGCACCCAATGCGCACCCACCGTATCCCACGCGTACAGTGTCATCACGGCGATACCTCCCCACGGGCGCCCTGCTGAGCCCCCTTCCCCACACTCCCTGCGCCCACCGTATGAGGTTCTTGTCCCCCGCGTACGCAGCGTGCAGCGCCTCGCTGTGTCTTATCTTGATGAAGCTGTCACCAGTGGCGTGGCCGAACAGCGCGGGGATGTACGACTGGGGCACCACGTCGATGGGCGCAACCTGGCAGGGGGAGGGGAGTTTGGAGATCAGGATACTGTAGACGGACGGTAGTGATATCATGAGTATGCGTCAAGACTGTAATGTACGACTGCGGCACCACGTCGATGGGCGCAACCTGAGACGGGGGGACAGTTGGGCAAGACGGGAGAGGGGTTAGGTTGTGGGCGTGAGTGTGGATGTAACACCCAGCGCACTTTCCCGGGCAATGTAACATCTAGCGCACATTCCAGCAGCACTCTGGGTACGTTGCACGGAGCACGGCTGGCACCATGGGAGGTGGGCGTGTGGGCTGTGTGTGGTAGGGGTTGCTGCTCACCTTTCCGATGTCGAACCCTGCGCGCTTGTGCACGCTGCGCTTCATTGCGCTGAGCGCCAGCTTGGCCAGCGGGCGGGGGATGGGCAGCCGCTGCTCCTCCACAATCTCCAGCATCAGGTCCGTTAGCCGAGAGAAGGGAGAGTCCAGAACCTGGTAAAGCAGAGAGAGGGTAGGGAGTAACAGACAGGTGGATGAAGTGCTGGCTTCATGGAGAATGGGTGGGGTTTACCGGTTGTAAAGAAGGCAGCAAGGCAAAGGGCGACTGCCCCACCGAGCAAGGCCGCCCACCGGCCCCTGCCTTGCCAAGGCGCGCACGGTGCGCGGCGGCACGCAAGCCCACCCACAAAGCATCTCAACACCCTCTCGTGTAAGCTAGCCACTAGTCACCAGCCACCAGCACCCTGCTCCATGCGGTACGTGATCCCACGGGCCCACCGCAGTCCGCCCCATCGCACCCACACCCACCATTCCCGCGATGGTGGGGTCCCTCTGGCTGTACAGCAGCGCAGTGACAGCCCCCATGCTGCGCCCCCACACGCCCAGGGTGGACACGCGGCCGGACGCACGCAGCGCCGCCACCGCACACTCCACGTCGTTCACCTCCTCCGCGCCCAACGTCACCCACTGGCCCTCGGACAGCCCGCTGCCCTGTAGTTGGGGGTACAGGGCACAAGGGGCAAGGACACATTCCGTGTGGTGCAGTTGTGACAGGGGTGCTTCCGCGCCCAGGGTCACCCACTGGCCCTCTGACAGACCGCTGCCCTGTGACTAGGGGTGACGGGCACATCGTGTCCGTTGTGGGGAGGCGACAGGCATGGGGGGCACTCAGTGAATGGGAGAGCGCAGCACGGCGGGGGGCTTGGGACGCAATGAGGCGAGCAGTTGGCGAGCAGTGGAGAAGTGTGGCGGTCAGGAGGTACCGTACACTACCCAACAGTTCCGTGACGCCATGCGCTTATTGCCGCATCTGCCCCAGCGCGGCTGCCCTTAACTCCCCTGCCATGCGACCATACCACCCGAACGCCACGCACAAACTACCTGGCATACCGATTGTCGCAACCCTCCGTGAAGCTGGTGCTCTGTACTAGCAGGGGCTTTACGCAACGCGCCCTACCCCACACCGTCGTAACACCACCCCTGCATAAGCCTTGTGCGCCGCTCACCGCGAAGTCAAGGGTGAAGACGCTGACGCCCTGCGGTATGAGGATGCAGATGGCCTCCTCGGCGTCTCTGGGCAGAGGGCAGGGGGGCAGCAGGGGGGAGCGCGCAGGGGGTAGGTGGGGCCGGCAGCAGGCAGGAGAAGGGGGTCAGGACGCTGCGCCATACTGTCCGCATGTGCGTCACAAGCTTCTGCAGATACTCCCTTTGTTGCGCTGGCGTAGCGTACCATGTTATTGCGCCCTCCTACTAAATGAGCCCACCCAGTGCTTCAAGCGAATACACCTCCAGCCCAGTCAAGCAGTGTCGCCTAACCACCCCGGCGAGCTACCCTCGGTACTGCTTGACTGGGCTGGAGGAGTGTCCGGTCGCCACGTGCTCTGCGCCCGGGGTACAGTGGATCGCCGGGGCACTGGCGACATGTTACAAGGGATGTTCTCCACGCGGCACCCCTTCCCTCACCTCCTGCTGCCACTGTTGCAGTGGCAGTATATGACGCAGGGCAGGCGGCCGTCCTTGCCGCGCACGTGGCGAGGGATGAAGTGCGAGCACTGCAGACGCATGCCGCGCCGGTTCACCTGGGCGGGGGTGTGGCAAGGATGCACGGTCATACTGGCAATCCACTGCTCGAGGAGCAGAAGAGTAGGACCTTGAACGCTTGGCGGGCGTCGGCAGTGGCAGCAAGCAGCTAGATGAACAGGCACTTGAGCGCCAAGCAATAAGCAGGCTTAGTAATCAGATCGGCCATACGGTGGGCGCGTGGTCGCATGCTGGGGGAGGGCCACCGACCAGCTGCGAACAGGTCTACACAAGGTGACAGCGGATCGGACAGCTGTGCAGGTGGGGCTGCATGGCTGGGCCAGATTCCCCGGCGTTGTCGGCCACGCTGCGTGCAGGGGGCTGTCTGCAACAGTCGGTGTCCGGCACCGCCCAAAAGGGTCTCAAGCGACCACAGCTGGGCGGCGGCTGAAAGGCCCCGTCCTGCCCATCTCCTGCCCCTCTCCCGCCGCGGGATGGCCAGCGGGGCCCTGACACGCTGACTCCCTTGCGCCGCCCCAGGGCCGGCCCCCGTCACGCCTCGCCCGACCGCACGTGTACACACAACGACGGCCCGGCTCAGCCCGGATGGAAGGCGGCCCCCTGACTCCCGGTGGCAAGGGGGCCAGCATGCACACCGTAGCTGCAGGTGCCATCCATGCCTCCATGCAACCGCCCTGCTGGACCTCCGCCCTGCCCTGCACGCTACCCCGCTTGCCGCCGCCCTGCTCACCAAAACGGTGTCTTCCCTGGTGCCCGAGTAGCGTCCCACGCGGAACAACCCTCGCCGGCCGCCCACCAGCTCATCGGGGTAGATGTACTCATCCCTGGGGGTGAGGATAGGGGCAGAGGAGGATGCAGGGGAAAGTGCGGTGGATGAACTGGCGTGGATGGACAGGCGTGTGCAGCGAGGCTTTCAGGGTGGGGGGGAAAGCTGTGAAGTGTTTTGCGGGAAGTTGGCTTCCGTGAGGACAAAAGCGTATGGTTTGGAGGCTACGCAGTGCTGGTTGGAAGGCCTCCGTAGGGGGGAGAATGTTGGTGCAAACACGGGAAAGGCGTGTTTCTGCTGCCCGCGAGGGTGGTTGTGCGAGGGGTCGAGGACTCGGAAGGTCATCCCGCGCGTGACTGGCCTCTTTGATAGGCTATACTCGCTGCATTGGAAGCATGCCAGGTCGGTTGCGCAGCTGAAACCTGGGTTTACGGATTCATGCCGCATGGCGAAAGGCGTTGAGGTGGCCCGTGCTTACCTTGGGGGCCTACATATACAGTCGACCAAGCTGTCCCAAAGAGCTCCGAGTCCCATTCGTTGGACCCTTTAAGCTTAGGCGTTCGACGCTGTCAGGGCAGGGGCTGCCCGCTTTTTGCGCGCCTGCTGCGACTCGCCCATGCCGCTAGGAGTGTAAGCAAGGACATGAGCAGCCATCCATCTGTAAGTTCATGGTAACTGGCAACACTAGGTTACAGGGACACGAAATGGACAGCGACTCACACTGACACTGAGCCGTCCCGTATGGCTCGCTGGGGTATCCCTATGTATAAAGTCAATTCAAGCACTGTAGCTTGACGTGTCCTGTGGACACTGCCTCCTGGGCCTTCCTGACGTCTCACGCATGAACGAGCGGATACGACCCCGATGATGCTGGGGAGTCCCAAACATCATCCCCCTTGGATTTCCTCGTCCTACCCGCAAGACGGAGTATCTTTATTCACTTACATACCTGACAAGTCACAGATGGCCTCCTTGCAAGTCCGGCCTTTCTCGTCCTGTGGTTCAGCCACACGGCTCTCTTCGGCTCGCTATCACCGCGTTGTGCCATGCTTTGCTTCACAAAAGGGATTTGGAGATGCGAAGGTCTGTGACGTTCGGATCTGTATATGGTGCACACTCCAAACTTGTCGCCACGCGCAATCTACACCTTATGGGCCATAGATATTGGAGGAGTAATCGGCTCAGTATGCACGGCGTTTCAGGCGGGCCCGCGTGTATGCTTCTGACGTGCAGAAGGAGCAGCGCAAGCGGCCGGACCAGCCTGCACAGCCACAGCAAGGTGCGACACAATTCAAAACGGTCCTCTGCGGTTGCACAAGATGGGCAGGCGGCTGTCCAGCGATGGTCCTGCAGTTGGACCGGTGGTTAGCAGGGGGCCTGCCGTGCCTTGCGGAGCCCCCAGCCCCAGGGACCGTTGGGGACAGCAAGGGCGACCGGTGCACACGCGTACCGGGTGCCCCATATGTGACCTGCATTGACAGCTGGCGCATGCGGGCCAGCACACATGAGTGAACCACATGCTGGCCACCTCAGCTTGCCATGCGAGTTGAGGCCTTTTTGGGACACGTGATGGTGCCCCGGCCGCTGGCAGCAGATCAGTTGCTGTACGGCTTCGTGTAGCGGGACGGTGGCAGTGGCATGACCGGCCTCGCCCCAGTCCCGGCCAATATACGCCATGGCACGATCGAATCAACCTCGCCCCATCACTACTGTCCGAAGCATGTCTGCTCATTAGCGTGCTTACTAATCACCGCCACCGGTGTGACAACACCACCCCAGCCCCACACGACACACCCTCGACATTGCTGTGCATGCCATGCGGCACATGCACCTTGCGACTGGTTGCCTAATTCACCGTCGCTGAACCCACCCGCTGCCCTGCTGTGTGCAGCTGCGGAGGCGTCCCAACCCACGCCCGCCGCGCCCGCCGCCGCGCCCCGGGGGCGGCCCATGCGGGAAACCCCGCAGGTGCGCACCGTGCTGCACTAGCTACGGCGATACGATGGTAGCTTCAGCGTGTGCTGCCGTCTTTTAGTGTGGAGGCAGTCGGCGGAGTCGGGGGGAGTCGGGGGTTGGGGGCATGCGTAAATCGCGACGAAACCGTGTGGGGGTCGAGGGGTTTAGCGGGTAGAACGAGGAAAGGGCGTCGGGTGCCCAATGGGGGGCCCTGACGTCAAAAAGCAGGCCTGGACCTGACGCAGTGGCGAGTGCTCAGCTGGGACGAACACAGAGATCGTGTAGGAGGCCGTCCGGACCGCCAGCCGCAGCACAGCGGCAGAGTCCGGGTCGCGACAAACGACGCGGCGCTCTCCGTCGGCACCCATTGAGTCAGGTGCTGGTTCCCGGAGCAACATGCACGGCACACTCTTGCCGCGCCGCATCACCGCAGGCCTTTCCGGCGCGCAAACCGGTGCTACACACCCTACCCCTGCAACCCCGCAGCTAGATCGGGCCTCGGCACACCAGCCTTATATCCCCGTGCATAAGCATCGAAGCAGTTTGTCCGCGTCGCTGGGTGCTCGGGGTAAACTCCGCCCCTCGTGCGTCAGCAAGCACCGCCCGCCCACAACACCCCCCGCCCACACCTCGCACGTTAACTGCTTTCAGTAACTCGGTGTAAACACATCCATGCAGGACCAGACGCGCCGCGCCACCCACACCGCCTGGCCCCTCCTCACAGCCCACACCCCTGCTGCCCGCCTCCCCTCCCTCCCTCCCCTCCCCCCTACCCCCCAGGTTGTGGTTGACCGCATGTTCCGCCGCATCATGACCTTCACCTTCGTGCCCGTGTTCACCGGCATGGCGCTGTACCCCATCTTCTACTACCTGAGGGTGCGTCATGGGGGTGGTGAGGCTGGGTAGAGGCCTAGCGTGTAAGGGATGGCGGGGATGGCGACGCTGCACCTGAACTCCTAGGGTGCATGCGGGTGGGTAGGGGGGTTCTGTGAATGGGTGTGTGGGCCTTGCAGGGCCGGCGAGATAGAGTGTGCGGCGCGGTCAGGGCCATGCGGTGCATGGGTGCACCAAGGCCAAGGCATTGCACCTGAACCCCGCGGAAGCCAAAACATTGGCGCGCAGCAGCTCTTTTGCGTGCAAGCGAATACGGGGTTTCTGAGTGCTGCCAGTTGCGACGGGGTGCGGATTCGAGCGGTGCATGTGCAGGACTCCGCCACGCTTGGCCACTCGTGTCGCCCCTTACCAGTTTTTGGTGTCCCCAGTGCCGGTAACCACCACGCTCGCGCTCACGCCCTTGACCTCGCCACGTGTCCCGTGTCCCCCGTGTCCCCTCCGCAGGTGGTGCAGGACATCGAGTACCCGCTGTGGATCGTGTACATCGCCCAGGTGGGATGGGAGGCCCGTGAGGTGTGACCTTGGTGGCGGCGGGAGGAACAGGGTGACTGGAGTTTGGGTGAGGCTGCTCGGCCTGGCATGTGCTTGCCTGGGCACCGCTGCGCCGGCACCCAGCAAGCCTTGGGTGCTGCTCTGTCGGGGCGCGCTCACCTTCGGCGGCGGCCAGTTGTACAGGTGTACATCGCGTCCAACACAAGGTGTGCTTTTGAATGCTATTGTGCCCTTCCATTGTTGCAACTACCCCCTCCTTCCACCTGCTGGGCATCACGTACGACTCCAATAGTGCCTTTGAGCGTTTATTTTGCCCCCTGAAGTTATGCACTTCATCCGTTCTGTTCCGTGCAGGTGCTGACCTTCGGCGGCGGCCTGCTGGGCATCACGTACGGCGCCATGTCCTCCTCATGGGACCCGGCGCGCGAGGGCAGCGCGCTGGGCTGGACGGAGCTGCAGGCCAACCTGGCCATCCTGCTCAACAGCAACAAGAACAAGCAGCAGCAGTGATCGAAAGGCGGTGTGAAATTTTGATGCGGTCGCGGTGCAGCTTGCTCGGGCGTTTATTTGCAGCGGTGTGGGCCCAGGCAGCATGTGAGAACATTGACACCCTAGAGTCATGGGTTCCTTATGCGCACTTCCCTCATCTATGCATGTGACGGTGTGACAGGTGGACAGGGGATGGCAGGGGCTGCGTGCAGCTTGCTGTGGGCGGCTGTGCGTGCTGGAGATGTAGCACAGCGGCCGCCGGAAGGGCGCCGTACGGGCACTATTGAAATGCCCCGTGTCCCATGGCATGTGGCGAACTTGGTGATGTGTTGGGAATGGTGGCTTTAGCGGGTGTGGTCTCGGGGAGGCGAGGAGTCCGACTATATGATACAGGACGAGTGCGGCGTCCTAAGGGAGGACGTGGAGGGAAAGGCCGGCAAGTGGAGGATCAGGGCTCCCATGCAAGCGTAGGCCGTAGGGCTGGGTCGTTGGGGGCGGATTCGTTGGACGGGAAGCCAACACGATGTTGAGGGTGCCTTGGCCGAAGTCGTTGACCCGCTGCATGTCGGAATGTACCGGTAAGTTGTTCCTGCTGTGCATGCACGTGTGCAAGGTAGAGTTGGTGAGCAAGCAGGAGCACGAGCCAGGAAGGCATTAGCCCCAAGCTCGCTGCACTACCGTAAATACGGCCAATTGCGTGTGGGACCACTGTTGCTGCGTTTGGCGAGTGTTGTGATGCAGCACGGAGCTTGAGAGCTGGCAAGGGGTGTTCTCCGAAGGAGGGCAAGCGGGCAGAGAACGGCTGGGTGAGTGGCCAAATGCTGGCGCGCTAACCGCACGCCGTACAGCGCGACGCCGACGCCATGCCAAGTCTGGACAGCTGTCAGCACAAGCAGCCTGTAAGAGCGAAATTATACCGCAGCATCTGTGCTGTAAGTCGTTAGAAGGAGTAGCACAGGCAGGGGGCTCGGCCCCGCGTTGGTCGTTCGTCAGGCGTAGTGCAGCTTGACAAGGATGAACGTGCTACAGCATAGCGGGAAGGTGTCCGCCTCTGCCGGGCAAAGAGCGTTCCGCTCGGGGCCTGCGCCTCGGCCATCAGCACGGCCTTCAGCTTGCAGGGCGACGGGTTCAGGTGCGCTGATCTTGGCGACGGCGTGTGTATCCAGTACAATTGTGCTCCCTTAGAAGGATATTATGGCATCGATGCGTCCCCGTGGCGGTTCGGTCAGTAGGACATCGTCTCCATCGCCTTGCCACCTTTGCTTCAGGATCCGCGCGTTCCTCGGGCGAGGAGTATAGCGTCAGCCGTAGGGATGCACTGGCTGCGAAGCTCCTGCTCGCAGCGGGCGCTCTTGTCCCTGCTGCCCCTGCCTGCGCGGCGGTGGCAGAGCAGGCAAAGGTGGAGCCGGGCCAGGTAGGGCTGGATGCAGTTGCGACTTCGACTGTGTGCTGACGTTACAATGAATGTTCGGGCCGCACCGTCAGCCTTCCGACCGCAAAACCGCAACTATGTCGGAACACGCACCTGCCGCACCGCTGGGGAACAGACGACGCCCCCAACCCATCTAGACGTCCTGTATTTACAAAGTCACCTGGTGCAAACTCGCACGCCAAAGGGTGCAGTAAATAAGTACTGCTTGCGGTGTGGTGCTTTGCTGCACCCTCACCCTCACCCTCACTGTGGGGGCCTGCCATGGCAGGCACCCACACGAAAGTTGCTTCTTCTTCTCCCTCTTACTGGCAGATAAAGAAGCTGTCCGACTCCATCCTGGCCTACTCGTTCGAGTACCCTGTCTCCACAACCACCGGTCGGTTGGAAGGAGGCTGAGCCTTTGGGCGCGGCCGCCCGGGGCATGAGGGTCGGGGTGGGATGAGGGCCCGGGCATTCGGCAGCTGCTTCCCTTCACAGCAGCTGGAGCGGGCACATCAGCATGCATCAGCAGCATTATGAGCATACGGGACCACAGTGGGGGGCCTTGGCGGGATGTCTGTTCATGGCCAGCATGACAGCAACACACTTCCTGTCAGACGCATTTCAGCAACACGCTTCCTGTCAGTGGCATTGCGGCATGGCCGCAAGCAGTACGGCGCCCTGACTAACTCCGACTCAGATCTTCACCGCCCCTCCAAGCAGCCCTGCCACCGCCGTGAACGTCTCGTATCCACAGCCTCCTGGCCATCCAGATGCAGCCCCGCAGCCCCTGACCTCCACCCCTTCAACCCGCATCCACCCTCTCTTCCCCCTCCCTAGGCCGGCCCCTGTCCATGGTGCTGGCCCGCACCCCCGAGAAGTACTCGAGCGCCGCGCCCCTCACCGCCGACGCACGCCAGCGCATCGTCAGCGAGGTGAGCAGGGCACCGACGAGTAGCGTGGAAATTTCACATGTGGTAGAGTATGTGCACGTAGCGAGACACGCAAGTGGCAGGCGGAAGGGCGGGAAGGAGGGGTGCTACGGCAGCTCGTTGCTGGTTAGGGCTTGGTACGGGACCATGGGCTAGAGGCGGGCATGCGGGTGGTCGGGCCCGTGGTGTGGAGCACCAGGGCGGGGGTGCGAGCGGCGCATGGGTTGGACCACGGGAGGTCGTGCGGGCTGCTCAGGAAGCACCGCGCAACACGTGTTGTGAAGGACCTCCGCAGCCTGAATACCGTACGTACACCCCTTTCATTCTGGTTCCTTGTTCCAGGTGTTTGACTTCCGCAACTTCGTGGGCGCCTCCATGAACGTGGGGCCAGCCAGCGGCGTGCTCAAGGTGAGGCTCGCGGCAGCACGCCTTGACTCGTGGCTGGCTTTATCTTGGGGTCGGGGACTGAGCCAAGGCCGCGCTGTAGCCATTTGCACTAGATCTGGTACTGCCAGGCTGGAGGGGAGCCAATGTGATGCGTAACAAGCTTGCCAAGGCGAGTGTAGGTGGGGACAAGTAGTTGGTGGGCTGCGGGCCATGAAGGCACGGGGCCAGCGTCGGGGTGGCCTGGCAACTATCGCGGGGGCGTGGAGTAAGGTGAGGAGGCGGGGTCCCTCGCCTTACCCGTTCACGAGCACCTACAACATTGACAGCCCCGACAGCGGCCGACGGCTAATCCAGCACTGCCACGGTCTGCTGGCCCCCAGGTGGTGTGCACCTCGCTAGCTAAGAGCGTATTGATCAGGCCGGCGGGTTGCGAAGGCTCCCGTACGGCTGCGGCCTTCCGCCATCCGTCCACGCCGCCGACTCCCCGATGCCCTTGCACGGTTCCCTTGCGTTTCACGCGTACGCACTCCGCCGACCGGCCCCGTCCCGCTCCCACCGCCTGTCCCTCAGGACCGCCCCCCGTCCGAGTGGACCCCCAAGGAGGTGGCCCTCACCGTGCTCATCGACCGGTGGGTGCGACGGGTGCCACGTGCACGTGACGGCGTGCATGGGACGCACGCACACTTACACCTCGTTTTGTTTTTGCCTCATCTAAATTTAAGCCGTGCCGTTTGTTGGACGGGACCGTGCGCATCGACCTGTGGTTGCGACGGCCTTTTACGCCATGCAGCCCACTTGGAGCACCTGCGCACGTACGCCCTCCTTGCACGCTATCGAGCAGGCCCTGTGTTTCCTAGTCCGGTGCACCGCCGAGCTGCCCACTGCACGTTAGCACGGCCCGGCCAACATCTGCAGGACCATATGGAGGACTAGAAACACAGCTGTGACACGCATGAAACTCGTCCTACCTCCGCTGCGTGTGTCAACGAGGTGCACGAAGAAAGCGCCGTGGAAGGAGTCGTAGGAGGGGATTTGCACCCTCCCTTCGCACCGTCGCCATACTTATTCGCCTCCGAAGCTCCTTACGCTACCACATGTACTTCACGCTATCGTGTTCCTGTGTTGGCCACCACCACCCCGCAGCTCCACTGCCCGCACCACGGCCGGCCAGCGTGTGGCGCTTAACGACGTGCAGGAGGCGCACCTGGAGACGCGCGGCGGCCTGCAGTACTGGGTGTACGAGCACGTCAGCCAGGTACGACAGCGGGAGGCGGGGGGTAACCGCAGAGCGGCAAACGGACAGGAACGGAACCCTGCAGCGCAGCGTTCAGCAGGGGGCCGAGTACGGCAAGCGGACCGTTAGACCTTAAAAAGGCGCACAGGTCACCGTGTCGTGTGTATGCTGTTGCGGGGGGGACTTGATAGGTGCATGTGCGTCTTCCCGCATGATGGTGGGCATGGGGGTTGCACGTTGGGGCCGCGCCTGCGGGGACACGTGGCCGTGCGACGCAGAGGTCTTGGTTTCGTGTAGCTGCCTAGACCCTGTTGTGCGCAGCATCATGCCTGACGCAAGTGCGAGTAGGGTTGATACTAATCCCACTTGTCCGGCTTACGTGCCTCTGCTGCACCACCACCCCGGCGCTCCCCCACCATCACGACAGCACGACAAGCGTCATGAACAGCACTGACTATTGACTTCCTGACTATTGACATCCAGTGCAGCACTGGGTAAACATTTGATTCTGTGCCCCTGTTGCACACCACCTCAGGGCTCCCCCACCATCACCAACCGCGGGCGTGAGAGCTACCGCCACGCGCTGGCCGTGACCAGCTGGCGGGCCGCCATGGACGGCACGCCCTACCTGTACACCCTCAACCTCAGGTGGGGCCGGGAGGAAGGGGGCCGGGACCGGGGAGGGGGAAGGAGAAGGGGGCGGGGGGGATAAGGCACACACTGTGCAACGAGGCATGGGAGGCCACAGTGACCCTGCGGAAGCCGGAAGGCATCAGCGCATGTGGACCTGGTGCTTTTAGCAACGCTGCCACGGCGTGCCGGCAGCACCGACCCGCTACGGCACGTCGTCTGCATGCCATTCCACAACTTACACGCTGAGCAATGACGTCTTCCGGCATCGTGCATGCTTCATGTGAACCACGTCCTACCCCGTCCTGCCCGGCAGCTGCCCCGAGGAGCTGTGGGGGGAGCTGGAGCCGCTGTTCAAGCGCTCCGTGGAGAGCTTCGTCATGCTGCCCACCACCCGGGACTACATTCCCCCCGACAAGGACCCCTGGCTCTTCTTCTAAGCGGGCGAGGGAGCGAGCGGGCGGGCTTCGGATCATGGGGGAGCCATCGGCGTATGAGCCGCCGCAGCAGCGGGCGTACGAGTAACGGCAGCACAAGCACAAGCAGCAACGGCTGATGCTGTTGCGGCGGCTGCGATGGTGGCGGCTGCTTTAGCGCACTGCTGAGGGGCACTGCCGTTGGCCTCTGTTGGCGTGCAAGCTTTCAATGGCTGAGTGGCTGTGTGCTCGGGCGGTTTGTGGCATGCGGGGCCGGGCTGTTGTGCAAGTGGCGGTGCGTTCGGGAACCGGATCGGGATAGGTCGTCACGTTAGGTCTGGCCGTGCTGGTCTTTTATGCCAGCATCAGCGTCTTCCTGAACGTTGTTTTGCAAGGCATGCCTGTAGGGGTACTCCATGCTGTATACTCTGCCATTCCAGTGGTGAACGGACGGTGTGGTGCAAGTTGCCAGGCGAGCAGGGTGGCAGGGAGCAACCCAGGGGTGGCCACCGTGGTGGGCATTGGCTAGGTGGTCAACACTCAACAGGCAGCCCCACAATGCCCCATGATCCACCCCAGCGGTAACAAAGCCTGTATCATGCTCTCTTTCCAGCTGCGTCAAAACTCCTTGGGCCTCCTAGGAGCACACGGAAGCACCATCGTACCGGTATATGGTGAACCTGCGTGGGTCAGCGGTTTGGCGACTTCGGCGCGCCGCCCCAGCCCAGACCGCCAGACGTGCACACACGTTTACACATGACAGCACCTCTCCCAAGGGGAGGCTTCCGCCAGGTGCCCTTCGGGACGCAAGGGGAACGCAGTGACGAAAGCAGCGCTGGAGAGCACAGAGTGAGGAAAGCAGCGCTGGACAGCACGCTCTTGCCCCTTTGGGGCAACGGAACGTGACCCCTTATGCGCTATGGCGCATACTGCACCTAGGTGCTGGAAGGGGGTTACGTTATTGCCCCAAAGGGGCAAAGGATCGGTAGGGGCCCCTATGCTTTCAGACAAAGAAGCGGGAGATCCTTGGCTTTGACGGAGTCAAGCCGACTCAAGCGGCACGCTTCCGAGCGCACCTTCGCCCTGCTATTTGCTGACACAGATCTGCATAGGTCATGCCTGCCACGTTTACACAGTCAGCCTGACGCCCCGAACGCCCCGAACGCCGACGAACCACTCACAGGGCATGCCATACGCACCAGCGGAGGTCCCGCCTGGTGCAGTTGTTCCTTCCTAGAATAGTACACCGAACGTGACCCAGTCTACCTAGCCAGCATACGCAAGGCCACAGGCTGGACCGCCCCCATGGAAACGCTTTGTAAACCGTAGTAACACCTGCACGCGACATCCTGTGCCAGCCCCAGCCACGAACTGCGTGGGTCCTCGTCCGTGCCGAACCCCCCGTGCTACAGACTGCACGCGTCAACCCGCGCCCGCACAGCATTGGCATACGGCAATGCTAGCCCCGCCCCCCGCGCACTGCGCACGTGCAGCACGCTGCAAGCCGCTCAAGTGTGCGTTGCAATGGGGCTACACTTGCCCCAGCCCCAATCCTGAATGCCAACGCCGTACTCGTATAGTGGGACCCCTGCCACAGCCGCCGGAAGACAGGCCAAGATTCGCTGAGCCTCGCTCTGGCCCACAGCAAACCCCCGACACATCACTGCCACATGCCCCCTGCAGCACACTCTGTGACGGACCGGGCATACGGCATACAATGCCAACACCTGTTCAAGAGTCAGCTGACTGCGCCAACACCCCCTCAACAGCGCACCCCTTCAACAGCGCTCAGCCAGGCATGCGCAGCTCCCTGCTCGTAAGCTTTTGGGAAACATGTAAGCAACTGTATCGTAAAAGTATATCGACCCGTGGACAATGCCAGCGTTGCACTGCCATGCGTGTTGCGATCGGCGCCACGCGAGGTGCCATTGTCTGGCCCAACAGGTCGACGTCGTCGGTCGTAAGGCCCTTGAGACAGCAAGCGCTCAGGCACACCAGGGTACCATAGGGCAAGCGACCCGCCGCGACTGCAACGCGTCCCCGTACGCACCAATTAGGGGACGCACCAATGGCCACACATAAGAACGACACGTAACTAATCCATACCGCCGCCCCTAACTAGCAGCGCCCTCGTAGTGTGCCGTGGTGCTCGCTGGGTCGCAGGTGCGGTCAATGTAGCCCGTGTGGCCTCTAGGCTCAGGGCCGCATCCACGTAGTTCAACACAACGCCAGCAACGCCGGACAGGCACATGCATGCCAGGACTCCGCTGCTGCAGCGAGCAAGTCCCGGCCACCGCCACCGCAACTGCCGCCGACAGGCTGGATCACAACCGAAAGAAGAGCCAACGCAATGGCGCACGCCTAGCTATGAATGGGGGCGTTTCGCACCTCAACCAAGATCTGAACACCATCAACCTAGACACCCCAGAGCAAGGCAACGCGTACGAGCTGCGCTTACCGTGCAGGTGCACGAAGCCACGTATTGCCCGCGATAACCCGGGCCACACTCCAGTCGAGGCGCACCGTGGAGCTGCGGTACATTGCCCGTGCGAATCACAATCCCACAACCCCTCTCTCCCTGCAGGAGCCAACGATCCAACCCATATCACGCCTGCGCACGGTCTGCCCACAAAGGATCGCTTCCCTGACGCCCGACGCCGCACCGGCAGCGCTTGTCTAAGCGCAACTTTCCCTCTGCCATCACTGCAAAGCTACATCGCTGCCTAACGAAGGCATGCAGGCCTGTCGACCGGGTCTCTTTGCTCAGTTTCCGGTAAGGAAGGTGTGAGGGTCCAAGATACGGTCCAGTCAGCCCTTCTTGTCGCACCTCCTGTCCATCCCTGCTTCCTAACTGCTGCTGCTGTGCCCACCCAACAACTCATTTGGAGTGGCTCGCGTCCTGCCCAGCCTTGCCCACAGACGTGTGGCGGTGCCCACCTACGCTCCATTCTGCCACGTGCGCCACCCAATCTCTGGCCCTTGCCCGCCCACATGCCGCTTGCAGTTGAACCCCTTGGTGAACAAGGACGGCTCAAGCCCTGTGCATGCCAATCGCACGTCTCCATCTCCAAACACTCCTAACATTGTAATCTCCCTTCCCCTGTCCCCACTGTACCCTCCCTTCCGCCTCCCGTAACCAGCTCGCCTGAAGCCTTCCTACCTTCGCAATGTACCGGTCCCGCGAAGGCTCCATACACGTACAGGGCACCACCGTACATTCATACACACAGCAGCCCACCCCGTGCCCCCGCCGCGCCTCCTGCAAGTGCAGCAGTACCGCCCCTACCACGCGAAGGCCCGACATGCGTACATGTCGTACCCGTGCTCCGCCCTACACATGCAGCAGCGCCATCTCCTCGATGAGCGGCCCCAGCTCCCTGCGCGCCGCGGGGTCCCCCGCCAGCAGGCTGTCCAGGCGGGCCCGCAGGTGGCGCTCGGCGGACAGCATGTCGCCCGCGCCGCCCTGCAGCCGCTGCACGTCGTGCACAGCCTAACGGGAGGGGTGGCATGGCAAGGGCCCGACGGGCAAGCATGGGACTTTACTTTGAAGGGTGTTGTACTCGATACCGGCAAGTTGAGAAGCGCAGGGCTGCATGTCACGTGAAATACGAGGAATCAGAAGCAGGCGTGAGGAAGTGCCTGGAGTTAAGAAGGAGCGCCAATGCCGGCAGTTACCCACACTCGCTCCCCTGCTCGCCGCTCACCACCACCCGCCCGGCCCCCTCACCTCCATGACCTTGGCTGTCAGCGCGGGGCCCAGCTTGGCGGCGATGTTGGCCTGCAGGTTCTGGCGCCGGTTGGTGAAGGACTGCGTGTTCAGGGAGATCTGAGGGGAAGACAGGAGGACAAGGGCAGCGAGGGGTCCGGCTCGGTGCTGGGGAATGCGGTGTGTGCGTTGTGTATGTATTAGCAGAAGCTGACTCCCTGCCATGCCTCCCGGCACGACAACCCGGTAACTCTGATGTCATTCAGGCGTTCCAAAAGCCACGCACCGGCCATCTGCCCTGCCGAACGCTATCAGTACCCATGCCGTCAACTGACCTGCCTCTGCCCCATCGTGCCTGTTGCCGCTCCCAGCTCCCCGCACCATGCTCTCTTCCCCCCCCCCCCGGCACCGTGCTCCAAACGAATGCAAGGCCTGTACTTGCAAACTCCACGACTCGCCCTCTTGAGAGATGCATGCAATCTCGCTGACCAGTCCTGCGACGCTGTGCCCTCCTTTCCCCGCTCCCCGCATGCATCTGCTCATCATGCCCAGCGACGCGAACCCATCGTCTCTGCCATCCCTAATCGCCCTTGAAGTAGAGGGCTGTGCCACGGCCCCAGGCCCTACGGGGCGGCGAGCTGCGCTGCCAGCTTCCTGCCGCTATGCCCTTCTGCCCTCTTGGCTACGCCACCCTCGCCCCCGTCAACGTCATCCCGTGGGTCTTCGGTACCTTCTACTGCCCCGCAGTACAGAAGCTGCTATGCCCTACGGTCTCTCGCTCTGCTCACCATGCCCAGCTAGACGAGCCCTTCCTGCCCCCTGCTCCCCACACTGGTGTCCGCTGTGCGGGCGCCCCGTTTCCTCCCCTGGCCCCCCGCATCTGCTCACCATGCCCAGCGACGCGAACCCGTCGTCCTCCACCGCGTACTTGGCGCTGCGGGCGCGGGCGAACAGCGGCACGGCGGGGGAGGGCGTGGAGGGCTGCGCCGCGGGCTGGGAGAGCTGCTTGGAGTGGTGCGGATGCCTGGCGGAAAACGGTGGGGGCCGGGGGCCGGGGGCATGCAGGGGGCAACAGGATCAGTTTCAGGAGATGGGGCATGCCGGGTAACTGCAGGTGCACGTAAACGCCGGGACGGAGCGCAGGTCGCATCAGCTTGCCGTGTGCGCCATGGCGCGCAATCAAGCTACGGACGACTGGCGCAGCGTCGGCCCTCGCTGTTACCGGAGGCATCAGGACACTGGTTGAATGCCTTTCAACACCTAGCACAGTGATGCTACAGCTGGCTTGCCATGCAGGGTTGGGTCCCACCAGCGCCCCACCCTTCCCACAGCCCTGCTCACCCCTCCTTGAACGGGTCCCTGAAGCCCATGTCCCGCGCGTCTCGCCCTTCCCGCGAGTACGACTCCCGCGGCGTCTCCCGCCCCTCCCGGGAGTGCGACTCGCGGGGGTAATCCCGTCCTTCACGGGAGTGGGACTCGCGGGTGAATTCTCGCCCCTCCCGCGAGTGCGACTCCCGCGAGTACGACTCGCGCGTGTGCGTGGCGAACGCCTCCCGCACAGGCGCACGCGGCGACTGCAGCACCTCCCTGTCCACCACCCGCTGTGAGCCCCATGAGTCCTTGGGCTGCGCGGGCGTGCGCACAAGCGCCGGGTGGCCCGCGTGGGGCGTGGAGCAGTTGGAAGCGGGAGAGTAGGGGTGCAGGGAGGCGTGCCCATGAGAGGAGGGACTATGGGAGTGGGTCTGGGAGTGGGAGTGGTGGGAGGGGTCGCCGCCGCGGGAGGGGGCGCGCTCTGTGGCGAAGCCGAATCCGCCCTGGGGCAGGCCGGCGGAGAGCCACGCCTCGTCGATGTTGCCCCCGCCAGTCCCGCCGCCGCCGCCGTTGCCCTTGTCGCCGGACTTGGCGGCTGTCTCGGCGGCAGCTTTGCCTGTGGGTCGAGCCAGAGGAGGGGCGGGTTGGTTTCCGCGGGGTTGGGGATATCCTGGCGGCAGTGTGTTCTTGGCACGTGGCCACAGGCCGACGCCGCAATGTGGCCCTGTCGCAAGGCCGTTGCATATGCGAAAAGCCCGCAGCAATCCTTCTTCCGTCCACCTGAACGCACTGAGCGACCCTTATGCCCTCCGGTTATCACCCCGCCACACTCCTCCACGCATCCCACAACATGGCCCGGTCCCAAGCGCCCACAGCCACTCACGTGCAACCTCCAACGTCTTGATCAGCGTCCGGTCCAGCGCCTTCACCACCTCATGCTCCTCCCTCCCACCCCCGCCCCTGGCCCCACCCACACCCAAGCCCCCGGCCGCCGTCGGCAGCGCCCCACTGACTTCCTCCTCCTCCGAATCCTCCTCGTCCTCCGCGCAGCCGCCCCTGACCCCAATCCCCGCCCCCACACGGCCCGGCCCCAACGTGCTGCTGCCCTGCTGGCCCTCGCCCTCCGCCTCGCCGCACTGGCTGCTGCGGATGGCCATGACCTGGTGCGCCAGCAGCTGCAGCTCCGCGTACAGGGGAGCCTGGGCGAACACGCCAGCTGCGGGGATTGAAGGGCCGGGGTAGGGAAGAATTGGTGCCAACGTAGAGGCAGGCATGCGTCCATACCGGGGCACGTGGCACGTCTTAAGGACCGAAACATCTATGCTGGTAGCCCGTAAAGCACCGTACGGCAGGATGTCAGGCAGGCAGGCAGGCAGGCAGGCAGGCAGGCAGGCAGGAGGTAGGCGGACAGGCACAGGCTGGCAGAGCGGGTGGGCGGGCAGGCACAGGCAAGCGGTACGCCAGCCAGGCACGTGCACCCACCCATGAAGGGCGTGGCCAGGCCGTAGGGCGTGCGTATGGGCGGCAGGCGCGATCCGGGCAGCGGCGGCAGCTTGACCACCTGGCCGTTGGGGCCGGGCTTGGAGGCGCCGGGGTCGGGCGTGGCGGGGGGCGCGGGGGACGCGGGCTCGCCTGCAAGGACAGAGGACAGGGCGGCAGCGTGGGGCGGTTAGGGTGCAGGGGTGATCAGGGAAGGGACATGAAGCTGCAGCAGCGGGTGTAATGGGATGAGGTGCAGCAGCGGGTGCGGCACAATGGACGCAGCACCTCGGAAGGGTCCCTGTCTCCTCGCGGTGCGCCAGTGCCAGGTCATACTCATGGCTTTCTTGCAACCGATTACGCGACCATTGCTTTTACGGAACAAGCGAAGGTGGGCCTCGCACCCCAGCTCCGTACCGCGCTTTGCTCCACGCGCACCAAACACATCCCGGCCACGTAGTTCCCGTCGGCACGGGGCTCCCAGGCACCCTCTGCGCTCCTCCCCACAAAATTGCAGTTCTCATACCCCTCCATCGCAGCTCGACCATCCAGCCTTTGCCTGGCCCTCCGCTCGCCCACGCCCACGAAAGCGCTCCTGCACCCCTTACGCCCAACCCACCTTGCCCTGGGGACGCCTCCGTGTGTATGCGCGACTCCGGCAGCAGCGTCTCATCCACCAGCACCGCCTGCGGTTCCCGCCCCCGCTCCCGGTCCCGCTCCCGCTGCGACATGACCAGCTGCTGCTGCAGCGGCGGCGGCGGCAGCGGCGCCGTGCCCAGCAAGGCCCCGCCCATGCCGCCCGTGCCCGCCAGGCCGTTGTACGACGGTCGGGCAGAGCCTGCGCGGCTGCCGGCCCCGCCCGCCTGCGACCTGCGCGGCTGCGGCACGCCCGCCGCCTCCAGCACCTCGCTCATCTGCACCATGGCGGCCATGGGCAGCTTCATGCGCCACGTGGCCCAGCCGGTGGGGCCCTCCGCGGTCAGAGCCTCCAGGTAGCGCTGCAGGGGAGGAGCAGAAGCGGGAAGGGGTGGCGTTTGAGCTAACTCGAGGGGTGGGGGTTAGTACTGGGTACCAGGAGCTCGTCCGCGTGCCGTAAGGTGCAGAGGCAATTTGCATGGCCAAATGCCAAGGACGAGGCATTTTGAGGGAGGCAGCTGGGGCGCACACCTGCACGTGCGGCACCACCGCTGGCACGGTGAGCAGCGTGTTGGCGTCGGGGCGCGCCTTGACGTCCTTGCACAGCATGGACGTGACCACGGTGCGCAGCGCGCTCGAGTACGACTCGGGCAGCGGGTCGTACTGCCCGCGGATGACCTGCGCGGGCGCGGCATACGGGGGCACAAGGGGAGGGCGGCATTTCGGCAGCGTGCGCCGGCGTGTGTAAGATGCAGCCCTAGCAACGGCCCCTTGCAGTAATGGAGCTACGTCGCCTCCGCCTGGGTGGAGCAGCTATGCCGCTTGGGACATCAACCTGGCACGGTGGCGGCCAGCCGCCGGCACCCACCCGCAGCACAACCTTGGACAGGTTGTCCGCCGCGAACGCCGCCTTTCCGGTCAGCATTTCGTACATGACACAGCCCAGCGCCCATACGTCCGACTTGAATGAGTACGGCTGCTCCTCGTAGATCTCCGGCGCCCTGCACACCAGGGCCCCCACAGGAGCGCGTTAGGAACTGGGGATCACAACGCAAACAGTGCCGGGTGGACTGTGCGCCCTTGTTCGCCTTCAGCTGCTGCCGCCGCCGCCGCTGCACATGAACCAGATGCGATGATGGAGCACAGTGCATGCCGTACAGATGTGTGTAGGCAACTCCAAGCCATTGGCAATGCGCACGTCCTGGTGACTCATCGCGGAGCTTCCGTTGTACTCCAAGTCTGCACCTCCCCGGGCCCCCACGCACATGTAGTAGGGCGTCCCGATGGGCGTCCGCGCCATCTCGAAGGTGCGCTGCAGCTGCTTGGCCAGGCCGAAGTCCCCCAGCAGAACCTTGCCCTCCGAAAGGAAGATGTTCTGCGTCTTGACGTCGCGGTGCAGGATGCGCTTGGCGTGGATGTACGACAGCGACAGCAGCAGCTGCACCAGCCACTGCCACACCTGGGGCTCGGGCACTGTGCGGCCCTGCTTCCTGTCGGGCCCCAGCAGGACAACAAAGCACCAGTGAAAACAGATACGGGGAACATGTGATGTGGACCAGGCTGTGCGATGGGGTGGGGTGCTATGTGACCAGCTCCCACTGTGCTGCTGCGGGTATTACACGCACGACCCGCAACCAGGACGCGGGCTAGATGTGTAGGTGTGATCGCCACGGCCCTTCCCGTCAGCCACGGACCTGAGCTCACGGATGTAGCGGAACAGGTCGCCCCCTTCGCAGAAGGCCATCACCAGGCAAAGGTCTCCGTCCGTGTGCTTGAAGAACTGCGGGGAACGGCCACGCACGTGTCAATGATAAGCCAAGCGTGAAGCGGCAATGACCTGACATGAAGAGCAGCAGCCGTCTAGAGGTGGCAACATGTCCTGTACCGGATGCGGTGAATGTGCCCTGGCAAGTACCCAGGCTGTCAGCGGGACAGTTGCGTTACCACTGTAACACCGCCGTTTGAGACCGTGCAGCTCAGTCATCCTCACGGCGTGGGGTTGCAGATGGTATGCAAGGTACCCCATTATTAAACTTATGCATTCGCGAGCTTGGACCCTCGCCTGGCTTACGTACCTCCTTGTAAGGCACAACGTGGGGGTGGCGCAGAAGGCTGAGCACCTGGCCCTCTCGCAGCGCAGCCTCAGCCTCTGACTGCGGAGTCCCATCAAATTGCACCTTCTTCACGACATATATCTCATCATCGGCCTTGCTCTTGACCTGCACATACGGTCCCAGTGTCGGCTGGCATGGTCGGTTGGCATGGTGGGCACATACGCAGTGTGGCCTACAAGAAGGCTTGCGAGGCGTTTCACCTTGAAACATTTTCCATATGTTCCCTTGCCAATTAAGTCAAGCTCCACGTAGTGCTCCATGGTGGCCCCGCCAGGCACGAATTATCGCGGAAGCAACCTCGCGCGCCCTCAGCGCTTAACCGCTTTGCGTCGCCAGGCTGGCTGCATTCAATGCAGGAATGGCAATCGGACTAGGCTGCCTCGCTGCTCCAAGGGGCTAGCAGTGCTGCAGAAATGTGCCAGGGACTGACAGTTTCCGTGTCAAAGTCAGTAGGCAGACTAACTCTAGGTAATGGTACTTTACAAATGTAAACAACACATAGTCATTGCAACCCCTAGCAGAGAGGCACGACAGACAAGGTGGCACGGTGACTGTCAGCTATGTTATCATAACATATCACACTGGTCCTAGCTATAAAGTTTGTCGCCAAGCTTACGCAATAAGAATCGCGCCCTGGGTAGAAGGCACCGGCTCACTGTGAGTACTATGAGTAGTGTACCGCAACGATGGAGGAGGCAAACAACCGCTGCTGCTGCGGCAGTGTATGAGGTGTATACTTTGGTTTCAGGGGCTTAGTATTACGGCTGTGATACTGCAGCGAAGCGAAGCGTACTGTTGCCAGGCCCGGGGATCCTCGCCTACTCGTTCCTTCCTCCTCTCCTTCACTAGGCTGGACAGGAGTACTACATCGGTCCCTGCGTTTCACAAGGCGCTCACTGCCATCACAACAGCAGGTGTGCAGCTCTCGTGCTAGTGTCGGCGGGGGGCAGGTTGCCACGGGGGACTTGCAGCTCCACCCATTATGCTATTAGGTTCTACCACAACAAGCAGTCAGTCTGAACGCTGTGGAGGGGTGACGCGAGGAAGCGGCCCCTGGGCTTGGGCAGTCGGCATGTTTGCAGCTCGGGACGCCCGCGGCTGGACGGTGCAAAACAGCGATGATCGCAGCGATGCTTTTTTCACCCCATAATGACATGGAATGATGGACAAGGACTGGGCCTATGAACGCTACCTGCTGCTCGCATCGCTGCAGGGGACCAACTCACCGAGGCAGTATGGCCCACACTGGCGACCCCCGCCAGTCCTTCTCGGTAGCAAATGTAAGGATGGCAGCTGCTAAAGCTCATATGAAGTCCTCTGGCTATGCGGCATAACCCGGCGATTCACCATCCTCAATGCGCATGTTGCAGATCTTGGGCAAGGGGCCGAACGACCCCAGGCTCGAGGATGTGTACCGGGTGGACAAGCAGATTGGAAAGGGGGCCTTTGGTGTGGTCCGCTGCGGCACCAAGAAGGCAAACAACGAGCCGGTGGCCGTCAAGTCTATCAGCAAGGCGAAGCTGGTGTGCAAGGAGGATGTTAAGGATGTGCAGGCGGAGGTGGCAATCATGAACCTCGTGGCGGGGCACCCATATGTGGTGACTCTGAAGGTAGGGGGGCTGGGGCTTTGCCCTGACCAACAAGCGGGGCTGGGGGGGACCTGTGTTGGCGGTAGGCAACCGAGTAAAGCAGGCGCCATGTACCCCAGCCCTTGGCTGGTGCACTGCTCCTCCTTCTGACCCAGCGTATGGTGAAACGTGCAGAGCACGCACGAGGATAAAGAGCATGTGCACATCACCATGGAGCTGTGCGCGGGCGGCGAGCTGTTCGACAGCATTGTGGAGGCGGGCAACTTCACAGAGAAGAAGGCGGCCCTGATTTTCCGTAAGATGGTGGAGGTGGTGAACCACTGCCACGAGCTGGGCGTCATGCACCGTGACCTCAAGCCAGGTGCGCACAGCTGCAGCTACTGGGCAGGGAGCCAATAGGGGAGGCAGGGAGAGGCGGTGTATGATCTGGGTCGGCGCACAAATTTGTCTGTACGGATCCTTTGAAACTCGCTGAGCTGCCCCGACATATGTTGATCTACCAACAAAGTGCGGACACATGGGCACACTTGCCGTACGCTGCCTGGGACAGCGGTGTCGTTCCCAGCGCTCGGCCCCTGACTTCAAACACCTCCTTTCTTAACCCACATCAGAGAACTTCCTGCTCACAAGCAAGGGCCCCGAGGGCGAGCTGAAGCTCACGGACTTCGGGCTGGGCGTGTTCTTCAAGCCCGGCGAGCGCTTCCGTGACCTGGTGGGCTCGCCGTACTACGTGGCGCCCGAGGTGCTGCGCAAGAACTACAGCCACGAGGCGGACATGTGGTCGCTGGGCGTCATCCTGTACATCCTCCTATCCGGTCTGCCGCCCTTCTGGGGCGACACCGAGGACCAGATCTTCAAGATGGTGCTCAAGGGGCACATCGACTTCAAGACGGACCCGTGGCCCAAGATCTCGGACGCGGCCAAGGACTGCGTGCGCAGGCTGCTGGACCAGGTGGGCGGAAGTGCAGTGTGCTAACGCATCATGCATTATGGACTTACACCACCGGACTGGCACACTATGCACTTCCCAATGAAAACCCGTCAAAAATGTCCCAGCTGCATCATTCAACGCCCACTGCCCCGAATCGCCACATGAGACGGCATGCCCTTGCAAACACTGCCCTCCACTGTGCCGTTGCCTCCGTGGCGGCTGGTCTGTGCCCCCCACACAGGACGTGTCGAAGCGCGCCACGGCCGCCCAGATCCTGAAGCACGAGTGGCTGGTCAAGGAGGGCGTGGCGCTGGACATCGCGCTGGACAGCGTGGTGCTCAAGCGCCTCAAGCAGTTCGCGCAGATGAACAAGCTCAAGAAGGCCTGCCTCATGGTCATCGGGCAGCACCTCACGCCCGACGAGATCGCGGGTGAGCTGCGGAGCCTTATAGCACAGTACGCCTCGCGAGAGGGGCACATAGCCCTGTTGGGCCCTCCTCCGTCGGCGGTTGCGCCGGCTGCGCACCAAAGCAAAGTCCCCGATAGCAACGGACGACAGGAGTGCTGTATGGAAACCATTCGGCCGTTGGTCGTTGATACGTGAAGGCTTCAAGTTGCCTACACCTGAGCGAATCTACCGTACCCCGCAGGCCTCAAGGAGCTGTTCAAGTCCATCGACGCGGACAGCAGCGGGACCATCACGGTGGAGGAGATGCGCAAGGCGCTGGCGCAGTGGGGCCACAAGATCAGCGAGGTGGAGCTCCAACACCTCATGGCCATCGCGGACGTGGACGGCGACGGGCTCATCGACTACAACGAGTTCGTGGCCGCCACCATGCACCTCTCCAAGCTCGAAAAGGAGGAGCTGCTGCAGCAGGCGTTCAAGCAGATCGACAAGGACGGCAGCGGGACCATTAGCGTGCAGGTGCGATAGGGCGAGGGGAACGGGGGCTCAACCTCTCAGGCCCGGAGGGCAACTGGTAGAGCATCCCACCTGCTCCCTTCAACCTCGAGCGCCCCAAGGGGCGGAGGGCCCCTTGGCCGGAGGGTAACTGATAGCCGTTTTGGGTCCCCTGGGACAGAAGGGGTCCTTCAGGGGAGGGAACTCGCCTGCTTGCTGCGGCACGCCACCCAATGCACGCTCAATGGCGTGCCACGCCGTAGGCTAACGACTATTGTTTGGACCCTTGCTTGCGGTGTGCGCTGCAGGAGCTGGAGGTGGAGCTCAAGAAGTTCGGCATCTACGACGACGCCAAGGAGCTGCTGGCCTCCGCCGACACCAACGGCGACGGCCACATCGACTACCTGGAGTTCTGCGGCCTGCTGCGGAACAACAACGAGGCGCTGAAGCAGAGCACGCGCGCGATCAAGCGCCAGTACAGCAAGTTCTTCTGAGCAGCGGCTTTGGGGCCGAGGGGGGATGCGCGGAGGCCCGCTGTCGCTGGGGTGCACGCGCTCCCTTTGCTTGGGATAGGGCTGGTCGCTGGCGGACATTTTACGAGCTGACATGCTAGAAACACAACAGGGTCGAGCAGGAGGAATGGGTGGTGGACTGGTGGTTGTCCTGGGGGTATGGCGGCTGGTGGACGGGCGCGGGTGTGGTGCGGTCGGGGCAGCATCGCGGGCCTGCCTCCGGCTGCTGGTGGAGCTGCATCACGGGGGTCAGCTGTGGGTGGTCACAGGCTTGACCATGGAGGCGCAGCGGCTGCGCGCTGTGCGGCGGTAGGAGCTGCGGAGCCAGGCACACCTAGCCGCGAGGTAGTGTTGGGGCGTGGTGTCGTTTGGAGGTCATAATGGCAAGGCGGTGGGGATCTAAACAGGGGATAGGGGTCTGAGCCGGTTAAGGTGCATGCGTAGACCGGCACGTGCGCCGTGTCATGTTGATGCGGTCGCGCCTAATGTGGGAAAACAGCACAAGCAATGCTGCGTCCATTGTTGGGGTTTCCCACATGCCTCGATACTTGTATGCTCGACTAACTTGGTACGTGTACATGCCTGCTTTGCGGGGGGCTAGTGCAAGCCCTGTGTTCTGTGCTTTTGGGTCTACTGTGCCTGCAAAGCATGCTAAGCGGATGCTGAACAAGCTTCGAGCAGGATGCATGGTGTACCGCTCTGACCCATGTGCGGTGATAATGGTATGGTCCGTCACTGCCGTTGCTAACCCACCTCCATGGTTAGCACAGTCCCGTGTTTGGCTGCGTACCACGTCTACGTGACGAGCACCAAATGCACATGCCCTGTAACTCTTGACACGCGGCATAGCAGTCTGTCGCCCGAGCCGTTCCTGCTACCAGGAGGACGCTAAGCTGCACATGATTCCAGCAGGCCACTTCGGTAATGCCCTTCACCCCTTCTGGTAATACCAGGACAGCTGTTTCGTGGACTTGCATCGTCCCAATGTCCACCTTCGTCCAGTAACACTAACGGGGCACAAGTCATGAGCTGCTCAAAGTTCAGCGCTGAAGTAAGGTGTCCGGCGATGTGCAGGCGGCTCTCTCAGAGATTCCGGGTGAGCATACCAGCGAGCTGCACATATTGCTGCATCTCACGCGACGGGGCGCAGCGCCACCATTCTAGGGCGGTGTCCATGGGGCTACGTAGCAGGCGACGCAGTGGCAGGTGGCAGGGGTCTTGCGATAGGCCTTGCTGGGCACCTTTTGGCGGGGCGCCTGACCACCCATGGTTAGCACGCAGATTGCTCGGCCTGTGCCAGTTCTCGCCCTTCCCGGAGCAACCCCGACCCATAGAGCGAAGCGAAAATTCACACGATCCGGATACGCGGCTGTACGGCACGGATCTGGTGTACACGCTGGAGCAAGCGCCAGCGACGCGCCCTGCACAGCCTTGGTGACCCTCACGACCTCCACGCCCCCATCCTTTCAGAGGCGGACCGACAACAACAGCTCGCACTTTCCAGTACCTTCCATGCATACTTGATGCACCTTCCATGCAAGGCCTCCTTCTCTCCCACCTTTGCCAATACACCAGCCGTACCCCGGAGCTCCAGCGCAAAGACACTGGTGCCGCTTTCGCCAAAACGGTCGCACCATGGACAGGCAGCGCAGGCTGGGCTTAGTCCTAGGTGTGATTGCTACCCTTGTAAGCTCGCCCCATACTCGCCCAGTGCACCCTGCCTTACAGCACGTTATCCAGCAGTATACGGTATGCGCAAGTACCCATGCAACAGCGAGGTAGCCCTCACACAAGTGCTGCCACGCACGCCTGCAGCTGTCTACTGTAAAGACACATGCACACCTATCCTGCTTGTTCAACATACGTTGTATATACATGTGGTGCACGCCACCGGTGCCGTCGCTGCCTGGACTATAGGTGCCCCCCTTGCGCCATCAGCGCAGCGTTCACCTGCATGCAGCAGACAGCAGGGTCAGCAGTGCACCGGCGTCAGCCCTGTCGACAGAAGGAAAGGGCTGTACTGCTCACGCTGCTCTCAAGACCTCATCCGCGCCGGCGTGGCGCTTTAAACGTTTGTGCTGCGCCTCCCTACAGGAACCGTCCCTAACGGTATTATCCCAGCTGTTGGGTATCTCATACCCACACCCGCGGTCTCAGCACCTCACCACAACCGCGTAGACTTGAGCGACTCGCTGAACCCCACACGCGCTCAAACGCTTTGCCACACTGTGGCTTCGCCGACCATCCTCAAGCCTGACAGCCCCAACCTGAGGCAGAGGCCTTTGCCACCCCCTATCGCTTCCCACTCTTATCACCATGGTGCTCTCCGCCAGCACCTTGTCTGGGTTGGGTACGGTACCCCTTACTGACACCAATCTTGACCCCCCCCACCACCACCACAGGGCAGACCTGAACAGCTCCTCTTAAACCCTGTTGCGCCACGTCCGCGCGTGTGTCAACCACCCAACCCCTGACAGCCCCAACCTCGGGCAGCAGCACCTTCCGCCCCACCTCGCTTCCCACTCTTACCTCCATGGTGCTCTCCGCCAGCACCTTGTCGGGGTTGCGCAGCTCGCAGGGCGGCAACGCGCCGGGCGTGCCGGGCGGCGGTGCGTGGATCTCGCTGTACGTGCCGCACTTTATGGAGCCGTTGAGCCACGAGCCGTCGAACCTGGGTGTGCAGGTGGGAGAGCCCGGGGCAGCAGGGGCGCCTGTCAGGCTATTGGAGCATGAACAGACGCAGGACGGAGCGCGGTGTACTTGTACGCCGCCAAGCGTGCTGAAGCCTTGGTGCGTTGCTATTACGCAATGAGTTTGGTCAAACTACCCGTGCGTTGGGTGGTCAGTATTTTCAAAATGCACCCTGTGTAGCATACGTGCATATCCCAAGTGCGCAAACTGAGCTTTGCGCTGGAACAGCATGTGACGCACGCACGAGCCGCAACACTCCCTTCCGCAGGGGCCCCACTTTGCCTCGGGCCCGGCCCTTGCCCGAAGCTCAAGAAGATACAGCGACGGACGACGCACTACAACACGGCCTTATGCAGTCCTCCCATCGACTTTTGAACCTGCCCCTCACCTTTTGCCTTTGCTCATGTAGAAGAATGTCCCGGTGCCGTGCTTCGTGTCGTTAGCCCACAGCCCCTCGTACACGTCACCGTTGGCGTACATCATGGTGCCGGGGCCGCACCTGGGGGCACACCGTGCAACGCACATGGTCGATTATCGTTTCGAGAGGTAGGAAAGCAATATGGCGTGAAAGGGTGAGTACAGATGGAAAATAATGCCACCTTGACCAGTACTAGCATGACCTTGAAGTCCGATACGTACATCATGGTGCCAGGGCCGCATCTGGGGTCACATGAGTGAACAGCCCCCACGGTAATGCACGGTGACGAGTCGGGCGCTCAGCCCGTCGTGCATGCGTACAGGCACCGCACCAGAAGCCGCCGCCACCTACTCGACTACGGCATCTAGACGGGGTCTCCAGCTATCGCCCATACGGCAACACATGCGCCACGTGCTTCAAGTCTCAGATGTTCACGCGCCCGCCCCGCTTACTTGACGTCGTCCTCGAAGTAGCCTTCGTACACGTCCCCTCCGGAACCGTCAATGGGCCGCCCGCCGTACACCGCTCGCCCCTTCCCGTGCCGCTTGCCGTTGTGCCACTCGCCCTCGTACGTGTCCCCGTTGTCGCAGAAGAATGTACCGTGGCCCTGTACGAATGAACATGAGCATACGGTGACCATCAGCCGCACAACGGGTCCCTGCACCTGCACCTGCACCTGCACTTGCGCATGCCGCCCCCTCAGTTTCTCTGCCTCCCTCCCGGAACACATAGTATGCCGTGAGGCCAGCATTAGACATGTCGCGTGTGTCTGCAGGTGTGCTCGTTGTCAAGCCCAGGGAGCCGCCCCAGCAGCAGCAGCATTACCACCAGTAGCAGCACCTGTGAAGCATGCCCTTCAGGCAGGACGCGAATGCTCAGACAGGAGCAGCACCCCCTCCCTGCAACCCCAATACGGTGTGGGTGCAGAGGCGCAGCAGTGGACTCACATTTGGTTGGTCGTTACGCCACTCGCCGTTGTACCTCACAACGTATTTCCCGTCCCGGAAGAGCCACAGGGTCCCCAGGCCGTGCCGCACGTCCTGCGCCCAGTCGCCTTCATACTTGTCCCCGTTCTTGTACACCACCGTCCCCTTGCCTGGAGTTGACGCATGAAGCAGGGTTAAAGCTCAGCTGGTTGCTGCAACCGGGTTTGGATTGAGCAAGGCCTTGATCCGTGCTGCCGTGTGCGTGAGAGCGTCACAGTGCACCCCTACCTCTCGCTGCCTCCAGTGAGCTCGCTGCGCTTACCGTGTTTCTTATTGTCTTTCCATGAGCCCTGATACTTCTCTCCGGTTGTCCAATACACTGTATGATGTGGACCCTCCTTTTGCGCCTGCGCCCAAGTTGCGCCAGCGCCCAGGGATGAGAACTGCTCGCCGCTCGAATTGCAGAGTCGATATCAGGATTGCCATACCTTGCGGTCTGATTCTTTCCATAGTTGCTCTGTTCGCCTTAATGATGCAGCAGTAACGGTTCCAGGGATGTTCGGAGGCATTCTTTGTCAGCTCGCTTCCCAGACCGTAAACGTAGTCCTACAATGTTTTATTTATATATACTATATCATGCAAATCGTTGTGCAGTTGAGGTACCGCAGCGCAGCTAGCTTATAAGAGCTTTCGTACTTTCCTTTGCACACTGTTCGCGGCTGCACATCAGTCAACGCCCATGCAGGTATGCGGCATCCTTAGTTGTCTTTGCGACATGGCAAACAATTGTACGCCTGTGTTCCTGGGCGGGACCGCAGGGGGGTACTGGCACGCTTTACTGCTGGCACGTGGCAGCAGCTGGGGTAGGAGCACAGAGCTGCAGGGGAACTCCTTTGCGCTGCAATGCCCACAACCAGGCACAACCAACTCCCAGTCTCCCACCATTTAACCTGCGCACAGACAGCGCGGGTAGTCACAGGCATCTGGACACCAAGACATCAACGCATGGCGCATCATTGCAGCACAGTGGTCCACAACTCGCTGTGGTGGCCTGCTGTAGGGACAGGTAGGGACTGCCCTCCACGACCCAGGCCCTCCCGGTGACAAGGGACGGCTTCCCTGCTGCCTCCTCGCTCGCCTGCCCCCAACCCTCTGGTGCGTCCATTCGTTGTGGTGCCAATAGGCGTATGCAAGTGTCGGCGAGCTGCCTTTGCACTGTGTTGCATGTTGGACTCAGGGGAGGCTCTCCCCTAGTTGGACTGCCGTGTGGTTACGCCGTCGTGCTGTACTGCAAACGAAAAGTGCACGGGGCACAAGTAGAGGCATGACCGGCATTCACGCACTTACAAGCATGTGCAGTAAACGCACATGCAGTCGCAGAGCTATAAGCCGTGCGTGTTGCCACCCAGCGAGGGCCACCCTGCCCCAACCCATGAACGCCGTAAGTAGGTAACCCCAGCCAACGCAAACGCAGCCACATGCAAGCCACCTTTGGCAACACAAGGCTGCCCGTGGATTCGCAACAAGCAAAGCGCTTGCGTCTACGTGGCTGCGCAACACATTACTCTGCAACACAGCGTGCGTGCGCCCCTAAGCACAAAATACCCATAGCACACACCCATGGAGACGCCAATGCCCCCTGCCATGTCCCACGCTCCCGCATGTAACCTTGTCTTGAGCACGTATTGTATTAGCATCAAAGCATACTGTACGAGACAGAATACTTGACAGCTTGTGGGTGTGTTGATGCCCAGCCACCTGACACTTAGAGGGCAGGTGGGGGCGGTCCGGCACACAGCCAGTCACAAGGTGATCACCACGCGGCAGCTTAACATGCCAGCCGCGAAACACGTACGCAAGCTAGCTACGCAATGCCTATATGGAATTCTACGCAATGCCTACGATCTCTAGGGTCCAGGCACTTAGCCTCTCAATCATCACCACGTGCGCCCCTATGCTTGCCTGTACAGCGATGTACGTACGTAAAAATGCATCAAACAGCCATGGTCATTCGGCGTGCAACATGCTAGCTATATGGCCCCTCCCACACACGCACCCCGTGCACACGTCGTGCACTTTGTACATCTCTGCACCACATCCTACAACACACGTCGTGCACATGGCCCACAAATCCGCTCAGTTGCCAAGCCGTTTGCTTCGACCCTACCATGCCACGCATTTTCAGCATGCCATCAGCGTACGCATTGACACATTAGTCTTAAGGCTCATTCTGCACAACGTGTCTGTCCTGTTGGCGTGTGCTCCCCTGTGCGCCCGCCCGACCATGCGGAGCGCCCACAACGGACCTCGGACCTACGCGTCTTGTCAGACGCTCTTGCACCACTCCGTCCGGTGGCCCCAGTGGCCGTTGCCCATGTAGACAGACCCTGGAGAGCACCTCTCAGGAGGACTCTCAAAGAGGCTTGCCGATCTCGACATAAGGCAGCTGAAGGGACTCAGGAGCACCTTCTTGCAACCCGACGATGCCGCTTGGGCCAAGCCCGAGACCGCACGGGGAAGGCTCGGCTGCCGAGAGCTCGCAAGCTCCTGTTCGCTCTGAGACTGACGGTAGTGGGCCGTTTGAGGCGTCTTCTTGGCGCTCCAGTCGCGGTCAGTTGTCGGGCCAGTGTGCGCTGGGAGCACATCGCGCGCGTAGTCCATGTCCGCTGACGGCAATGAGTTGTTTAAGCAGCTTCTGTTTTCGAAGACATATACGAATAGAAGTTCGTGATTGCCCCGCCTCCGTGTGGATAATCGGCTTGTATCGACTGTGACCGGCGCGCCTCGCGACGTGTGACGCGACTGCTGGCCAGCAGGTCGAATGGGACAGCCTTTGCTGCAACTGCGCTAGTGCAAAATGTGGAAACGGTTATGAATAATCCAAGAAACGGGTCATCCCTGCCTGCGCCTACCTCCCCCCGACAGCTATTCAGCTCCCTCCAATAACGTTCAGTTCCAGTCGTAGCTCGTACAGGTACACCTTGTTGACCAATGTCCAACCGTGTTTTGGCACAACACCTTTACCACAGCCTCTTGTTTTTTTCTTCCCTTTTTACCTTGACGCGCAGCGAAATGTACTGTGCGTTGCAGAGCTCTGTCCCCTGGCTCTGTCAGGCTTTGTCGTTGACCGGCACGTGCACATGCACGTGTCGACACGCCCCAGACAGGCTAACAAGCGGCACATGGTGAGAGACAGGGCAGGTGAGAGGCTCAGGAGAGCTACGGCAGCAGGGCGCCCTGGTGCCGTCCAAGCGTGGGACTCAAGCGTGGGCGGTCGGGAGAGGGTAGATGGCGGGAAGGACACGTGGGAGGCGAGCGGGAGGCTTACTGATAAGTGATGCTTGGCGCTAGCCCAGCTGTCGGCTGGTGAGTTGATGTGGTGTATGCAGAGGCTTAGGTTGGAGGCGCCTAGCGGCTGGATGTCGGGGTTGGTCGGGCCCAGGATGCATGCCTTGCAAGGTGCACATACAGAGGAAAGGCCACGTACTGCGCTTCGAGCGTGTTACAAAGGCTTGGTCATGCGTGTTGTACAGGTGCCAGGATGTGCGCTTGCCGCTGCATGCGACGCTATGGAGCGCTTTATTTGGCACACGGCTGTGGGGCAAGCGTGCTTGCCAGCCGTAACGCATCTCGTTGTGATGCTCCGTCTTTGGCCAACCGCCACGTGGTGCGTGCCAGAAGCATGCATCATTGTTACCCACATCCCCACAACAAACTCGTCCAGTATACCATGCTTTCCGCATCCCATAGGTGATATATCGTACACTGCCACCACCTATCGTAGGCACAGTTCTTTGCCATGCGTGGTACCCTCAGGTAGCACCACCTCATCCAATGGTTTCCTTGTCCACATAATCGCATCAGGTAGCACCACCTCATCCATTGGTTTCCTTGTCCACATAATGTATGATGCAATGCGGATTGCAACCTACGCTTTACTGGAATAGCCAATCCACAGATGTATGTGCCTGACATCAGGCTGCTCACTCTGCGGTACGCGCTCACCTGCGCTCACACACGCATGTCACACTGTCCTCTCATCCCGTCCCTCACTGTGGATGTGGCGTGTCTATACCTCACCAATGTTCGCCCGTCACTGGACCCCCACTGCAATGGGTCCGAAGCCTTCATGCCGCCACGTGTCCGACATCTTGCAGAGTGCCAATCTCTCGCCAGCCCAACACAACACCAGCCCACAGCTTTCCTGCAGCTGCCCTGCCGCCGCGCCACCCTGCCAGCGAGCCCTGCCAGCTCCGCCGTCATCAGATTGTGCTGCCCATACCCCACACCACCAACCCCTCAGGTGCTCGGCATTGCTGTTGCGAACCACGCGTGAGGAAGGGCTTGCACGCAGCCTTCAGTCCGGCCGTCAGCTTGCGGCACCCAGCTCGGGCATCCGCGCAGAGTCCCGCCGCAGCGCTGCTCGCGGCCTCGACAGTCAGCCTCCGCGACGAACGCTGCTCGTTGTCCTCCAAGATAGCTTGTTCTTGACGCGTAAGCGCGTAGTGGGCCTGGTACTCCTGCTTGAGTCGCTGCTGAGCTTTCTGAACGGCCTCATTTGGACGTGCTGTAAAAGTAAAGGAGACGTAGCCGGTATTCATGGTGAATAGCTTGCTTTGGATGTGAGGGTAGTTTAGTCAGTATACGCACAATGGTAATAAAAGGACCGGCTGTGGTGAAAGTGTTCAAACAGTTGCGTGGCAGGTACTGCCACAGGCCGCGTCCCAGCAAAAGGGTCGTCAAAAGGGTGAGTAGATAACAACTGGAAGAGGGATTGCTGTTGCATGAGGTAGCAAGCGGTGTTTAAGCGTTTAAGTGCTGAGCGCCGCGAACGCGAGGGTTCAGGCCGGCGACGTCTAGTCGATGTCGATAGGCTGAGCTCACTCGACGGCGGTTAGGACTACTTGGTTAAGCCCAAGCCGCCCCAACCGCACGTCAATAGATGTAAGTGTGAATACAAGTGCAAGAGCGAGGCTGTTGCGTTGGCACAACACGAAACCAGGTTGGCCTCGACCAGGTTGGACTGGGGCAGGGGAGGCCTCAACCAGGCCTTGGCACCGTCCCATATCCGCATCACCAAGCAAGCTGAGCAATAGCCGACGGACACCCATGGCCAGATGCTAGGGTAGATGCATCCCGGTCTGAGCATTGCAGTCCTTCCCATTCGCCGAGCCATGCCTGTATCCTAGCTCAGGGCCCTAGCTCCATGCTTGTGGTCCCCCGCAAGGTCTACCGTCCAACCCGCAAGCTCGCCACCCACTCGTTACTCCTACCATCGCAATGCAGGGTGTTCCTCAATCCTCCAATCCTCCATGCGTCCATGCCACGTCCCCTGCAATTTCCGTTGACCAACCGCACACTCCTAAGTTCTCCTGAAGACGTTTTCCCAGCCCCACGCAGTTGGCGCGCTGCGCAAAAATCAATGCCAACGCCACCTATCCGACCGACCCGCATCCTGCCGCCATGCATGCCGCACTGCAGGCACGCATCCCTACCCGCGTGCCACCCTGGGTACCGTACTCAACTTCAACGCATTGCCGAACACATAACTCTCCTCACCCACATCTACGCCCTCAGTACTTTGCCAGGCGTTACCGTGCCCCTGTACAGCAACGACGCAGTGTATAGTGACACAACTCCCTGACAGGTGTGGTCGAGGCCAGTAAGGTCGTGTGGCCACACCACCTGGAATGCGACACCAAGTTGCCAATTGCCCCGGCCTCCCGGCCCCGGCCGTACGGCTCCGGCCGTACCGCCGTCACATGGCCCAGCTGTCCGCCTCCGCGCGGTCCGTGTCGTACACGAAGGGCGCCTCCAGCAGCCGTACTGTCAGTTCGCCGTTGCGGGGGTCCTCGGAGCCGATCTCCGCCGCCAGCGCCTCCTGCAGCCATCGACAGCGGCAACCGGCAACAGGCACAGCAGTTGCAGCCATCACCCTGGACATCGGCGTTGGTGCTCGACTGGCAGCAACACCACTGTGCTCGCACGGCTTGAGGCTGAGGTGGCAGCTAAGGTCCACCACAGGCTGCCGTGCCGCTGCTGCTCCTGCAGCTGGTGCTGGTGCTCCCTCGCCGCCCCAGCCCCACCTGCAGGGCGGTCACCTCTGCCACGGGCTGCCCCCCGTAGGCGGGGGCTGTGGTGGCCCCTGGCTTGACGCGGGATAGCCGTGTCATCAGCGTGTGGATCTGTAGAGGGGGAAGGCGGAAAGGGGATGGCGGAGTGGGCCAGGTGCTGTGGGAAAGAGTCGGAGAAGGAGGGAGAACCCGGACGAATGACACGTCCTGGCTCGGAAGGCAGTAGCCGCATGGAGCGATTGCAGATGGGAAAGAGGAGCCAAGCGCGCAAGCCCCGCAGCTGCACGTGTACGGCACGCAGGCAAACGCCGGGAAGATATCTTCGCTGTAACATGTGACCGTTAGGGACTAAACCAAGGAGGCGGGTGATAGAGCAGCGGCCGCGTTTGCGGGCCTCTGGAAACGGACAACGCGGGCTGTCAATGTGCGCAGCTTCCCGCACCTTCTTTCGCTGCTGCGGCGCCACCAGCTCCGTCACCTCCGCCGCGCAGCACGCCGTGTGGTAGGCGCAGCCCGAGGGGAACAGCAGGAAGGGGGCCAGCGCGCCGCCTGCGGGGGCGTGTGGGGGACGGGGCGGAACGGCGCATGTGGGTGGGAACGGGGCGGGCCGGTGCGCGGCAGCTGGTCATGCATTAATCAGTACGGCCGAGGCGTGCGACACACAGTACCCGCACGAGGGCGCGCCCCGCAAGCAGCACTGCATCAGCTGCGCTAGCGCAGGACTGGGCACGCGTGGAGGGTGCACGTGTCACGCACACGCGCGTCGACACGTCGACACTGTCACACGCACCCTGGGGCATGTTGGCCAGGGGCGCCGGCTCGCCGATGGGCCGGCCGCACCGTGTGCACGGCTGCGACAGCGACAGTACCGCCGTCCTGCGGTTGCGGGGCAGCAGCGGGGGAGGGGGAAACCGCAGAGAGCGGCAAGGTCACAATCACGGAAAGCAGTAGTAGTTGCAGGGGAAGGGGCATGGGCAGGGAAAAGGAGGAGCAAGGCGTGCCGCGCTGTGTGTGCCATAGGCTCACGGCGGCGGCCGGCAGTGACACAGCCTGGCACTGTGCAACACCTGCCACACAGACCACAGGAGCGGTGCTCGAGGTGATGTCGCTCAGAGCGGTGCAGCACGTGGCCTTGCCCTGACCTTGCCTCCCCCTCCTCCCTCCCCCCAACGCACTCGGGCCAGAGTTTGAGCTCGCCGCTTTACACTCCTGCTCCACGCTCCTTACTAAACGCCTGCTTACCTCCCGCACAGCCCCCACTCCCCTCCCCCGCCTCGCCCCTCACCTGCTGCCCAGCATGCCGATGTCCCTCCGCAGCGCCTCCGCTATCTCCGTAGCCTCCTCCATGTCCGCCTTGAGAGAGGCAATGGCGCTGCCGTACCGCTCAAGGGAGTCGCAGATGGCTGCCTGCGAGCGGGCAGTTGGCGAGGCGGCGGACGGGAGGGGAGGCCATCAATGCGAATGATGCGGTCGCCGCAGTAACTGCAAGCTGTAGTGCGTGCAGACCTCGGGGGGGCGATTAGGGTTGCGCGCATTGGGTGCATGCCGCATGCAGCAGCCGTGTCGTGGTGAAGTACTGCTCCAAGGCTAGCACACGGCCAGCCGGTCGGCTTCGGCTGGTCGACTTGTGACACCTAAGACAGGGTAAATGCTCGCCCGCAATCCACGCATCCACACAACCCGCAGTCCACACATCTCCGAGACGATGCCTCCATGCAAATGGGAAGGGTACAAAGGCTTCCCCCAGGCGTGCAGGCACTTGCCTGGAAGTTGTCGATGGTCACGAAGTCCGGGAAGCAGGGGAGGATGTCCTCGATGCGCAGCAGGCCGTCCGTCTCGCGCAGGAAGTCGACCGCCGTACGGATGTGGTGGGCGGGGTCCGAGGAGGCGGGGGAGTCCCCGTTGGCGGCGGCCGCCATGGCGGAGGCGGCCGTACCGCTCTCCACCACGTGGCGAGCGACCTGAAGCACATTTTCATGGTAAGAGTTACGCAAAATGACGTGGAATACCGCATTACAAGCAACCATCATCATGCAGTGCCGGTAGCCTCAAGGCACAGGGGCGCAAACCACCACCCACACGCCCGCGTGCCCTGCACACGAGCGACACACGACTCTGCATGAGGGGTTCACCAGCTCCCTGGCCTTCTCCCTGCACCGCACCCCGCCCCTGCCAATCCAGGACGCCCTGGCCCCCAACGCCTCCTCCCCTCCTACCGGTACTGCCGTCCCCTCCGCTCCGTGCCCCCTATCCCACAGCGCCAGAGCCGTGCCCCGCTCTCCCCGCTCACCTTGCCACGCTCGCCCCACCACCCCAGGTGCCCCAACAACCAACCCCACGTTGCCCCGCCCTCTACCACCCACCCTAGCGCCACCACAGCACCCGCTCCCGTTCAGCCCACGTGCCCCTACGCCCCATGCCCCTCTCACCCCGCGTGCAGCTGCAGCCCCGCCTTCCTCCTGCCCCACCAACCCACAGCCACAGCCTCCTACCGCCCCCTTCTGGTTAACCCACCTGCAGCCCAAGCTTCCTCCGCAGCTGGTCGCCCCCTCTGGCTCCCACCCCCACCACAGCCTCCTACCGCCCCCTTCTGGTTAACCCACCTGCAGCCACAGCTTCCTCCGCAGCTGGTCGTCCCCCTCCGGCTCCCCAGCCACGCTCTTGGCCAGACCCAGGTCCAGGGCCAGGGCGCAGCGCACCGCGTCGCTGTACATGCCTGCGGGGGTAAGTGGGGTACGGCAGCGCGGGCTGGTCGGGTTCTTAGGGGATGCGGTTATAGGCGTGGGCGTGGGAGGACGGGCAGAACCGGTCACTTCGGGGGCAGGACAGGGGTTCACAGGGCTGCAGGGGCAGCGGGCGGAAGGGAGCTGTTACCGGCAGCGGCGGCAAGTGTTGTCAGCCCGTCCGATATAGCAATACGGGGCAAAGTAGAGTGCAGTTCCCACTACTTTGCCGCTCTGTGGTTGCCCCCACAGCCCACAGCCCAGTAACAGGTGCATCCGTCCACTCACCCAGCTGGCACATGAGCCGCACGGCCGCGCGCGGCTTGCTGCACTCCTGCGCCAGCCGCAGCGCGTACTGCGGGTCGTACAGCGGCTGTACGGCAGTGCCGTACGACGCGCGGCCGGCACGTGCCAGGTAGCGCAGCAGGGCGGCCTCGCCCTCCTCGCCCGGCTCCAGCGAGTATAGCGCCACGGCAAGGTTGTGGACCACGCTGCGTGGGTTAGGGGAACAACAGAGCGCGCGTCATTGCATGACGGTGTGCTGCAAGGTAGAGTGGTGGTCATGGTTGGTGACGACTAATGGGGCAACGGCAAGTTCGGCCGCAGCCATGTTGCTGGTGGACGCACAGAGGCAGCAGCACAATGCTGGATACGGGGGGCCATGTACGTGCTGGGCGACTGGGACACACATGCTGGGCCTCTCGCACCACAGCACAGCTGCAGGTGACCGGGCAGCTGCTGTCTCTCAGGCGCCGGTATGCCGCGAGCAACCACACAAACCGTTGCTAGACACAAGCACGCGGACACACCGTACAAAGCACACGGACACGTGTGCCGGCACGTGCTGGCGTTACCGCCGCCCACCTGTCCGTGGCCCCCAGCTGCTCGATGGCGAACTCCACGTACCGCAGCACCTGACGGCGGGCGCGCGGGGGGGCGCCCGCCTCGCCGTACCGTACGAGCGCCGGAACCAACCGCCGGGGGTCCAGCGGCGGGCGCTGTGGCGGCAGGAGCAAAAGGAAACAGTTCTGGAAGGTACCGGTCTGCAGAGTGAGCATAAGTACGCGAGCGTGAGAAGACAGGGTGAGGAAGCTTCACTGCACCTGCGGTACACAAAGGATAATGTGCGTAGATGAAATGCAGTTTCTCAGATCTCACCTCTGCTATGAGGAAGTCCACCGCCTCTGCCGGTGCTGCAGCCACCAGGGCGGGCGCGAAGGCGTAGACCAGCTCGCGGGACACGGCGGGGGAGCGGAGCACGCCCAGCGCCCTGGTGTGTATTAGCGCGGGGCGGGCAGCACAACAAGCGGCACTACTTGTTAAACATGATGAGACAGCACACGCGTTCGTCATGCATCGATGCAACAGGTGCCAAACGCCCTCTCCGCTGCCCGGCAGTATGTTAGCAGCAACACCAGCACCAGCGTCAGCAGAAATTTTTAGTATGTGCATGGTGTAGGCGTGCGGGGGGCAGAGCCGCTGTGAAAGGGCGGAGGGCGGTAGGCAGGCGGTGCCGAGGGCAGGAGCTTTTTGCGCCTGGATGCGTTGGCCCCAGCCCCATACATTGTCCACCGGTACCGGGGCCTTGTACTGGGGCCCGCATGTCGACCACAGGCGCACGACGACGCACATGGACTTCCACGCAGGCCGCGCTGCACCGTAGAAACCACTTCCAAAGCATGTGTGCAGCCCAGCACACTGCGCAACTGTTGGCATGGCCCAATGGCCCTCACCTGCACCGGTCTCCGGTCTCTGAGGCTCATCTGGCCTCAGCCCACCTCCCGTCTCACGGCACGACACGGCGGCCCACCCCATTCCCCAGTCACCTCCCTGACTCCCTAACAATTACAGGTACAGACCCCGTAATCCCCCCGGTCACCTGATCGCCCCTCCCGGCTGCGGCCGCGCCATGAGCTGCTCTAGCAGCCCCTCGTGGTCCCCACGCAGCTGCGCGAAATGAAGTAGTTCGTCCATGCGGCCGTACGACGCCAGCAGCGACACGGTGGTGCCTGCGGGGGCGTGTGTATTAGCAAGGAGGAGCCAGTGCGTATTAGCAGGATTGCGGCTTGCAGCAGCTCGTCCATGCGGCCGTATGACGCCAGCAGCGACATGGTGGTGCCTGCGGGGGCGTGTGTATTAGCAAGGAGGAGCCAGTGCGTATTAGCAGGATTGCGGCTTGCAGCAGCTCGTCCATGCGGCCGTATGACGCCAGCAGCGACACGGTGGTGCCTGCGCGGGCGTGTGTATTAGCAAGGAGGAGCCAGTGCGTATTAGCAGGATTGCGGCTTGCAGCAGCTCGTCCATGCGGCCGTATGACGCCAGCAGCGACACGGTGGTGCCTGCGGGGGCACGTGTATAAGGATGCAGGGGGCAGTGTGTCTTAGCACGGCAGGCGCAAGTCGTTGCACAACTACACTGTGCAGCAACTCGTTCGCAACGCAAGGTGAGGAGCGGCACCACGAAGCAGGTTGACTTGACCTACTGGTGGGACAGGATAGACGCCAGCCTGAAGGCCACCTGCCCTGCCCACGCCCTACGCCCAAGGTGAAGCGCCCAAGGCTTGTGCTGCAACTGCCAACCGCCAACCGCCCCCCACCTGGGTCCAGCACGTGCACCCAGTCCGACAGGAAGGTCCGAAGCGCCGTGGCGGCGGACTGGTAGGCCTCGCTGCTGTCGCCGCCGGCCTGACGGTATGGAGAGTGGGTAGGCGGGCGCGTGTGGGCGTCACGGCGGCGGTGCTGGTGTGCAGGGGGGAACCAGGCGGCGGAAAATAAACAAGCAAAGCCGGCGCGTGCCCTTTCGTCGAGCCCGCGCGCTCCTGCGTGTGGTCTCCTGCACGCTGATTGGCGACAAGCGCGTTGGCATTGGCTGCAGTTGGCTGCAGGTAGGCTGCACTTGGGTATACCGCACAGGCCGGCCGGCCTCGTGGGTGTTACGGCCTCCGCCCAGCGCACTGTTTCTACTCAGTTTGGTGCTCACCGTGCCGTACCTTTTAGAGTGCGCCCGCAGACCACGCACGTGCGGCACAGAACCCAACGGCCGGACGTGTAGTAACATTTCTGCAGGTGACCCACCTCCAGCAACGCTCGGTTGATGGTGTCCAGGTGCAGCTCGGTAAGCCACGCCGCCACCAACGCACACTGCGCCCGTTCCGCGCCGTGCGCGCCCGCAAGCGCCGCCGCCGCGCCGCCGCCGCCGCCACCGCTGCCCGCGTCGAGCAGCCCGCCGCCCGCCGCCGCCCTGCCGCCGCCGCCCGCCGCCACGCCCGCCATTGCCCCCAGAACGGCAAGGCGGGTGGACAGGAACAGCTGCAGCGCGGCGGTGTCTCCTTTTGACGCCAGCATGAGCGCGGTGTCCTCGAAGGGCGGCCGCCCGTCAGACACCTGTCGCACACGACCACACCGCACATGGAATTGCAGCCGTGTGATGCAGTCCCGCGTAGATGGGACCAGCGCCAGGCGATGCGCGGCGTTTGGCACGGCAGACGGCACTCATCCTGGCGACACTCCCCGCACGGCATGCTGCCGTACCGTACAGCAAGGGGAGCTTCGCAGCAGCGTGCATACTTCCTGCGGCCCACCTTGGCGTAGTGTACGGCTGCCGTACGCATGTCCCCCGCCGCCACCGCCGCCTCCGCGCGTGCCCTGTGCACCTCGTCCCGCTGGGCGGGGCCCGAGCAGCAGCGCAGCGCGGCGTCCCAGTCCTGTTCCAGGACGGAGGGCAGAAGCAAAATGTGATAGCGGCAACACCTACTGTGGTAGCGTGAGAACGGCGGCAGCATCTGAGCCCTGTCACACTTCATGTGCCGCAGCACACGCGTTCCAGTCCTGGCCGCACGCAATCCAGGCCTGGCACCCGAAGATGAAACATGGCAATCGTGTGTCCGTGCCTTTCCTCGTGCCTGCTGTCCCACCCACCAATGTACCAAATCGCGACTCCAAGGACACGTGTCACACCCAGCGAACCCAAAAAGCCGCATGTGCCCTGCTCCTGCCCCTGCCTGCACTGCACCTGCAGCTTCCGGCCCGTGCCTGCACGCGTGCTTCCCCAGGTCGATGTGCACCACGATACATGTACCTGTCACCTGGTCCTTGCTGCCTTGTTAACCCACCTGCAGCTCCATGTACACGCGCCACATGCCCCTGCCCTCGTTGGCCAGGGTCACTTCGTACAACGCCTCGTCGGAGGCCATCAGCGTTGTACCCGACACGGGGTCGCGAACCAGGGCGTCTGTGGGACGGTTGGGACGAACCGTTGTGTCAAGTAAAGACTTTAAAGCAACCCTGTGCTGCAATTCCGGTGGGGCGTGTGGACACGGGGTCGCGGACAAGGCCGTCTATAGGGTGGGAGCGGGAAGAGAAATAGTAATCACCCGGCAGTGTTCGACACAACTCGCAGTAGGAGTAGTGTGGGTCGCGTGGGCGCGGTTTGTGCGGTTGCACGGGCAACGTGTGTGCGGTGAACAGAGCAAGGGCACCAACCCCACAGGCAGTTGCGAGGTGGGCATGTGGGTTGAGGGCTACGTGGACATCCTGGGGATGCGAGTACAAAAGTGGTGGCACGATGCACCCAAGTACCCCACGCAAGCATGCAGCACCCGGTAAAGCTCTGACCAGGACGCAGTGCCGCGCGGCCTGTGTGGGGCTAAGTGCACACACGTGCGCATGCGTGCACGCACCAATTTCCCTGCTGGTCTCCCCTGTGACGCTGCGTGCCAGCGGCGTACGGAACGTCTTGCCGCCCACCACGCGCCCGCTGACGCGGTTCACCACCGTCAGCCTGGGGCCAGGGAAGCGGGTGTGGGCGTGGCGGGGCCGAGGAGGAGGCAGCTCATCCTATGCAACTGGACGAGAGGTGGAGGGCCTTTCACGGTTTGCCAGCATGAAGAAACGAACCCTCCGCCCGCCTGCGCATCGCCCACAGGCCAACACCCGGCCCCGTCTCCCGCACATCCCCAACCCCACTCGGGCTCCGCGTCACCTGGTGTGGCGGGCATGGCAGTTGAAGGCAGTGTACAACCCCCGGGACCTCCCACAGGCCACCAACACGCAGGTACTTCCCCCCTGACCACGCCGGTTGCTGGGGTTGGACATACTCGCAACACAAATTCCCACCTACATCCAGGCCCCACCTGTCGCCTGCCAGCAGCAGCAGGTGGTACTCGCCCTCCACACCTCCCAGGCCCACACCGGCCCCACCAGTGTCCTAATACACACCTGCCCCACCTGCCCCCTAACATATGCTTCGACGCACCTGTCGCCCGCCAGCAGCAGCAGGTGGTACTCTGTGACCACCAGGCAGCGGGCCGACCAGCCCTCCATGTCGCCTGGGTGGTGGGTGGGTTAAGGCAATGGGGCTTGCATCCTTAAGACACACTTGCTTCTGCTGCAGTGTCCGAGGTGTGTCAGCCCTCCATGTCGCTTGGTGGGTAAGGGGGTGGGGCTTGCGTGCTTGAGACACACTCCTGGATGCGACAAGGACGCGAGGGGCATGGGAACGCTCCGTGTCACTCCGCGGTCCGGAGTGGAGAGGGAGCAGGGTTGAGGGCGGGTGAAAGGGCATAGCGGTGTTCATGTACGGTTGACGGGGTGGCTACGAAAGCAAACAGCCCCGAGGGCGCCCTGCCCACAACCAAAGGTGTTAAAATGGTGCCGCGTGCGGTGCAGTGCGCTATGCCGTACTGGAGGCACGCCATTGGCCGCCGCCGGTGGGCACATCAGCAGCAGCAGCTGCTATTGGAGGCACCGGAAGCAGCTGGAAACCGCCATGTAGGTATACTCCATGGTGCTTGGCGCCCATGGCACGACAAGCACATGCCTGCCCCGTGAGGCACGTACGGTGGCTGTCAAGCGACTCCCAACAGCTCACGGAACTGCCATTAATCCGACTGAACACACAACGCCACACCAAGCGCAACCCACCGTCCGCCACACCCGCCGCCTCCAGCGGCAAACTCGCCACCCCCGCCAGCACCTCCCCTCCCGCCGCCGCCGCCGCCACCCCCTCCGCCGCCTCCGCCGCCGCCTCCGCCGCCTCCCAGTCCAGGTCCCCATGGTACACCACACCGCCCACCAGCCACGCAAACCTGCTGGGCGCCTCCTCCACCCCCTCGGGCCACCACAGCTGCAGCTGGCTGCACGGGCTAGCACACACCGCCTCCAGCTGCGCCACAGGGGCCGGCGGCAGCGCCCCTTGCGCCCCCGCCGTGCTGAGGCTGCCGGTGCTGGCGCGTGCACGTGTGTTAGCGCTGCTGCTGGTGAAGTAGCTGTGCCAGGAGCCGGGCGCGGACGTGGCCCACACGCGCAGGTGCAGAGGGGTGGTGGCCAGCAGGGCGCGGCCGCCCGAGGGCAGGTGCACCTGATGCAGGGAGGTGATGGCGCTGACGCCGCCTCGGCGGTCCTGCAGGCCAGAGTGGGAGAGGGTGGTGTGTGGCGCAGACGGAAACTTGGGAGATGCTCTAGGGGCCCTAGGGCCCGCATCGGGCGCAGGCAGAGGGCCCTATACAGAGCAAACGGGGGCAGCAGCAACGCTGCCAGCACACCCACCCGTGGCGCCTCCAGCAGCGTCTTGGCGGGCGGGTCTTTCTTGCTCCGCTCGTCCAGCGAGATCTCCAGCAGGCCGCCGTACTCCGTACCCAGTACGATGGGCCTGCGCGCATGGCGGCATGGGGTACGGCACAGAGCGCTCCCTTGTACGCGTGCTCACGTCACTTGACGCACAGTGCTAGGCGCAGTCCGACTTAGCGCACCCCGACACGCCATGAAGGGGCAATGAACCCGCGCAGACGAGACGCCGATACGGTCAGCGGCCACAACGCAACGCAACGCCCTCCCACGGCTACGTAGTATGTTACCCATCCGGCCATATTGCCTCCACAGTGGCACTCGGGCGCTCCTGCTCTCGACCCTAGTACACAACGCCTGGTGCTCTTCGCTAGGGCCAATCACCTCCCACTCCCGATCCCACTTACAAACAGTGCCTCGTTGCTAATTCACGCATGCGCCCGTCCTCAGCTCCTCACCCAGTGCAGCTCTCCCCCGCCCACGTGCTGCCGGCGTTGGACCCCGGCCCTCGTGTGCTGCCGCCCCCGAGCCCCCGGTCGCCGTGGCCACTGGGCTCCTCAGCGCCCTGCATTTTATGAAAACAACATCCAAGTAGATTAAGGTATAATCAGCTAGTCACAGATTACAAGACTACTTATTTTGGCCGCTTGGCTCCTATGCGCCCTGCATCGGCACGTGAAACGGCGTCGTTGAGCAGCTGCTTGACATCAGCACACATCCAGACGTTACCTGGTCAGGGTGAACCCGTGTCCCTGTTGCGCGAGCAGCGTGCCCATATAAGGGCTAAGGGGCACAGGGGAGGCCTGGGTTGAGCAGGCGCCGCCACATCCTGTCCGTTCAGCCGCTTGCGTGCCGCATGCGGCTTGGTGCCACGTGCCACGTGCCGTGTGCAGCAGTCCCACCTGCTTGTAGTTCCAGCCAACCGCTGACAGCGCCACTCCCTTTAGCTCCGAAACCAGCCGCGCCTTGCTCCACCTCCGGTGCACGTAGTACACATCCACTGCACCCCCGCCGCCGCCGCCGGCCCCCGCAGCCCCAGAGCCGCCGCCGCCGTTGCCGCCGCCCGCTCCGCCGCCGCCGCCACGCGTCACAACCACCAGCACGTGGTTGGCCCACGGGTCCATGAACACGGCGGTTATCCGTTGGTCGGCCTGCACGTGCATGTGGGGGCAGGGGCGCGGCGTGGGCAACGTGGAAAGGGTGGAGCAGGAGTAGGAGCAGTTGCAGGAGCAGGAGGGAGGGCGACGGGAGCGTCACGGCTGTGTCCCCTTGCACCCCTGCAACACGGTGCCACGGTGGCTCCACATGGTGGCTCCACATGGTGCTGCTGCCCTCAAGCAACGGACGCCTTCCTGCTGTCGCGCACAGTCCCTTGCCGTACACCATGTTCCTGCCGTACAGCCTGCCGCACGCCACACGCGCTGCGCCCCTTCACCTGGTGCTCGGCGCTCAGGTGACCCAACTGCCATCAGCCACCTGCCCCTGCCACCTTCGCTGCCTCACAATGCTGTCAATCCTTCACGTCGCGCGCTGCGGCTGTGGCTTGCTGCGACCTGCTGCTCCCTTGCTACCCCGGGCAACCCCAACACCCTCCGCCCTCGTCCTACACCTCTTGCCGTACACCCCGCCCCTGCCGCACATGCTGCCGTACACAGCTCTCACCTGGTGCTTTGCGGGCACCACCCCCACTTCTTAAACGGTGCCCACCTGCCACTGTGGTTCCCAAACTGCCTGCCCTTGAAACCATCAGCCGCTAGCCCCCTCCCCGCGTGACTGCTGCCTGCCGCCTACCTTGCTGCCCCGGTGTCCACCCTCCATCGCACACCCCTTGCCGTACACCCTGCCCCTGCCGTACGTACTGTCGTACACGGCCCCACCTGGTGCTTGGCGGGCACCACCTCCACCTCGCTGAGGCGCTCCGCGCCGCCCTCGTCCCTCGCGTACCGCAGCAGCCACCCCCGGGAGGTGGCCACCAGCACCAGGTCGTTGCTGGCAGCAACACACGTCACCGCACCGCGACCCCTGCGTAGGAATGATGCAGCAGGCAACTTAGGTGCGTTCTTACGGGGCTTTGGCGGGATGTGGGTTGTGGGATACCGGTGTGCCGTCAGCGAACGCAAGGGGGGCAGGGTGGCCTCAGGACTGAACGGTAGGCGGTGTCCTGGGCCCCGGCGGCAGTGGTTTGTGCATGTGCGGAGCTCGTAAGTTGACGCTTAGTCGAAAGGGTTGCTAGTGCTGTTGTGAGGAGTGCTGGCGGTGCTTGCTGCTTGGGGAGAGGGTGCGAGGTGCGAGGTCCACCACCACCACCCCTCCCGCCCGGTGCCCTCCCCAGTTGGGGCTGTTCTGCGCCTCAGCGACGCTGTCCTGTTGCGCTGCCTGGTTCTGTAGTCACATGTTGCAGCATGTTGTAGGATGTTACTGGCTTTATGCGTGGTTAGGCACCTGGCAGCGTTTCGGATGGTCATATCGATGAGCAGCTCCGGTCCCGTGGTCGACACGCTGGGTGCGTCGATGATCACGAGGTCCCCTGAAGTCGCGCTCTCAAGGCGCTCCATATATTCCAGCTGCGAGCCAGCGGCTCGGGCCGCACCGAACGCCTCAACTATGTCCATTGTGCCGAACCCTTGCTAGCGCGGGCCGATCAAAGAGGTAGAGCCTAAGTTCCCATTGTTGTGTATGAAGTAGTACTGAGAATACAAGTCAGTATGCCTAACATAGCGGTGCTCGCTGCTGAGGTGAGCCCCGTGCGGCACCTGCGTACGACTGCAGAGCGACCAGCTCAGTACCTTGTGTTCAGAGCGGCATACTGGCGACACTCACTGCCGGGGTCCACAGATTTCAACTCCGTGAACGTGTTATCGACGCCAGCGTGCCTCTACTGCAGCTGCTATCCTCCGCATGCATCCAGCACCGGCTGGCAGCACTGCGTGCAGGGCCCGGCAGGACACGTGCATTTCAAGGCAGACATGCGCGCATACTTGAATGTGACCACATGAGCTGCGTGCGTAAGTGATATTGACATGTGACCCGTTGTCGCTGTGAGATAGCGTGCTACGCCAGATAAACGGCGTCACCTGGCGTCACCGCACGCTGTGTCACGCTCCCTCCCCGTCCGCCATCCCTCCGCCGCAGCTGCCATACCTTGTGACTCACAGCTCTCCGCGGTGGGCCGGAAACAACGCGTCCACCCTCGCATTTGGTGAGGTCGTGTTTCCGACCTGCTCTCATTGGTGCTCGCGACGGTGTAATGGCGGGTGACAGTGCTTGGCATTGGGGCCTTTGGCACCAGCTGCGTGTAGCACAATAACAGGCTGCAATACCGGCAGCATGACCTCAGCACGCAGCAGGACATGCCTGGTGCCCCTGCAGCCTCCAAACATACAGCTTTTACAGGTTCGCACACGGGGCTTAGTACCGGTGAATACGTTCGGGGCATGGGATGAGTCCCAACGTGCCCACCACCAGCCTAGGATTGAATGAAGGCCAGGCCCTCAGCGCTTGAAGGGGACACTGGAAAAGGGACCAGCCCCGGCCTGCATGGCATGTTGTAGGCCTGGAAGGGCGGTATGTGCAGCATGAGTGCATGACCAGTGGGCAAAGGGGGGCTGATGCCGGTAACAAGCAGTCCGTTGGGAACCGTAGCGCACTAGTGCTGTGTGCGCGGTACGCACCGGTGTTGCGTGCATCGGGGAAGCCGAGTCTGCGTCACCACTGGATGACACCCCCGGTCAAGCAGGTAACGGTCCTTTTGCGGCTTATTATGCAGTTCTTGTCGGCCTTGTATGGATATTGCGCCTGTCTGACATGGCCTGCGGGTCGATCTGCCAGGAGGCCATGCCGTTCGACTAACAGATGAGGCAGACGGGCCGATGCGTTTTTTAGTCCCTCATTCAGCTTCGTATAACAATATGCGCGTTTACCTCACTTCAACCTCACACGTAACACGCACGCCCTACGCGCTCCTCCCAGCGACTGTGTGAGCGAGCACAAACACGCTTTGTTATACGAACGGAGCGAAGGACTAAGGACAGAGCAGCAGGTCTCGCTCCGTGCTTCCACCCACAATTGCAACCTATCCAATATCCTCATACGTGCGATTCATTGGTGGCATTTGGCCTCGCTGCTGGCAGAGACCGACCCATGGGTCTTTCGACGTCGCCAGGCCACGCCTTCGCCCACGCGCCACCCCTGGGGAGGGCACCCCTGACGCTGCAGTTGGCGTCGGTCCTGCTTCTCCTGCTGGTGCTGCCCGGCCCTGCCTCCTCAGCCCAATTCAACGCAACATGGCTAGCCAGCGTGCAAGGCCAAGTCGCAAGCGTGTCACGAGGTCGCTACGGCGACATACTCTTTGCAAGCTTTCGACGCCATTGGCCCCTGGGCAAGCACACCGTCCATCGAGTGGTTCCTGTGGGCGCCTTGAGGGCGTGTCTCCTCCTCATGGGCTCACTTGGCACTGAAGACCTGGAGCCTGCAGCAAGGGAAATGCAGGCATTCGTCGATGCGCTCCCAACAACGCCTGTGGATGTCCAGAACTTGGTGCGGCAGGAGGAAGGCGATGAGACCAGCACGCTGGAGATCCTGTTGACGGTGGGTTACAGGGGATTCTGGTGCGTTTATCATCACTCGGGCACCAGCTCATGTACCTCTATAGGGCGCAGTGGAAGGCAGGCGAAAAGCAGCCTGCTGGATTATTGGTGGGCAGCCCGGTACACACTGCTGGCTACCGGTAGCATTGCATGGAGGTGGGCACAGCGAACGGTTCAGCCCTGCAAACGTTTTTTACGGTAACGTTCGGTTGGCATATAGTGTAGCCCTGCCGGATTGGCTGCCCTGAACCGCTGATGTTCACGGCATGGTTCCTGCTGGAACCTCTGCTTCTTCCGCGCATGCCGGCATGCAGGCCATCCAGTGGAACCCGGGCAACACCGTTACGGGCCCGCCTTCTGACGAGCGCTGGCCCAAGGACCCCGGCAATAACTTTGAACAGGACATCGCCAACGCCCTGCTGGGAGATGGCGACAACCATCCAAACGATAACGCGACAGAGGTCGCGAAGGGCCATCAGCTAGAGCAGTACAACAACGTGGTCAAGGAGTGCCGCAAGACCAGCTCTTCATCGGCCCTTGCTCACCTTACGGTGAGCACCAATGCGTGAAGCCGGAAGTGTGCGCTTATCCAATGTGGCGTGCTTAGTGCAGGGGCACAGGCAGGAGCGAGTGGCCTTGCCTCCGGCCGCCAAACGCCCTCCGCATCGGAGTTTGCTCTGGTATGCGTGGCGGGACTGGCACGTGGATTATCCCTGTCACACCTTCTCCCCTGCCTTTCGCAATTGACGGTAGTCCGGTACCCACCACAGTGACCTCCCTTGACTACAAGCTTTTGCTTCTTTTTTGACACTGTACGCATAATCCCATCCAAGCATGGAACCTGGGAACTTGAGAAGTTATAAGAACTCGTGTCAGGTGTCCCCTGGTAGTGCACCCCCACCCGTGTGTTGACACGTCTTTTCACGTGGATACATACGTGACACAGGTGAACCGCTTGCTTGTGACGTACTCGTCATACCTTCAGGCCTTCTTCAAGATGAACACCGAGCTGGTCAACACGCATGGCGTGACCCAAGTCCCAGAGATGCCCTACCTGGATAACATGGTGGGATGGAGGTACAGCTCGGTTCCGGGGCATACGGACGACTTTGAGCCGTGTGCCCTCAGCAAGTGCGCCGCTTAAAGTGCTGCGCAGCAGCAGCGCGGCAGCTACGATGCCAGCAGCAGCACCATCATCCGCCAGCCCTGGCAGCTGCGGCAACAGCGGCAGCAGCGGGGCTAATGCGGGCTAAGGGTAGGGTGGAATCGGCTACGGTGGCGGCCTGGCAACGGAATGGGGTTACCGTATGGAGGGCGGTTTTAGAGGGCGGGGTGCCTCCCCTACCGGTATTGCAGGCCGTCGCTCATTTGGGCACGACGAAGCAGATCGTCTCCCGACTCTCCATTGCCTGTTTGGGCTCTAGGAACACTGGTTGGTTCCTATGCCTGGCGGTTGATCTCGCCAGAGGCGACATGCAGCATAGGCGGGACTTGGAGTGAAGCAGACTAGGGGTGGATTGCGTCTGGCAACGATTGGGATCAGGGCAATGCGTGAAACGGGAGGACCCCGTGGTATTTGGAGGGGTGCATGTTGCCGGGCAACCAGGCTCCTACCGTATGGTCGTGCCTGTCGTGCTTGTTGGTCCTGTTGTGGCTAACCCCTGTACCGCACTGACTGTACACGAGCTAGGCACGGCAAGGCAGTGTCGTTCTTGCACGGCTGTGTAGTATGGACGCAGGAGTTCCCTACTGCAAATACAACGCAGTGTCATTTTTGTACGGGCTGTGTAGTATGGACGCAGGAGTTCCTTATTGCAAGCAGGCCTTCGTGAAGGCAGACAACTTCTTCGGCTGGCACAAGCGCATTGTGGGTGAAATACCCACGTAAGCTGTGCACTAGACATTTGCTGCGTGCTTGATTGTACGAGAGGCGATGAATGTACATTCACGTGAACCGTACGGACCAAAATGCATTTCACTGCCAATAAGGCACCCATGTCGTCTGAGGCCGGTGGCCCAGGTGACCCCAGGTCGAGGGCCTGGATGGACTTCACACCCCTCAATGCCAAGGGCCAACAAGCGAGCTGCAGGTACCCTGTTCAACTACTTGGACGACTCTGCTTACGCACTTTGATTTAAATTGAGCGGCGCAGGTAGGGCCTGAACGCAACCACCCCCGAAAGTACTTTTAGACGCAGCGCCCTGAGCTGCACTGCGCACACCTTAAAGGGGCACTGCATATTCGGGTTGCGTGGCCAAGGGAACACAAGTACAGCGTTGTGGCCACGGGAACACAAGTACAGCGTTGGCTGCCAGGGTGAATGCAACGGAACAAAATCTGGACACCGAGCGCCCCGTTAGCTCTGTGCCGACCCATACACCAGCCGCTCACGGTACGCAGCCAACGCCCAAACCGCAGAGGCATTCACCACACCTAACAGACGGCGCCAACCGCCAAGAGGCAAGTACCCGGTACGCCGCACAAGCTCCCAAGCTTTATAGTGCCACTCACTGCTTCCTCAGGTACATCATGCGCCCCCGCAACGTCCCCACCAAGACGTCCCCGCACCCCGGCAGCGAGGCCACGCACAGCGGCCAGTCAGCCACGCCCACAGTGGCAGCAGGGGGAGCAGCTACTGCCGCCCCTGCTCCGGCCCCGGTCGCCGCACTGCTACCCCCGCCCGGCTGCTGCGCCGCCACCCCAAACCCTCCTCCGCCTGCTGCCCCCGCCGCTGCCCCCACACCAACGCCACTCCCAGCTCTAGTCAGCCCCGCGCTCGGCCGTGCCAAAGACACGGCCGCAGCCCCCAGCGCCAAGTCCCGCTGCCCGGCCACCGCACCCGCCCCCACCGCCCCGGCTGCACCGCTGCCGCTACCGCTGTCCCCGCGGGCCAGGGCAGCTGACAGCCGGCAGTCCATCAGCCCCAGCCCCGGCGCCAAACCACCCATGACATCTGTGGTACTGGTGGAAACGCCCGTCGCAGCTGCACGGGAAAGTGACAGCGGCAGCAGCTGCTCCCCGCCGATGGCGCCGCTGCCGCCGCCGCTGAGCAGTTGGGGCTCTCCGAGCATGGCGGACAGCGTCACCGCGGGCGCCAGCGCCGTGGGGTGCCAGAAGCCGTTGACGTCAGCATCCCAAGCGCCGTACAGGGGAGCCCCCAGCGCCGTCGCCGCCGCCACCAGCGGCGAAGCGGGCGCGCCGCCCAGCGCCGGGCCAGCCAGGACGCCCGCCGCCGATGCCGTACCGCCGCCGGCGGCGGCAGCAGACACGTGCGTTACGGCGGCGGCGGCCATGCTCCAGATCGCGCAGCTGCCGTCCTGCAGTACCAGCGCCAGGCGGGAGGCATCCCATGGGTCGGCGGCGAGGGAACTAATGCAGCCGCCCTGGGACGGCCGGGGGCAGCCCGCCGCCGCCAGCGGCGGCGCCAGGTCCCAGGCGGCGGCGACGGCGGTGGGCGGCGGCGCGGAGGAGCCCAGGCTGAGCAGGGAGGAGCTGGCGGCGGTGCTGGCGGCGCGGCGGACGTCCCACACGACCAGCTGGGGGTTTGGGGTGGGTGGAGAGGGGGGAAGGAGTTCAGGGGAGTTGGAAAGGTTGGGATTGGGCTGCACAGCCTGCAGTCGTGCTGTGCAAGCGGCGAGCAGGGCGAAGCGGGAGGTTTCGTCGGTGAGCACGTGGATGACCGATGCGGGCGCTCCGAAACGTGCACGTTGTTCACTACGAGCCTATAAACAGCGCCCAAAAACCCTGGTTCTCGATCCCAAGGCCGCAGCTAGGCAGGGCTGCCACGCCCAGCACCTGGCACAGCAAGTCAATCACCATGCGCTCACCGTGCCAGGCTGCACGACGCCCATAAGCGCCGTGCCGTCCTGCGACGCCTCCAGAGGTGTTACCAGCGGGCTGCCCCCAGGGCACGCCAGCCTCGACACGGGGGTCCTGCCACACCGCTCGTCCCACAGCGCCACCGCAGCAGCCGTACCGCTGCCCCGCCCCGCTGCAGCCAGCGTGTACGGCGCCGTACGCGGCCCGTACGTCAGGTACGTCAGGGCTCGTATGGCCCCGGCGGCGCCGCCGTCGCCGACCGTGAGGTACGACCGGCGGTAGTCGCGCCGCTCGAAGGCGCCGGTAGCCGTCAAGCTGGCGGCGCCGGCGCCTAGGTCCAGGAGCGTTACGTTGGGCGTTGACCGGTCAACAACCGCCAACCGCCCAGGGCGGCGGGGGTCCCACCCCAGCGCCGCCACGTGAGTGTGCATGCTGACCGTCAGCCCGCCATTGCTGACCCCGGGACCCGACGCCAGCTCGTCCCAACCGCCCAGCTGCTGCCTCGCCCTCCCGCCCCTCCCGCGCGCCATGCCGCCTAGCCCTAGCCCCAGCCCCTCCGCCTCTCCGCCGCCCTCCCCACCCTCCCCATCCCCATCCCCGTCCTCCTCCCCCTCCCCTTCCTCCAGCTCCCTCGCCGCGGCTTCCGCCCTGTCCCGCAACGTCTCGTACGGCACGATGCGCACGTGCTGGTTGGCCTGTACGACAGCCAACAGCAGGCCGGCCTGCGCTGCTGCAGCCGCTGACGACACTCCGTCACCACCATTACCACATCCACCACCATTGTGGCCGTTGCCCCCCAGCGCCAGCTGCGTCACTGCGTCCTGGTGGATCACCGCGGGGGGCCGCAGCCGCATCCCCACGTCCCACGCCCGCACCTGGCCCACCTGCCGCGGCCCCTGCCACCACAGCCCCTGTCGGGAAGCTGCGGGAAGGTGCCCCCTGATGCGGTCGTTCAACGCGGAGATCAGGCCGTTGCGACACGGCGGGAAAGAAGAGGGCAGCGTCCTGGCGGAAGCAGGCGCCTGCTGTTCCTGCTGCTGTTGTTGTTCCTTCAGCGGCTCTTTGGCGGCTGAGCGCTGCAGCAGCTGCTCGAGCTGTCCGCTGGGATGCTTTGGTTGTGGGGTTGGGTTTAGCTTCTGCCCCTGGGACTGCTGCAGGGGCTGCTGTTGCGGCGGGGGCGGCCCCAGGCAGGGCCGCTTGGGCGGCCGCTGCAGCTGCCCCGGCTGCACACCAGCCTCCAATGCTGCCAGCTCGGAGTCCGGGGCTGCTGCTGTAGGTGGTGGTGCCACGGACGAGTCGTCGCGGGGCTGCGTTGGTGCCAGGGCGGCATCCGGGTTCATGGCGTGATCCACCGTTGTGAGGCCCTCCAGTCCCTGGGCGCGCAAGCCGCTTCCAGCGGGTGCATCAGTTGGACCTGGTCCACTGCTGCCGCTGTGACGACCAGGCTCTGATTTGGCTGCCAAAGGAGCGTTGACGCCGCTTGCATGTCCCGTGGTTGTAACGTCGGTCAAAGCACCTTGGCTGCCCTGGGCCGAAGCGGACGGGCCGGGGGGCAGTGTGCGCTTGCCAGAGAGGAGTTCTGCGAGGCGCAGCTTTTGCCGCTCCGCCAGGGCCTCGCTCTTTGCGGCGACAGTCCTCGGAAGATTGCAACTTGAAGAAGGAACAAGAGGTGCTTGTGATGCCTCTCGACTAGCACAGACGGCTGCCGCGGAGGAGGTCGGAGGGAGTTAACCTGTGCCACAATCTCCCACCATATGGGTAGGACCGTGGCCTACTGAGACGGTCGGAACACAGAGGCAAGCCTAATGCGCTGTTCTATAGCCAGATGGAATAGTAGGTGCCTGAAATGTATAAGTAACATGACGGAGCGCCCGCTACCAGCATTCAGGGATTCCGCGCCCATGCAGCGGTCAAAAACTCGAATGACAGATCGCGCGCCGACGCGATGAAGCATATGGACTCATATGTTTAGTCTTAACAGCAGATGCTTTGTATAATTACTACCACAAATGGAGGCCACCGGCCTCCAGCACGGGAGTGAGAGGCCGACATGTTACAAAGAAGACTGCAACTGCGACAGCAGGCTAAACAGATGCATAGGAAGCGCTGTGATCGCAAGGCTGATACCGTTGATTGGCCAGCACGTGGACGAGGAGACGTACGAAGAGCTGAGAGAGCTGGTCGCGAGGGGCAGTGACTGCGTCCAGGGCGGATGCACGTACTTCCACCAGGAATGCGAGGGACGGCCTGCCCGCTTAGCAAACATGAACTTCATCGGGTGCCAGGCCTGGAGCAAGGAGCTACTCAAAATGGTGCACAGGGTGCAGGACCCGCGGCACCGTGTATGCTCGTTCTGCCTCGAGGCCGTGCAGGGTTCGAGGGAGCACATGTACACCAACATTACTGGTAAGGCATCTGCATGACGGGGCTTGCCTGCACCCCACGGACTGTGCAACGTGTCCTTGACGGGATGTGGCAGCTTGGCACGGCGGCATTGCACCAGCACCCATGTGAAGATTGAGCTTGCCGCGGCACACATACCTCGCCTACCTATACCATGGCACACTTACCTATGCCACGTGCCCCAACGTTTGCAGAGGCGGAGCTGAAGGGCATCACCGACAAGGGCGGCAGGCGTGCCGCCAGTGCAGCCAAGACGCGCCTGACGCGGCGCTCCTACAAGGCCAACCTCGCCGGGCAGGTGGTGCTGGTCGTGTCCTTCAACCCGCGCGACGGGTCCTCCGTCACCATGCCACCGCGACTTGTACGCGTAGCAAACCGTACGCCCGCCCTGCAACTAAATGAGAAGCTGACGGAATGGGTGAAGGTGATGGAAAAGGAGCTCCGGGCCTTGCAGCAGGAGGAGAAGAAGCGCAAAGCAGAGTCGCACGGCCAGCAACCGGCAAAGAAGCGGGCGCGGCGGGAGCAGCAGTCGGAGGGCCAGCGGCAGTCGGAACAGGGGCAGGGGCAGGCGGAGCAGGGGGGTGCGGGCGCAGGCCCATCTGGGGCCCCGCCGCCATCACCCCCGGCCAGGAGCCTACCGGCCGGGAGCTTTCGGCAGATGAAGCGCAAGATCCCGGAAACGCTAGAGCAGCTGAGAGCCGCGCTGGAAGACCCGATCAACCCTGCCTCCTGGACCCGTGTGGAGATCAAGGCCATCTTCTTGTCTGTGGTGGGGAGGCCCGTGAAGGACGCCACGAGGGACGTCCTCCTTACCGCCTTGCTGGACGCCACTAAACTGGCTGTCAGCAGCAGGGTCGAGGTCAACGAGAAGCCAAGGACAAGGCGTGGGAAGGTGGGTGTAGCGCGTGCGGTGGTTCAAGGGTGCAACTAGGGATCCAGTTGCTTATGGCAACAGTGCTGCCGAGGGGAAAGGCGTCCAACTGGTTCTGCTCCTACTGCGATGGTGGGCCAATCCAAGCGCTTTGCGTGCCTGCCTCCGGTTCTCCCCTCCCTCAGCCCCTGCCCACATGCTGACCTGCCTTGACCCCTTGCGCCCACAGGGGCCGGCGGCGGGCGTTGGGGCTGGCGGCGGCGCCGCGGCCTCCGTGGAAGAGCCGGCTGACGGCGATGGTGGTGGTGGTGGAGGCCGTGGGCGACGGTCGCGCCGTGCACCAGCGGGACAGGGTGCTGAGGTGAGTCCTACCCACCTGGTGGGGCTGCAGCGTATGTCCTACTCCAATAAATGGCTAGCCACCTGGATGGAGCCGCTGTGCTTACCTGCCGCCTGCCCTTTCCAAAATCAGCGTCTCTAAGTATGCTGTATTGCCTTCACCCGCATGCCCTCAGGGGGCGGCAGCTGGTGGCGGGGCTGGCGGCAGCACCGCGGCCCCCGTGGAGGAGCCCGCTGACGGCGACGGTGGTGGCAGTGGGGGCCGCACGCTGCGGTCGCGCCGTGCACCGGCGGGCCAGGGCGCTGAGGTGCGTCCTACTGACCT
>VFQN01000472.1_pt1 | contig 74726 bp, 62 predicted proteins | sample 3512371 | NCBI WGS metagenome assembly VFQN01 (sample SAMN10412370, study PRJNA504923) | tailings metagenome | isolation source: Replicate 2 from Balatoc abandoned mine | place: Philippines: Itogon, Benguet | collected 2017-08-28 | reverse complement strand
TGGAGCTGGAATCCTGAGCATGCTGCGTCTGCTGTGGAGGTAGAACCCGGTTGCTGGACCGGAAACAGCAGATCGGCCTGAAAGAATCACCGGATTCCGCGGTAGGAAATCCTGAGGTGAAAACGCGTTCGGAGGGACTCGAACCCCCAACCCTCGGTTCCGAAGACCGATGCTCTATCCATTGAGCTACGAACGCAACGGGCAATGCGAGCCTGTGAACAAAACCGGCTCCGGGAAGTATTCTAATGATGTCGGGCTCAATCGTAAATCCAGTGACCAGGCGAATCGTCCTGTCGCAGGATCGGGCTTTAAAGTCGCTGAAAACCGACTGGTGATGATGTTGGGAGCCGGGAACGCGGGTTATGATCAAGGTCGGTCGATATCAAATCTGTCAGATTCGTTGACCGGGGAACTCTTGCGGGAATAGCAGGCAACGGATGCGGGTCGTGATTGTTACCGCCGGCGGGGCCGGGATGTTCTGTGGTTCGTGCCTGCACGACAATGCGTGGGCACGGGGACTGCGTGACGCCGGGGTCGACGTCACCCTGTTGCCGATGTACACGCCGATTCGCGTGGATGATGAAGATCTGACGTCGACCCGCATTTTCTACGGCGGGATTAACGTCTATCTCGATCAGCATTTCCCCGGCTGGAAATATCTGCCGCGGTGGCTGACGCGCCCTTTCGACCGTCCGGAGCTGATCCGCTGGGCGACGAAATTCGGCGTGAGCAACGATGCCGCGGAACTGGGCGGCATGACGGTAGCCATGCTCAAAGGACCACACGGTCCGCAGGCCCGCGAAGGTGCGGAACTGGTCCGGTTTCTGGCGCGAGAACATAAACCGGACGTGATCATTTTCAGTAACGTGATGCTGGCGACGGACATTGAAGCACTGAAAGCGGAGTTCAGCGGCCCCGTGCTCTGCTCGCTCCAGGGTGACGACGTCTTTCTGGATGGGCTGCATGAGCCCTGGCGTTCGGAAGCCCTGGCCCTGCTGAAACCGATTGCGGCTCGCCTCGACGGTTTTCTGATTCACAGCCGGTTTTATTCCGAGTACATGGGCCAGTATCTGGAAATTCCGGCGTCGAAACGCCATCTGGTCCCGCTGGCGGTCGACGTCCGGGGGCATCATGGACAGCCACGCGCCCGTAACCCGGTCGCAACCATCGGCTATTTTGCGAGAATCGCTCCGGAGAAGGGGCTGAAGGAATTCGTCGAGGCCGGGCTGGAACTGAACCGTCGCCGGCAGGATTTCCAGCTGCTGGCGGGCGGATATCTGCCCAGGCAGTTTGAGCGCTATCTGGAGGACGTGCGGAAACTCGCCGCTCCGCTGGGCGACCGCTTCCGCTATGCCGGCAGTCCGGACACGCTGGCCGGGAAGGTCGCGTTGATCCGTCAGCTGGATCTGCTGTCCGTTCCGGCGCCCTATCGTGATCCCAAGGGGATTTATCTGCTGGAGGCCTGGGCGAACGGCGTGCCTGTTGTGCAGCCGTCGCATGGCAATTTTCCGGAACTGATCGAATCCACGCAGGGCGGAGTCTGTGCCGAACCGGGAAATCCGGTGGCCTTGGCAAATCAATGGGAACGCCTGCTGGACGACGAGGCCGCACGCCGGCAACTGGCAGAGAACGGCTGGGCAGGAGTCCGGCAGAAACACGATCTGCCGGTGCTGGTGCGTCACAGTCGCTCACTGTTGCAGCAGTTGTTTGACCGCCATCACGGTATGATTGAAGATGGTGTGGCGCTGCCCGCGGTTCCCTGACAGGCAGGTAGCGCGGCTTTACTGGTGTTCGACTCCCCGCCCTGAAGTTCAGATCGGATTTTCGTGGACCCGTTGACCCTTGCCAGCGATCTGGTGGCTGTGCCCTCCGTCAGCCTTGAATCCAATGCCGAAGCCAGCGACATCGTGGAACGGGCCCTGGAAAAACTGGGTTTCGAGACCGAACGGCTGGACTACGTGGACGCGAACGATGTTCTGAAAGTCAACATCGTCGGGCGACTGGGCAAGCCGGGACCGGGTGGTCTCGCGTATTTCGCCCATACGGACGTCGTGCCTGCCGATACCTGGTGTCTGGACGAACATGGGCCATTTTCGCCGACCGTCCTGAATGGCAAGCTATATGGACGCGGCAGTTGCGACATGAAAGGCTCGATCGGTGCGTTTATCGGCGCGGTCGCCCAGATTCCGGCGGCTCAACTGAAGAAGCCGGTCTACGTGATTACAACCGCGGACGAGGAGATCGGTTTTCATGGCGCCCGGGCCGTCGTCGAGCGGTCCGCGCTCTATCGGGAACTGGTCAAGGGACAGGCCGTCGGGATCATCGGCGAGCCGACGGAACTCCAGGTCGTGTACGCGCACAAGGGCGGGTATGGCTTCAAGGCCATTTCCCGTGGTCGGGCAGCCCACTCCAGTACCCGGGAAGGCGTGAACGCCAATCTCGCCATGATTCCCTTTCTGGCGGAGATGAAGCAGATCCACGACGAGACGCTGACCGATCCGCAGTGGCTCAACGACGAATTCGATCCTCCCTGGCTGAGCTGGAACATTGGCGTCAATGACCATACCGCGGCGATTAACATCACGGCCCCGCAGTCGATCTGCAGCGTCGGTTTCCGGCCGATGCCCGGTCAACAGCCGGAATTGCTGATGGAACGGGCCAGAGCTGCCGCGGAAAAATGCGGGATCGAATTCGAGGTGCTCTGGGAGCTTCCGCCGCTCTATACCGATCCGAAGTCGTCCTTCATTCAGGAATTGCTCAAACTGACAGACCGACCGCGAGCGCGCAGTGTGGCCTTCGGGACAGATGGCTCGATGTATTCGGCGCTGAAGAACATTGCAGTTATTGGCCCGGGCAGTGTGTTGCAGGCTCACAAGGATGACGAATGGCTGGCGCTGGACCAGTTGTATGGCGGAGCCACGCTCTATCAGAACATGATCCGTCGCTGGTGCTGTTAGTTCCTGCGGACAGTTGCTGTTAGTTTCCGCAGAACGGTAGCTCTTGCCAGGCAGAAACCGGGCGCGGGTGTTTCATGATTTGAGTTGCTCAAACAGGCTGGCGCCGCGTTGGGTATCGAAGCTGTCGTCGAATTCGACCAGCTTCCCGCGGCGGAACCGCATCAGAATGCTGACCGGCATGGGTTGAGTCAGCGGCCTGCCAATCGGATGGATCCAGCTTTCTCCGGAAATCAGGGCGTTCAGTCCCTGGGACGCAAACCGAAAGCACGGGCGGTAATCGTGACCGGCCGGGATCTCCAGCACCGAGAAGAAAATCCGGTGCATCCGTTCGACGTCTTCAATTCCGTGATACTCTCCGGCGAACGGGATTTTCGCCGGATCGCCGTGAATCCGGAACACGACGTTTTCGTCGAGAAACGGCCGAATCCGGTCCACGACCTGCTGGGGCGTCTGATAGAACCCGTCAATGTAGGCTCGCGCCACGCGCTCCGGAAAGCAGGTCAAATCCTCCGGAAACAGGGGCTGGTCCGGTTCACTAAGGGCCTCTGCCAACCGCTGAACCAGCTCCGGGGAAAGTTCTGCGCCGGCCTCAGCTCGCATCAGCTGCGATTCACTGCATGCCGCCCGTTGAGAGAGTCGCGCAATCGAGTAGCCGCGCTGGCTCCGGAGTTGAACCAGCATCAGAGCGTTACAGGCAATCATCAACGGACAGGCTTCTCAATCGTGAGGAGAGAACCGGGAATACTGAAGGGCTGAATACTCTATCCGGCTCGTGTCTGTTGTTCGAGACCTTTTACTGCTTCAGACAGCAAATCTTCAGAACCCGAAAATCCTGCACAGCGGTCCAACCACGGAAGCGGTTTGCGTTGGTTCCGCAAACCGACTATTTTTGGACGGCCTTAGAGGTTTTATGGTGGGACACAGACATACGCCGGGGAGCAGACTGGTGAAGCGTTTGAGCAGCGGGATGGTGGTGATTGGTTTGCTGACAGTGCTGGCGGGATGTCCGGCGACTCCGCCCCAGAAATCTGCGGACACATCTGCCTCCCCGGAGAAAGCTCCCGCTGCGGAAACGGCGCAGGTTGCCAAACCGCAGCCGGACGACGCGGAACTGATCAAAAAATTCCAGTCGCTGGGGGCCATTCTGCGCACGAATAGCGCGGGCCAGGTTGTCGACTTTAACTGGCAGCGAACCAAGAGCTTCGATACTCCGGCCGAAGCAGACGCCTTCTTCAAGGACGTTGCGGCATTTGCCGGGATTTCGCGATTCGCGATCTCCGGCCCGGGCATTGGCGACGACCAGGTGAAAAAGCTGAGTGCATTCCCGCAGTTGCGCACGTTCGACTGCGAAAACAGCTCGATCACCGATGCCGGCATGGAGGCGTTCGCCGCGCTGCCGGCTCTGGAAAACCTGTTCCTCCGCCGGGCCAATCTGACCGGCGTGGCCATTGAAAAGCTGGTCCCGCTGAAGACGCTCAAGCGGCTGGGCGTGCGTTACACGAATGTGGACGACGTTGGCATGGTGGCCGCAGCGAAGATGCCGCAACTCGTGGAACTGCAGTTGCGCGGCTGTCGCGTGACGGGGGAAGGTCTGCAGAATGTTCTCGCGTTGAAGAATCTGGAAAGTCTGGAAGTGTGGGGAGCCGGTTTCGCCGACGAGCATCTGGCTCCGCTGGGTCAGCTCACGAAGTTGCGCAAGCTGCTCGTGGAAGATACCCGCCTCAAGGACTCCGGCATGGCCGCGTGGAAAGACCTCACGAACATGGAAGAACTGGGCCTGGACCGGACCCAGGTCGCGAATGAAGGGTTTGCGGTCGTGGCCGGCATGACGAAGCTCCGGAACCTGGGACTGCGTGACACGCTGGTCACCGACGCCGGGCTGGTGCATCTGGCCAAATTGACGAACCTGACTCGTCTGGATCTGAGCGAGGGGATTTTCGGCGATGAAGGCGTGCAACAGCTGACGGGTCTGGTGAACCTGGAAGAACTCAGCCTGTGGTCGACCAGCACGACCGATGAGGGGCTCGCAGCGCTCAAAGGTCTGACGAAGATCACCGAGCTGAATCTGGACAATACCCGCATCACCGACGAAGGACTGCCGCATCTGGCCGGGATGCAGGGGCTGAAATCGCTTGATCTGTCCAACACACAGATCAGCGATGCCGGAGTGGCCTCACTCGCACAATTCAAGCAGCTGACATCGCTCAAGGTGAATCAGTGCCTGAACGTCTCCAGCGATGCCGTTGACGCACTGAAGGCGGAATTGCCGAAGCTGGCAGTGCAGGGGCCGTAGTTCTTCCGGTGGTAGTTTTATTCGTAAAGGAAGCCCAGCCATGGCCATGGCTGGGCTTCCCCCTTTATTCCGGCGGAATCGCGCCTGGCGGGGGCTTGCCCTTGCCGCTGCGAATGTAGTCCGACCGTTGGCGGGCATATTCGGCGGCCGTCAATTCCGTTGCTCCAGCCGCTGCCTGGGCTGTGCCCTGTTCAAAGCAGCGTTTCAGATACGGCACGCACCAGCCGCAGCCGGTGCCGGCACTGTTGCAGTCCGCGAGTTGACTGGCCCGGCGCGGCCGTTCGACGCGGATGTAGTTGACGACCTTGCGTTTCGTCACGTGAAAGCAGTAGCACAGCGTGTCGTCGAGTTCCAAGGCGGACCGTTCCTGTTGTTGTGTGATCAGCGACGCTGCGCAGGCTGCAGGCGGATTTCGTCGGCCCCGATCACGAATTCGAGTCCGGTGCCTGCCAGCAGTTCCTGCAGGAGTTCGCCGACAGTGATGGATTCCCTGCGGATTGTCACCGGTTCATCAAGCACTGCCCGTCGCGCTCCCAGTTCGTCGTCGGTCCACCGGACCGGGCGACCGAAAAAATCCTCGACCAGCGAAAAGAGCTCGCGACGCGGGCGCGGCGCGGTCATCTCAAAACTGGCGAGCGTCTGTTGCTGCACTTTCAGCGGATCGGGACGCAGGATGGCTTCGCGAACCGGCGGGTTTTGAACCGGCAGGGCGGAGACCGGTGGTTCATCCGGCGGATTTTCTGCCACAGGCATGACTGGCGGCGCGGAGACCGGTGGCGGTATGGGCCGATCTCCCGGTTCGCCGGGAATATTCAGGTCCAGCGGCAAGCCGTCAGCCATCGCGGCCATGCGTCGCATCAGCCGGGGATCGGTGTTGGCATTCACGGTACGAACGCTGCCGTCTGCCATCAGAACCTGCATCTCGTCTTCTGATCCAGTGCCGAATCCGTCGGGACCATGCAGATAGGGTTCTGCCGTGAGTGCACGCGCTGTGGCCCGCCCCCCTTCGGCCCAGGATCCGAAGCCTGATTCAATCCCCATGACGGCGATCGTATTGGCTGCTCCGTCCTGGATGTCGTTGCGGCGCGTGGGGGAATGTTGCCGGAAGATGCCTGCCCGCGGATGATCGGCCGGTAAATCAGCAGCGTCAGCGCCCACCCCTGCCACGCCCGCGAAGTGGGACGTGGGATAACCTCGCTCCCCGACTTTCGTCGCCAGGGACGGGTTTTGAAACTCGGGAACCTGGCGGCGGACGAAACGCTCAGCGGTTGGATCGTCCCAGCTGCGTGTCCCCGCACCTCCCGCAGGAGCGAGCTCTGGTTGACGATTCCTTTCCAGGACAGATAACCAGCTCCAGCGGCCAGCAGCGGGGGCTGCTGGCGTGGTTTTCTGGTGCGGAAACTCCTCGTGCTGATCGGCGAACGCCGTCAGTTGCGTACCCAGTTTTTCCAACCGTTTGGAAACGGTATCCGTTGTGGCGGCCATCCACGCAGGCTTGCCGGCGGCAGCAGCGGGCAGCTCCCCGGAATGTCCCTCGAGCGGGTCTTCCCGGGTGTCACCTGTTTTCGCCTGGTCGGTGGCCGGAGTCACGGGTTGTGGTGAACTTGCCGAGTCCCGGAGAATCAGGACCGTCATCGTCAGGCCAAACACTCCGGCGATTGTCCAGCTGATTACCAGCGGTGACAATAACCACTCGCGCCACCAGGCCTCTTGTCCGGAGGATGCCGCCGGAGGCTCCGCGGGCGACCTGGTGCCTGATTTTGCTTTCCTGACGGGAGCAGCCGCGGTTTCCGCAACTTCTGATTTCGGAGCTTCCCGCGTTCCCTGCAGAGCGGTGTTCTGGGTCGCCCGCTGCGCTCCGGTCTTCGGGGGATTCGCGGACGGGGTTGTGGCCAGTTGCACGGTGGCGGTGCCGTCCTGCAGTTCGAGCAGCACCAGTTCGGATTGACAATCCGGACAGGGAAAACTCGCACCGAGAAAGCGGCGATCGCGCAGCCTCAAGGGCGCGCGGCAGGCAGGGCAGTGAAAACTGGCCGCCGTCGCTTCCGCCATATTTCCACTCCTTCGGGATACGGGGTCCGCAGCATCGGAACTGGCAGCACTATATGTATGCCGCCGTTGTGCAAGGCGCTGATTCGCGATGCGCGACTGGCTCCCCACAGTCAAGCGGTGATCGTGCAGGGCAGCATAGATGACGAATCAGGGTGTCAGCGGGAAGGGCTTCAGGCCTTTCTGTTCCGCAAACTGATACGTCATCACTGTGATTTTGTTGCTGGTTTCGTCGACCACGATACACATTTTGTCGTATTGCTTCGTAATCTCGTAGATGGCCTGAGTCCCGGTCACCTGATCCAGCTTGAACGTCTGCGGCATGTTCTGGGTATAGCCGGCCAGTTTCAGGGCGTCACCCTCGATATCAATCTCCACCTTCGCTCCCTCGGCGATTTGAGCGAAAGCTTCCTGCAATGGCGTCCGGCGGTATTCGACGTCGATCTTCAACTTCAGACGCTCGGCAATTGATGTGGGCAGATTCGACGATGGACCGGGTGACGGCGCGGTCGAGCGCACGCGATTGAAGTCGGTCCGGGTCGATTCATCCCAGGCCAGGAGTGATCCGAGAGCCAGGTTCGGAGCTGCCCGATCCGGCATCGCAGTAATCAGCCGGACATGTCGCGGGCCATGCTCGGCGATGGTCGACATGGCTGCCACTTTCAGCATGGCGGGAAAGCGGGCAATGATCTTCCGCTGGCCCATCATGCCCGGCTGCATCAGCCGCACTGCTTCCAGAATGGTTTCGGGGAGCTGATTCACTTCTTTGCGCAGCTTGTCTTCCAGGGCCACGGTGCCGACCGAAGTCGTGTTACGCATCTGCAAATCCGAGAAGAAGCGGTCCGGTTCGAGGTGCATCGACCACATAACGGTTTCCACGTCGTTACCAAACCAGTCCATACACTGGGTCAGGAAGGGACGGGCTGCCTCGGGAGCCATGAAGTCCAGATCGAGCAACGTTGCCGTCGGTTCAAAGATCAGCGTGATGTGCCGCTGCGCGTCGCTTTGCTGGATCAGGCTGTCGATCCCGGCCGGCATCGGGCTTTGGCCACCGATGGAAATCACCAGATCCTCTGCCATCGAGGCCGGGCCGATCGCGAAGGTCTTGAGATCAAGAATCACGCCGGCGCGATCGCCGTTCACATACACGGGGCGACCGTAGGTCTCGACCATCATGCCGCCGAGAATGTCCAGCAGTTCGCTTTTCTTCGCATCCTGCTTGAGTCGTACGACCGTGGCCAGTTCCGGGGCGGTGCCGCGCGGACCGGGAATCCAGGCGAACAGCAGTTCTTCGATCTCAGCCGGCGGTCGTTTGCAGATCGCCTGGATTTGCTGGTCGATAAAGACACCCAGCGGCCCGAGACAATAGCGGAACTCTTCGCCGCGACTGCCCGCAGCCCAGAGTTCGGCAGGTCGCAGATGCAGCAAGGTCCGCGCGCCGGCAGGGACCATCTCCAGCAAAATCGGTTTCCCGGAGGTGGGACTGGACGTGATGCCGGCAGGAATCGCAGACAGATCATTCCCGGGTGACGAAGTCTCCGGAGCGGCTGCCTGGGATCTGTTTCCTGGCAGGCCGGGCGATGTCTGCAACTGGCCGGTATAGAACAGGTAACCACCGCCCGCCGCGAACAGCAGCACGCCGAGGCCAATGATCAGGCCGCCGTAACCCTTGCGGGCTTTGCGGGCGTGCAAGCGGGATGCGGCCGGAGTCGTCGCCACGGGAACACCCGGGACCGGGATTCCGGGCATCGGGGCGAAGGGAGCCGCTGGTGCGGTCGCAGTGGCTTGAGGAACCGGCGGCTGTTGCGGTGCCCAACCCGCCGGATTTGGACTGCCCGCCAGATGCAGTTCAACTTCCGCCGGCTCTTCCAGCACAAACGAGTGACTACACTTCGGACATTTGGCCCGGCGTCCCAGCAGGCTCCGGTCACGGATTTTCAGACCCTGACCGCAGGCGGGACAAGGAATCGAAATGGCAGACATTGTCGCAGATTCCAGCTCGATCAACGTACAAACACCGGACCGGATGCAACGCCACCGGCCCGGGTGACCTCTATTATCCTACGACGATTTCTCCCGCGCTGCCAGGCGGCGTTCGTCGGGAAGCGGAATCCGGCGGGACGGCACGGCCTGTACCCCCGGATTCTGGAATCAGAGAGTGCTACCAGAGTGCACCGAGGTCACGCGCGGAAGTGCCCTCAAGGATTGATGATCCGGTTGCGTTCACGGTGCCTGTGGGCGGTCGCGAGTGTGATCGACGATGCACAGAAAGCCGAACGGTTCCTGGCCGGCGTTCTGCAACTGGTGGACTTCCAGCGGCGAGACGTAGGCGATGTCAAACGGATTGATGGTTTTGACGACGGCTTACGTCACCAGTTGTCCGGCCCCGCGCATGCCCATGATGACATGCGTGTGTTCGTGTTTTTCACGGCTGGAGTACCCGCCGGACTCGATCTCGAAATACCGGACGTCGAAGGCCGTTTGCTCGCCGTGAGTGCCGATCAGTTCGGTGCGGGAGACTCCGGCAAAAGGCAGCTCCGTGCTCGCCTTGTAAGCGACCGGCAGACGTCCGTCCCAGGTAAAGCCGTCGCGGAAGGCCAGATGAGCCAGAATCTGCTTTGCCTGTGCATTCGCGTCCGGCAGTTCACAGGCGGAAATGAACGACGCCGGTTGTGGCGGTTGCTGCTGATGGTCGGGAAACAGGGACGTAATCTGGTCCGCAAACCGGCGGGTGCCTGCTTCGACATTTGCCACGTCGCTGATCAGGGCGCCGCCGATCAGGAAGATCGAGTCGGCACCGAAATCGCGCGCCATTTCCGGCAGACGCTCGTAGGACATGCCCCCCGCCGGCACCGGCCAGCAACTGCGGCAGTGTTCCGACTCCGACCGGGCCGCTGTCACAATCGACTGGCACTCTGAGGGTGAGAACGAGAAGCGACCGCCGTGATTCGGGAAAATCGTGGCGTCACAGCCCAGACGCCGGAACCATTGGCCGAGCAGGACGCCCGGTTCAATGCCATGCTCCGGATCGTGAAAGTAGGCGCCGGTGAAGGTGGGATGGGCCATCAGGAACAGGGGCGTGGATTCCGCGAGGTGCCTCACCGAGTCCAGCCCGAGCAGGAATGGGGCGATCAGCACCGAGCGGACGCCGCGCTGTACCAGGAAATCGGTGTAGCGGGACAACTCGTGAATGGGCGGAGACAGATTGGGGGCATACAGGCACAGATGCCCGGTTTCTGCGGCGACCCGCTCCACCGCCGACTGGCAGCGGTCGACGCGCTCGCAGAAGGCTGTGAAGGTGCTCTCGACCAGATTATGGTCATCCTTGACGAAGTCGCCGCCACCGCGGGCGAAATTCCCGGCCAGCGCCGCGAACTGTTCCGGACTGGAACCACGTGGCTTGAGGGCGGTCGCCAGCAGGGGACGACCGTAGACGCCCAGCATGTCCCGCAGGCCGCTGATGCCATATTTCGGGCCAGGAAACTGCGCGTTCAGACTGTCCGGCAGCCGGACATCGATCAGGCGGACCGATCGTTTCAGGGAAATGTTGCCGTAGAGCAGATTCCACATCTGGCCGGCGTGCGGACCTGCCACGTCTGCGGGGTAGTCGATGACGGTTTCAAAGTGCTCGTCATCCGAGGCGGACGGCGTAATCGAGCGCACACGACCGACGATTTCCTCACGAATACGCGGACTGCCCAGCATCGACTCGGGAACTTCGACGGTCTGTTCCAGGGCAATTTGCTGGGCCAGCGCAGCAGCCTCGGCGGCCGCACAGCGGAGCCGGTATGTGGCGGTAACGAAATCCATTCGTGAGATCAACTCGCAGGCCGTTAGTAGAATTTCAATAGAGTCCGGCGATCCGGGCACCCGCTGATCCGGTGAACGTGCAGCGGCCTGTCTGGCAAATATCAGCGATTGCCGGATCGCACCTCTCGGGCATCAATCGTTGTCATCCCGGACGGATTGATGCCGGAAGACCGCAGCCAGCGACTTCCGCGAGGGCGATCTGTGCCGGACTCTTCCCGAGGTCGATTCCGCACTGAATCTGCCAGATCCTGCACTCGACCCGGATCTCTGGCGGGAGATTGTAGGGATCGCGGGGCTTTCCATCTAGCACAGCGGCAAACTCCGCGTCCTCAGAAATTTGGCTACGGTCTGGCATCGCGCCGCAAAGTCTGCCATCCTTTGATAATCGTTAATCTCCACTGGTAGTGACACGGGTTGATGCAAACCCGTTTCACAACTCGCGCGACAAAGGCAGACAGATGCTGTCGACAGATGTTCGTTCCAGGCTCATGCTGGCCGGGTGGTTGCTGGGCGTCGGATTTATTCTGGCCGGAACCAGTCCGGCTGTGGCAGCCGAGACCGCGACTCCCGCGGACGCAACCGCGGCCGTCAAGCCGAAGAAGCACAACTACGCCCATATCCAGCTCAAGGGCAGTCTGCCCGAAGGCACCCAGCCGCCGGGATTATTCGGCGAGGTCACGGAAACGCTGGCCAGCGTGCTCCAGCGACTGAAGCGGGTTGAGGATGACCAGAAGATCGACGGGCTGGTTCTGCATCTCGACGGCCCGCAACTCGGCTGGGCGAAGGTCAACGAACTGCGGACAGCCATCGCCGCCATTCGGGCCGCCGGCAAGCCGGTGTACGCCTTCATGGAAAGCGGGCAGACTCAGGATTATCTCGTCGCCAGTGCCTGTTCACACGTCATCCTGCCGGAATCCGGCGTTCTGATGTTGCCCGGCGTGCGCGCTGAGGTGACCTTTTACAAGAACCTGTTCGACTGGTTGCAGGTTGAACCGCAAATGCTGCGGGTCGGCGAATACAAATCCGCCGCGGAGCCGTATACCCGCTCGGAGATGAGCCCGCAGTTTCGCGAGGAATTGTCGGCCGTTCTGGACAGCTTCTACGCCCAGATCATTGAGCAGGTCTCCGTCAGCCGCAAACTGGAAAAGCCGGCGGTGGAACAGCTGATCGACAAGGCGCTGCTGACGTCCGCTGCTGCGAAGTCGGCCGGGCTTATCGATCATGTCGGCTACGAAGACGCCATCGAGAAGCTGATCAAGGGGGATGATGCGACCGCCGAGGTGAAGATCACCAAAAACTACGGCAAACGGAAAATTGATACCGACTTCAGCGGCATCACCGGCATGGTGAAGATGATGAACCTGTTGATGGGAATCGAGGAGCCAGCGCGTCGCTCGCTCGCTCCCAAGATCGCCGTGATCTCGGCGGTCGGTCCGATCATGTCCGGTTCCAGTTCTGCGGATCTGTTCGGTGAGCAGACGATGGGCTCGGACACGATGATCAAGGCCATTCGTCAGGCCCGCGACGACGAGACGGTCCAGGCGATTGTGCTGCGGATCGACAGCCCGGGCGGCAGTGCGCTGGCGAGTGACCTGATGTGGCATGAACTGCAGAAGGTGAAGAAGCCGTTCGTGGTCAGCATGGGCAACGTGGCCGCCAGTGGCGGCTATTACATCGCGATGGGCGCCGACCGCATCTTCGCAGAACCGGGCACAATCACCGGTTCCATCGGCGTGGTCGGCGGCAAGCTGGCGGTCGAGAAAGCCTTTGCGAAAATCGGCGTGACGACCAGTGTGGTTCAGCGCGGGGCTAACAGCGGTGTGATGAGCGGAACGTTGCCGTTCACTGACAGCGAAAAAGCTGCCATGCAATCCTTGCTGAACGAGATCTACACCCAGTTCACCACCAAAGCCGCTGAAGGCCGCAAGATGGACGTCGCTGCCCTGGAAAAGCTGGCTCGCGGTCGCATTTATACTGGTGTGCAGGCGAAAGAACTCGGATTGATTGACGAGGTTGGTACGCTGGCAGAGGCGATCCAGTACGCGAAGAAGGCGGCGGGGATCGAACCGGACAAGAAAATCGAACGTCTTGATCTGCCGAAATCCGTCAGCCCGTTTGAACAACTGCTCGGGGGCATGAACGAGGACACCCGCTCTCAGGCAGTGCTCAAGGCCCTGTGGCAGCGACTGCCGCAGGCCGTCCGTCAGCCACTCAGCCAGGTCGGTGCCCTCGATCAACTCCTGCAGGAACCGGCTCTCACCATCCTGCCGTATGGTCTGCAGGTCAAATAGCTGCGGGTTAAAGCTTCTTCGGGGATCAGCCTGTTCAAGACTTGATTGCCTTGAACCCTCAACCCTCAACTCTCGACTCTCAACCCTCAACCAAAAAACAACAGCGGCCGACGAGTTGCCTCGCCAGCCGCTGTGTTTCAGTCATCGATCGTCAGCAGTGATCCCTGCCGCGTCATCCGTTCGGATTAACGCAGGCCGAGCAGCTGCTGCAGGCCACCGTTGCTGGTGCGGGTGGTCATCGGGGGCACCGGGGCCGGAGCCGGGGCAACCGCAGGAGCGGCGGCCGGGGCACAGCCAGCGGGAGCACAACCGGTCGGGGCACAGCCGGAGCTGCAAACCGGCTCACAGTTGCCCTTGACCACTTCGTAACCGCACAGTTCCAGAGCTTCCGTGGCTTGCTTGACAACCCACTTGTCGCAGTCACCCAGAGCACAGGTCAGGGCGGCAACAACTTCCGGGCTGCAGCAGCAGTTGGCACGGATCTGATCGCCGATTTCGTCAGCGGCCTTGCGGCGAACGCGTTCGTCGCAATCGTTCAGGCCGACGATGAAGGCGGTCATGATTTCCGGGTTGCAGATGCAGTCGTAGTTGTCACCGAGCTTGTGGATGGCCTTGCGGCGATCCTTGGCGTAGCAGGCGGTCTGCGATTCGTAGATCAGCTTGGCGATTTCGCACGGATCGGCGTCGCAGCAGCGGGTTTCACAAGCAACCGGAGCGGCACACGAAGCCGGAGCCGCACAGGTGTTGTAATCGCCGCAGTCAGCCTTCTTGCTCTTCCGGTTGAACAGGCCGCTGAGGAGGCCCTTCTTCACTTTCGGGGCTTCGCAGCAGGTCGGGGCACACGGAGCCGCACAGCCAGGAGCGGCCGGAGCACAGGTCGTGGCAGCCGGAGCAGCACACGCCGGGGCACAGGTCGCCGGGGCCGGAGCGGCACACGCCGGGGCAGCGGCCGGGGCGCAAGTGGCGGCAGGAGCCGCACAAGCGGGGGCAGCAGCCGGGGCACAGTGCACCGGAGCCGGAGCACAGGTGGCAGCCGGAGCGGCACAGGCCGGAGCAGCGGCCGGAGCACACGTGGCAGCCGGGGCACAGGTCGCTGCCGGAGCAGCACAGGCCGGACCAACCGGAGCACAGCAGCTCGGCGGGGCACAGGTATCACAGCAAGGCGGCTTGATATCCGAGCACTTGCGCTGATACGTGTAAACGTTCGGCGCACAGGGCTTGACGATCACCGGCTTGCAACACGCAGGTTGATGCGTAGCCGCACAACCACAACCCTTTTCGGCACCCTTCAGCAACCGCGAGCCCAGCAAGCCGGCGTCTGCCAGGCTGACCATGCTCATTGCTGCCAACAAAGCGCCACTCATCTTGATCCACATAGAGCAACGTCTCCTTCCCTAGGAAATCTCGAACCTGGGTCGTCCTGACCTTCGAGAGGCCTGCGGGTTCCATGGCTGAATACCGGTCGCGACGATTCACTCCGCCCGAGTCTCGTCGCTTACCGCGACGCGCGTCGCATCCGGCCACAGAGGCCCCGGCACGCTCCTTCGTAGGCTTTCGACCAATTACGTACGTCCGCAGGTGTCACAGGCGAGCCTGCCTGTCGGACCCGGCAGTCCCGGCCTGGCTCGCACCGTGATCACAATCCGGTTTTGAGGCAGTTTGCGTTTGGCGGGACTAGCCCAAATGATCGGACTGCCGGGCAAGGGGCCTTGAATCTCGCAAGTCGTTAAATTGCAGATTACTTACGACGATTTTTGGTCCGGTCGTAACGCCTGCAGGGACTGGCCAGGCTATGGTTGACTTTGACGGCGCTTGCGGCCGGAGCGCGTCTGGTTTTTGGTTGGGATCAGGGTGTCTGAGTGGAATGGGTCGTTTTTGGGTCGCTTTTCCTGCTTTAACGAAGACTCCCAAAGTAGCGCCACCGGTTTAACATCCTGACCGTTGCAGGCCTTCGGACCCCGTGGATGCTCACCTCCAGCGGGTTGACAAATGCCTGCTGCCGTCCCACCACGGATGAACGCCGGTTGCCGGTCGTATCCGGACTCTTCGGTACAGCCTGCCTGATGCGATTTTCTTGACAGGGCAGGCCCCGAAAAACGGCCCGCTGCAGAACCTGCCTGGCCGGAGAGGTCGCCTTCAGCGGGCGAGGTTCGCCGCCGATCAGCGACTCGGATTCCCGGACCCCACAGAGTTCGTGCCTCGCGCAGAGATCAGCTCACCTCTCCCGACCGGACTGCATTCCGAACCGCGGCAGAATGGGGTACAATCCCCCCCGCCGGATCAGGCAGCATTAGCGCAGAACAGAATCTGCGTCATTCGCCACGTCATCCTGGCCATGTCCCCGTAGCTCAGCTGGATAGAGCGGCGGTTTCCTAAACCGCAGGCCACAGGTTCGAACCCTGTCGGGGATATTTTCGCCTGATATAGCCGGTTCGTCAGCGTCTGCAGCGACGTCCGGAAGTCGGCGAGCTGGAGTCACCATCGTCAGCGGTGAAAACCCGACAATGTTGCCAGCAAGGGCAAACGGTGAAGGGCGATTACTGCTGATCGCCAGCCGTTGCCTCAGGCCCGCGATCTCAGCCGCGCATGCCTCAGCATTTGATTCCTGAACCGGTGAAGCGGGGCTGCTTTCCTGCCCGGATTCCTGCGCCTGCGCAGGCAGGACAATGATTGTGAGCAACTGTCGGTTGTGAAAAACAACCGGTGCCAGCCTCGTGTCGAGATGCTGCCTGGCCCGAGTGAGAGCAAGGATCGTGTTGCGGGCGGTCGTGAGTTCCGGATCGCTGTGCGGTAGCGCAGAGCGATCCGGAGATTCCGACCTGCTCGCGATTATTTGCGGCGCAGCCAGCGCCAGCGGCTGGTTTTCGTGGCAGTAGCACTGCAAGGCTGGCAGGGAGTGACGGTCTGGCAGCCCGAGCCGGTTGCTACGGGAGTGGTGTCGACCAGCCACAGGTTCCGGTATTCCACCGGATCGCCGTGATTCTGGAACAGGATGGGCAGGAGTTCCGCGCTTTCAGGACGACCGCCGCCGGTCTTGTTCTCGAGTTCGACGTTGTTCTGGACGATGACGCCGTTGTGCCAGACTGTGATGCGGGCCTTCGAGGTCCGTTCGCCGGCGTCGTTGAAGCGGGCGGCCGTGAAGTGGATGTCGTAGGTCTGCCAGGACAGGGGCGGAAAGCTCATGTTCATGTCAGGAGCCTTGAAGCGGTACAACGAAGCGGCTTCGTTGAAAGCCGGTTCCAGTCCGAAGGAGTCCAGCACCTGGACTTCGTAGCGGCGCTGCAGGTAGAACCCGCTGTTGCCCCGGGCCTGGCTGCGCGCGGTAGGCATGTACGGCGTCTTGAATTCGCCATGCAGGATGAAGTCCTGCACCGGATCGACCGTTTCCGCGCCGATCTGCAGCAGCCCGGCTTCCGAGATCTTCGCGCCCTTCAGCAGTCCGGTGTCGGTGCCATCGAACAGCACTTTGGCATTGGCTGGCGGCTGGGCTCCCTGTGTCGTGCTGTAGCGGTGCATCGGCTGGAGATAGCCGAGGTGCCCGCCCGCCGGTGAGTTCACAGCCACGGCCAGTCCCGGCTGAAGCGTAACCGACAGTTCGTCTCCTGTCAGCATGACCTGCTCGCCCTGACGTTCCCCCTTGAGCTGTGATTTGGCACCGCCGTTAAAGCCGTTGCCGGGCAGTCCGCCTGGGTAGGCCAAGGCCTGAAACTGGCCATCGCCCAGGGCCACGACTTGCAGTCCGACTGGTTGCCAGCAGCCCCGCCAGACGAGGCAGCCGGCGTACTCTCCCTGGATCTGGAAATCGGCATCGGCTTCTTCCACAGTCGTCACGGCCCGCGGTTTGGCCGGTTTCGGGTCTGCCGCGGACGTGGGCAGGGCTGGGAAGGAGACCAGTGCGTATCCGCAGAGCATCCAGGGGAGCGGCTTGATCATGAATGCAACTCTCGGCAGGCGATTTGGACGGTAGAAAATGCAGGGGTTTCACGAGCTTGCTGCACCAATGGCGGCAGGCAGGTTCCGGACAGAATTCCTGTGACGAAGGAACCCAAGTGTTGCGTGGGCACCACCCTGTCGCAAGCACAACCGTTGATAAAAACCTCGCAAGCTACGGATTCTGCGGCGATTGGGCATGTCTTGCCGACTGGTCGGACGATTGCATTCCGGGGCCGCCACTTAAAATTGCGACCGCCGGATGTGAGAAAAAATGGTCGCCTGCGTTGTTGTGTTCAGGAAAACTTTCGGAAGAACTTCCTGGCTGCCTTGGCTGGAGTGGATCATCTGCGGTGTCGCGTTTCGTGAGGACACCATGCGTCGCGCCTGGAAGATCTCCGTGATGGGCGTCATCGCCGCTGGGGCAGTTTTTTCTGCCATTTCCGTCACGGATGATATTGACGCCCGCAAGAACCTGGAATTCTTTTGGGAGATGCGTCACTTCGACAATCTTGCCGTCGTCGCCCTGGCACGAGGTTCAATTTATCCCGGCATGCCGAGTCACGAACTGGTGAGATTGGCTCCGCCCGTCTGGTCAGACACTATCGGCCGCTATGCCGTTTACGGGTTTACCCCGTCGGGAAGTTATGACTATGTCGCAGTCATAGCTGTCGATGAAAAAGTCACGGAAGCCTATGCCGGAAGTTGCACCTGGCACTGGACGTTTTTTGATGGCACGCCCCGGGAGATCAGGAAATCTGTCAGTACGATCCGTCATCTCAAACGTTCTTTGAGGTGGCTGGAAGAGCGGCCGGCTCTGGAACAATCGGAACGGTACAAATCTGTGATGAAGACCGTGCTGCAGCAGGAACGGGCAAAACTCGGTGTTCCCCTGGAATCTGCTCAGACAGGTCAATCTCCCGTTCCGTAATCCTGCAGGATTACGCGATCGCGGGCAGCAGTTGCGGCAGCCATTCTTCCGGGGCGGCGAGCGAGGCACGCAGCAGATCCGGCTGGCAGGCTGCCAGCGTTTCGGCCGGGTACATACCAGTGGCGACTGCGAACGCTTTGGCTCCGATGGCACGGGCACATTGCACGTCGGCCGGAGTGTCGCCGATGACCCAGGTGCGTTCGACCGGAATGCCGGGGTGCATGGCCATCGATTGCGCCAGAGCCACGCGGGCGACGTCGTCGCGGCTGGCGTGGTGATCGCCGTAACCGCCGAAGGCGAAGTGGTGATCCAGCGCGAAGTGCCGGAGTTTCGTCACCGCGCCCTGGTGAAAGTTGCCGGTCAGCAATCCGACGGCAACATCATCCCTCAGCGACAACATTTCCAGCAGATGCAACACCCCGGGCAGCACGAGGCCCTCGCGCCCCGACAGATGTTCCGGCAGGAGTTCCAGGTACGCCTGCTGAAATTGCCGCCAGCTGGAGTCGCTCCATTCCAGCCCATAAAAGGCGAACAGGTCGCGACCGATGGCGTAGTCGGTACGTCCGGCAGTCGAGATCCCGCTGACGGGGCCGTCTTTCCCGAACTCACGACGAAAAGCTGCTTCCATCGCGGCCTGACCGGCTCCCCCCGAATTCAGCAGGGTGCCGTCGATATCGAACAGGAGAACGTACATGAACTGCAATTTCCCGAAGCTGCTGCAGTGAAGGGGCTGGAGTGCGAAACAGTATAGCCGCAGACGGGTCGCGAAATCCCTGTCCGCAATCCAGAAGGCTGCCCCGGGAATCACGGCCCGGACGCGGGTGGTTGTCTTGAACATTCCGAACCAGGCTGATAAACTCTGCGATTCCACGAATTTCAGGAAACTTTTTGCGCAACGGGCATTCAGTGCCTGAGGAGTCGACCTGTAATGGGTGTGAAGAAGACAGGTAAAGGACGTCGCAAGATCGGTCGCAAGAAGCGAAAAATGCGCAGCAAGATTCGCCATCGCAAGTAGGATTTGCCTCGGCAGGCCCTGCGAAGGCTGGTGACAGCTTCGTGGAATTCAGGTTTTGCCCCGGTTGAGTCGTTTTTCATCTGTACAGCCGTTCCTCGCTACGAGCGAGGTGCGGCTGTCGGCGTTTGTGCTGCCAGAACTTGAGAAGTTCTGCCGGACTTCCGACCGCCAGGGAATTTCTGACAGCTACCCCGGGCAGAATCGGGAGCGATCCTACAATCCTCGACCTTTCGCGCATCGCCAGACTCTCGTCGTTCGTCAGTGCTTGACATGTCGATCGCATCAGGGCATCTTGATTGAATTGACGGTGTCAAATCGTCTCCCCTGCCCGGCGAGACCGCCGTATCGCAGTCCGGTGCCTCAGCCGCACGTCGATATGGTCCTGCCTGCCATTTGTGTCGAGGATTGTCGCATGCCGCTATTGCTGCGTCTCGCTGGTCCGTTCCGTCTGGCCGCATTCTGCGCCGCTGCCCTCGCGGTCTGCCAGACGACTCTGTACGCCGAATCCGCTGTCTCTGCTCTGGAAGCTGTGCAGCAGGGACCGAACCTTGAAGAATTGAAGGCTCTTGCGGAGAAAAGCACTGCCGCCAGAATTGCCGGCGAACCCGCGATTGCCGCCGCGCGGATGAAATCCCGCGAACTGACGGATGCAGTCACGCAGCTGAAGATTGAACTCTCCAAGGCCGAAGCCACTCAGGCTGAATTGGTCAAAAAGGCAACAGAGGCCACGGATGCCCTGAAAAAGGCCGATGACGAGCGGAAAGCCGCGGTCGAGGCAGTCGTAACTGCCCGCAAGGCCTTCGTGGATGCCGCCGGGAAAGAGACGCTGCCGGCTGCCCAGGAAGCCTGGCTGAAAGCCGCTGCCGATCTGAATACAAAGGTTGAGGCGGCGAAAGCGGCTGCCGAGACAGTTCAGAAAGCCAATGAAGCGGCAACGGCGACCCTGTCGGTCTTTGCGGGTCATCCGGCGAAGATTGTGGCTGCGGACAAGGCCGCTGCCGACTTTGTGAAACCGCTGGCGGATGCCGAGGCTGCCTATGAACAACTCGCTCAGGCAGCCCTGAAAGACCAGATTGTGCTGGAGACGGCTCTGGTCGAGGCCGGCCAGCTGGTCTCCTTTGCGAAGCAGGTCGCCCCCATCTTTGCCCAGCGGTGCGTAGCCTGTCACAACGCCCGGACCGCCAAGGGGCGTCTGAACATGGAAACCTTCGCGAACCTGATGAAGGGGGGCGAATCCGGCGACACCATTATCGCGCACAAGCCCGGTGAATCGAACCTCTACACGGAAATCGAATTTGAATCGATGCCGAAGGATGCCGATCCGCTGACCGCCGAACAGATGGCCGTCATCAAGAAGTGGATTGAAACCGGTGCCAGGCTGGATGCCGGTGTTTCCGCGACCGCTGCCCTGATCACGATCATGCCGAAGCCGATCCAGCCACAACCGCCGGAAGCCTACCGCGTGCCGGTGCCGGTGACGGCCGTGGCCTTCAGCCCGGATGGGCAACTGCTGGCGACCGCAGGCTACCGCGAAGTGCTGCTGTGGAATGCCGCTGACGGTCAGCTGGTGCGGCGGATCTCCAATCTGGCCGAACGTCCGCATGATATTGAATTCAGCGCGGACGGTCAGCAACTGGCCGTCGCAGCCGGGACACCGGGGCAACTGGGTGAAGTGAAGCTGTTCAATGTGGCCGACGGAATTCTCGTCCGCGATCTGTTTACGACGGATGATGAAGTCTTCAGTGTGGCTTACAGCCCGGACAATACGAAAGTCGCCGCAACCTGCGCTGATCGCAGCCTGCGAGTGTATGACCTGAAGACGGGCGACCGGTTGCTGTTTGTGGAAGATCACGCCGACTGGGTGCTGGACGTCGCCTGGTCGCCGGACGGGAAGCTGCTCGCGACCGCCAGCCGCGACAAGACCGCCAAAGTCTTCAACTCTGCAACCGGCGAAGCTCAGGCCACCTTCAACGGTCACGGCGAACCGGTGTTCGGCGTACGATTCCTGGCAGACGGCAAGCAGGTTGTCACCAGCGGGCGCGACAAGCGGCTGCGGGTCTGGAATCCCGCAGACGGCAAGCAGATTCGGGACATCGCCGGCTTCGGCGGCGAGGTATTCCGCGTGGAAGTCACTCCGGACGGGCATTCCGTCGCAGCGTCTGCAGACAAGCAGGTGCGCGTTCACAACCTGGCAGACGGCAAGCAGATCCGGGCTCTGGCGGGACACAAGGACTGGGTGTATTCCGTAGCGGTTCATCCGGGAACCAAGCGGATTGCCAGCACCAGCCACGACGGCGAAGTCCGGCTCTGGAACCTCGAAGACGGTGCCAGCCTGGTGGTCTTCACGGCGGCTCCCGGCTTTCAGACCGCGGCTACGGCTGCGAAATAGGCGGCAGATTTTCTCCGCGACGATTCAGAAAAATGCATTGCAAGTCATTTGTTCAAAATGATTTGCAATGCATTTTCTGTTGTTGATGCGTCTTCTGGCCCGCCCGACCTCCGTGTTGTCGATTTTACCCTTCACTGCTACACTCCGCCGCCAATCTGTCCGTGGTCGCCTTAGGTATTTTTACCAGTGGGGCGGTCAACATTGGCGAACGGGAACTCAATGTCGGAATGTGTGGCAGGCTGACAACGCCGGGTGATCTCGCGTGTCGACCCCTTCTCGGGATCGTCCTGGCGCTGGCGATCTGCCCACTGCTGCAGCGAACAGTGGCTGCTGCCACACCGCAGTTACCGGCAGAAGGCGTCCTGGAACGCCTGGTGCTGGAGTCCGGTGATGAACTGATTGGCAAGAGCCTTGGCATCGAACGCGGCTCGCTGTTATGGCAACTTCGTAACCAGCAAGTCTTGTGGGTTCCGCTGGAATCGATCGCACGGATGGATTCCCGCTACGATCCCGCCGCCGATAAACCCCTCGTACTTCCTGCCGCCGCGGAAGCTGCGAAGCCGCCTGCCTCCCCGGATTCCCTCTCCACGGAAGTCACGACGCCCCTGCCGCCAGGTCCGGACACGGACGCGCCGGAGGCTTCCTGGTTTGAAGCGGTTCCGTTCTACACAACCGTGCAACAGGGATATGTGGCAGCCACGGACAGTTACACGGCAGTCACCGACCTGGCCTCGACCTGGACGCGCCGATTCACGTTCGGGGGCCAGTTCAACGACGGGAACTCCCAGACTGACATGTTCAACCTGCAACTCGACTTTGAACACAGTCCGCCCAAGCAACTGCGGCAGTTTGAACTGATCGGCCAGATTGGTCGCAACCAGGGCGTTCAGTCGACGAATCGCTGGAACCTGAACTCCAACTTCGACTGGCCGCTCAAGGGGGAAGGGGACGACAAGTGGATCGCCTTCGCCACGACCAAGAATGAGTACGACGGTCTGGCCGACCTGGATTACCGGGGTACGCTTTCCAGCGGGGTGGGGTATCGCTTCTTCAATGATGCGAAAAAACGCCTGATTCTTCGCTGCGGTCCCGGCTACACGATCGAACTCTTTGAAGATGATAGCAGCAATCGTCAGACGCTCGACATGTTCGCCGAACTGGAGACCCGTTGGCCGCTGAAAGACAAGGCGTCACTCGAACACAAGATCCGACTCAATCCCAGCGTGCTGGACATCGAACTCGTGCGTATTGTCAGCACCAGTTCCCTGCTGATTGACATCGACGACAAGCAGCGCTGGAAGCTGCGTCTGGGATTCAACTACACCTACATCTCGGAACCGAATCCAGGCCGTGTTCCGGCCGATTACACCTCGACCATCTCCCTGATGTATACCCGCAAGTGACGAGACTTTTCCGGTCGGGCAAACCTCAGCAGATATGCACGCTTCACGCTCCGGATTCTTCCAGTTCCGGGATTTTGCTGCAGATTTTCTCAAGTCGTGATGCATCGACCCGACGTCGCGGTTAATTTCTATGTCTCATTCTCATCCCCTCGCGGCACAGGAAGCCCAACGAATGAACCTCACAGCTGTCTTCGTGGAAACGTCCGAAGGCTATAAGGCCTATGTGGAAGAATTATCCGGCGCGGAAGCTGGCGGCGCCAGCCTGGAAGAGGCCCGTACGCAACTGCAGTCGGTGGTTCGGCAACTGTTTGAAACCAATCGCTCCCTGGCAGAGGGGATGCTGATCTCATCGCAGTTGCCGTTCTGCAAGGAACCGATTCTGGTCTGATGGCCTTCGCAGTGTGAACGGAACCGCCGGCCTGGCAGAGCCTTGGCAGGATCATGGCAGGGTCATGACAGGATCATGGCAGAATCATGAGCTGGCAGGGCAGGTTCGACAGGAGAATGCGGGCCAGTCTATACTGCCGCGTCCCTGATCCCTGTCCTGTATCTCTTTGAATTCGACGGCAGTCTGAGCCTTTCCGGCTTGCACTGCGGCCGGAACCGGAACGCTCATGTCACGTCACGATGGTCGCGCGGTGGACCAGCTGCGTCCCTTTGAAGTTACTCGCAATTTCACCGGTTCTGCCCCCGGCAGCGTGCTCGTGAAATCCGGCCGTACGACAGTTCTGTGCACTGCGAGTGTCGAGAACAGTCTGCCGCCCTGGAAGAAGGTCGCCGATCCGGCGCTCGCCACGGGCTGGGTAACTGCCGAGTACTCCATGCTTCCCGGCAGTACGTCGCCACGAAAGCGCCGTGAACGCGAAAAGGTCGACAGTCGCTCCAGCGAAATCCAGCGGCTGATTGGCCGCAGCCTGCGGGCAGCAGTCGACTTTGCTGCTCTGGGCGCGCGCACCATCACGATTGACTGCGATGTGCTCGAAGCGGATGGCGGCACCCGCACTGCCAGCATCACGGGTGGATTTCTGGCTCTCTGCGATGCGGTTGCTACCATTCAGGCGGACCTGCCGCCGGATCGTCCCGTCATCGTACGCAGCATTGCTGCCGTGAGCGTGGGGATCGTCGCGGGTGAGCCGGTGCTGGATCTGGACTACATTGAAGACAGCAGTGCCGAGGTCGACCTGAATGTCGTGATGGCGGGAAGCGGTGAATTCATTGAAGTGCAGGGCACAGCCGAGGGCCATCCCTTTTCGCGAGCCATGCTGGACCGTCTGCTGGATCTCGCGACGACCGGAATCGCCGATCTGACCAGTCGGCAGCGGGAAGTTCTGGGAACTGGCTGGGCCTGGTGACTGATCGATTCCGGGGCGATATCACCTGACGGTGGTCGCCCGGATGATGCATGAACTCGAAGCGCGAGCGAGGGAAATACAAGACTTCCTCGCTCGCGTTTCTGGCTAATAAATCGTCGAGGTGAGCGCTTATTCCGCCTTACTGCTCGACGAACCGCTGCTTTTCGCTTCCGGCTTGCTCTCCGATTTTGTTTCGGACTTGGCCGGAGTGCTGCCGCTGGATTTATCGGCGTCGGCGCTCTTCTTGTAGGAGTCGCTGCGGTAGTCGGTGATGTAGAAGCCCGAGCCTTTAAACAGGAAGCCGCCTCCGCCGCTGATCAGCCGGCGGGCCTTGTTCTTCTTGCAATGCGGACACTTCTTCAGTGGCTCCGCCTTGATCGACTGAAACTCTTCCCACTGCTGCTGACAGGCATCGCACGTGTAATCGTAGGTGGGCATGATGGTTGGTTGAGAGTTTGGAGTTGAGGGTCGAGAGTTAAAGGCGGTGGTGCTGGTTAACTGAGATTATCTGTGTTGAGATGGAGCGAGCTGGCGCTGAGTGGACGGAAATCTGTATGTTTTCCTGACTCTCAACTCTAAACTCTCAACCCTCAACTCATCCCCCCGACACAATCACTTTTGTCGGGCGGACGACGCGGTCGTGCAGCGTGTAGCCGCGTTCGACCTCGTCGAGAACAGTCATCGGCGGGTGATCTGCTGAAGGCCGCTGGGTAATGGCCTCGTGAAAATTCGGATCGAACGGCTGGCCGACGGCTTCGATCGGCTTGATCCCCACGTTGGCCAGAGACGTCTCGAACTGCTTCGCCACCATCTGCACGCCGGTGATCAGCTGTTCGGCGTTCTGCGATGTTTCTGCCGCCTTGAGCGCCAGCTGCAAGCCATCCAGACCTGGCAGGACCGCTTTCAGCAGCGGCAGGGCTGCGTACTTGCGATCGTCTTCCATTTCCTTCTGGATGCGACGGCGGTAGTTGTCCAGATCGGCCATCGCCCGGGCCCACTTGTTCTTGTAGTCGTCCCGCTCGGCGATTAACGCTTCCATTTCCGCCTGATTTTCCTCGACAGGATTCACAGGCGTCTCGGGGGCAGCATCGCTTGCTTGCGGTTTCGCGTCTTCACTCATGGCTGGTCACTCGACTGTTTGTATCGCTCATAAGAACCAGAGGGGAGGCCCTGCCGGTCCCGGGAGATTGATTGTGGGCAAGATCGATTCTATTCGTCGTCGTCATCGCCGGTGAAGAATTCTTTCACCGATTCAAAGAATCCCTTCTGGTGCGCCGAAACATGCGACTTTTCGACTTCTGCCAGTTCCCGCAGCAGCTTTTCATAGTCTTTCGACAGCTTCTTCGGCACCTGGACGTTTGCCTGGACGACCAGATCGCCCCGGCTGCCGCCGTGCGGATCGGGCATGCCCTGTCCGCGGAGACGGAAGGTTTCGCCCGGTTGCGTGCCGGCAGGAATGGTCAGCTTCTGCTTGCCGGTGAGCAGCGGGACATCCAGTTCGGTGCCCAGCGCCGCCTGCGTGAAGGTGATCGGCACCTCGCACAGCAGATGCCGGCCTTCCCGCTGAAAGAGCGGATGCGATTTCACGTTGATGTCGACGTACAGGTCGCCGGCGGGGCCGTTGTTCTCGCCCGGTTCGCCTTCGCCGGAGACGCGGATTTGCATGTCGTTATCGACACCGGCTGGGATCTTGACGTCCAGTTTGACCGTAGTGGATTGAAACCGCTGGCCCCGGCAATCCGGACATTTCTCACGAACAACCTTGCCCTGACCCTGGCAGGCGGGACAGACGGTTTGCACGCGGAAGAACCCTTGCGACTGCACAACCTGGCCGTGTCCGCCGCAATAGTCACAGGTGACCGGCGTGGTTCCCGGTTTCGCGCCGGTGGCATTGCAGGTGCCGCAGGGAATGCGACGGCGGATTTCCAGTTCCCGCTGGCAGCCGACGGCGGCTTCCACGAGGTCAATCGTTACCGCTGTCCGCAGATGTTCGCCACGCCGGGCTCGCGGACCGCCGCCGCGACGTCGTCCGCCGCCACCGCCGAACAGGTCGCCAAACACGCCGCCGAAGGCCTCAAAGATGTCTTCCACATCCTGGAAACCGCCGGCTCCGGCTCGACCGGCCGCGCCTTCAACGCCGGCATGGCCAAAGCGATCGTAACGGGCGCGCTTCTCGTCGCTCGACAGCACGTCGAACGCTTCGGACGCTTCCTTGAACTTCTCGATCGCTGTTTCATCGCCAGGATTGCGGTCCGGGTGGTATTTCGCCGCCAGCTTGCGATAAGCCTTCTTGATCTCATCCGCCCCGGCGTCTTTCCCGACCCCCAGCACTTCGTAATAGTCGCGTTTTGTTGCCATCATTTCAGATCAGGGGGGTTAGGGACGAATCGTAATCCAGAATCACCACACACTCACCATCGCTCTCGCCACCAGACGCCCAATGCTGGCGGTTTTGCGATTCCTGTGTGATCGAAAATCATTTCCCATCAGGCACCAAAAGCCCGGCCCCCTTGTGAGAGACCGGGCCTGGATGGTGATCGGTAGTCCGGGGAGCGTTCGACCCGGGGATGGTGATCCCCGGGCGTCACGTTCCGCTTACTTCACGGCGCCTTCGACAGTCGCCTTCTTCTTGTCCGAACCCGGCTCGTCGGTGCGGGTGACCAGCACCTGGGTCGTCAGCATCAGGCCGGCGATCGAGGAGGCGTTCAGGAGGGCGTTCTTCACGACCTTGGCGGGGTCGATGATCCCGGCCTTGAACATGTCCACGTACTCGCGGCTGTTGGCGTCGAAGCCCTTGTTGACCGGCATCGACCGCACTTCGTCGGCGACCACGGAACCGTCCATGCCGCAGTTGTTGACGATCTGGCGGATCGGGCCTTCCAGGGCACGAGCGACGATGGCGACGCCGATCTTCTCGTCACCCTTCGCCTTCACTTCGCTAACGGCTTCGATGCAACGCAGCAGGGCGACGCCGCCGCCCGGCAGGATGCCTTCTTCCACAGCAGCGCGGGTGGCGTGCAGGGCGTCTTCCATACGGGCCTTGGTCTGCTTCATTTCAGCTTCGGTGGCAGCACCGACCGAAATGATGGCCACGCCGCCGGTGATCTTGGCGAGACGTTCCTGGAACTTCTCCCGGTCGTATTCGCTCTCGGTGGCTTCGATCTGCTTGCGGATCTGATCGACCCGGCTCTTGATCGCGGCGGCATCGCCGGCGCCTTCGATGATCGTGCAGTCATCTTTCGTGACTTCGACCTTCTTGGCGCGACCGAGCTGGCTCAGTTCAACCGCTTCCAGCTTGATCCCGAGATCTTCGGAGATCAGCGTGCCGCCGGTGAGGACGGCCATATCGCCCATCATCGCCTTGCGACGATCGCCGAAGCCCGGAGCCTTGACCGCGCAGATGTTGAGGACGCCGCGGAGCTTGTTGACGACCAGGGCCGTCAGGGCTTCGCTGTCGACGTCTTCGGCGATCACCAGCAGCGGCTTGCCGGTCTGGGCGACCTTCTCCAGCAGCGGCACGAATTCACGCAGGCTGGAGATCTTCTTTTCGTGCAGCAGGATGTAGCAATTCTCCAGAATCGCCTTCATGTCCTGCGGGCTGGTGACGAAGTAGGGCGAGATGTAGCCCTTGTCGAACTGCATCCCTTCTGCGAGTTCGAGCGTCGTGGTGTTGCCCTTGCCTTCTTCCACGGTGATCACGCCGTCACGGCCGACCTTTTCCATTGCATCGGCGATCAGGTTGCCGATTTCCTTGTCGCTGTTGGCGGAAATCGTGCCGACCTGGGCGATCTCTTCCTTGGAACTGACCGGCTTGGCCAGCGATTCCAGCTTGGCGATCGCGGCTTCCACGGCCTTGTCGATACCGCGGCGGACCACGGTCGGGTTGGCACCGAGGGTCAGGCCCCGCAGGCCTTCGCTGTAAATCGAGCGGGCCAGCACGGTGGCGGTGGTGGTGCCGTCGCCAGCGATATCGCTGGTCTTGGAGGCGACTTCGTTGACCAGCTTGGCACCCATGTGCTCGAACGGGTCGTCGAGTTCGACTTCCTTGCTGACGGTGACGCCGTCCTTGGTGACCACCGGGTTACCGAAGGACTTGTCGATGATGACGTTGCGACCGGTCGGCCCCATCGTGACCGCCACAGCTTGCGCGAGGGTGTCGACACCCTTCTGCAGCTTGAGGCGGGCCCGGTCGTCAAACAGCAATTGCTTGGGCACGCTATGTCACTCCTGTGCAGGAATTTTCGATGTATGAATGAAGGTGTGGGGAAGCCCGGGGATAGTCATCCCCGGGCTTCGATTTCGCAATTACTTGACGACCTTGGCGAGAATGTCCGACTCACGCAGGATCTTGACGTCGGTGCCGTCGACTTCGATTTCGGTGCCGCCGTACTTGGCGAACAGCACTTCATCGCCGACAGCCAGCGAGATCGGATGACGTTCGCCCGAGTCGAGCAGACGGCCGGGACCAACGGCCACGACCTTGCCGCGCTGCGGCTTTTCCTTGGCGGAGTCCGGCAGGACGATACCGCCCGCGGTCTTTTCTTCGGCGGTGAGGGGCTCGATCACAACACGGTCATCAAGGGGCTTCAGAGCCATGAGAAATCTCCGGATTATCTATGTTTGAAGTTGAATTGTGGTTTTATTCGATCGCGAAACCGCAAGCGGTGTCGGCGAGATTCGGGAAGCGATTGAGGCTTGCTGAGTGAGGGTTTAGAAGCCCATGCCACCCATTCCGCCCATGCCACCCATTCCCATTCCGCCCATGCCGCCCATACCACCCATGCCGCCGCCATCGTGATGGTGGTCGTGGTGGCCGTCGCCTTCGTCAGCCTTGGGGGCTTCGACGATGATGGCGTCGGTGGTGAGCAGCAGGCTGGCGACCGACGCGGCGTTCTGCAGCGCGGTGCGGACGACCTTGGCCGGGTCGACAACGCCGAACTCAAACATATCGCCATAGCGATCGTTCATGGCGTCGTAGCCGAAGGTCTTTTCCTTCGACTTGCTGACCTTGTTTGCCACCACGGCTCCATCGAGACCGGCGTTGGCGGCAATGGTCTTGAGCGGCATCGACAGCACACCCTTGATGAGCGACGCGCCGTGTGCTTCGTCGCCTTCGAGCTTCAGCTTTTCGATGGCTCCGGCGCAACGCAGCAGGGCCACGCCACCGCCAGGCACGACGCCTTCTTCAATCGCGGCCCGGGTGGCAGCGAGAGCGTCGTCGATCAGATCCTTGCGTTCCTTCATTTCGGTTTCAGTGTGGGCACCGACCGAAATCTGGGCCACGCCGCCGGCCAGCTTGGCCAACCGTTCCTGCAGCTTTTCACGATCGTATTCGCTGTCGGTCTTTGTGATTTCCGAGCGAATCATCGCGGCACGACCTTCAATGGCCGCCTTCGAGCCGGCGCCTTGCACGATCGTGGTGTTCTCGGAGTCGATCCGCACCTTCTTGGCAGAGCCGAGGTCGGACAATTCGACGTTCTCGAGCTTGATGCCCAGATCCTTGAAGATCGCCTTGCCGTTGGTGAGGATGGCGAGGTCTTCGAGCATGGCCTTGCGGCGATCGCCGTAACCGGGCGCCTTGACGGCGGCCACCTTGATGATGCCCCGCATCTTGTTGACGACCAGCGTCGCCAGGGCTTCACCTTCGATGTCTTCGGCGATGATGACCAGCGAGATGCCGGCCTTGGAGATCTTCTCCAGCAGCGGGACGAGGACTTTCGCGGAGCTGATCTTCTCTTCGTAGATCAGGATCTTCGCGTTGTCCATTTCGACGACCTGGTCGTCCTGATCGGTCACGAAGTGCGGCGAGAGGTAGCCCCGCTCGAACTGCATGCCTTCGACGAGATCGACCGCGGTGGCGATCTGGCGACCTTCCTCGACGGTGATCACGCCATCCTTGCCGACTTTCAGCAGGGCGTCGGCGAGGATGGTGCCGATTTCCTTGTCATTGTTACCGGCGATGGTGGCTACGGTTTCAATGGCCTTCTTGTCGCGGGCCTCGACCGGTTTCGCCAGCTTCTTCAGATCGGCGACGACGGCATCGACTGCCTTCTGCACGCCGCGGCTGAGAGCCATCGGGTCGGAACCGGCGGCGATAAAACGCAGGCCGTCCTTGAAAATCGCTTCTGCCAGCACGGTGGCGGTGGTGGTGCCGTCGCCTGCGACGTCGCTGGTCTTGGAAGCAACTTCCTTGACGAGCTGGACGCCCATATTCTGGTACTTGTCTTCCAGCTCGATGTCCTGGGCGACAGTCACGCCGTCCTTGGTCACCTTGGGCGAGCCCCAACCCTTGTCGAGCACGGCATTTCGGCCGCGGGGACCGAGGGTGCTCTTGACCGCTTTCGCGAGCTTGGAGACCCCCTCCAGCAGGCTTTTACGGACGTCTTCGTCGAAACTGATCAGTTTGGCCACAGTGTCTCCTCAACCAGCAATCGCGTGCGATGTTTTTGGCCTGTTCCGCCTGAATGCGACTTTTCCCGCGGTCGCAACGGTTTCATCCGCTGCGAGTATTGGGAAGCAGCCAGCGCCTGCAACGGGAGCCGGCCCCTCATTTCTGAGGACGTGTCTCGCTGTAGCAGATTTCGTACCGTGCAGATCATGTGTTTGTAAGTGTCCCGGGTGAAAGTGTTTGGGGAAAGTGTGGTCTGCAGGCTCGCTTCTGTGGGCTGCCAACTTGGCAGCGAATGTCGGAGGGCCGACGTCGGAACTGACAGCGGCAGATCCGTAGAAGCGGCGGTCGCGTGGGAGGGTTTCTTTTGAAAATCGGTGGTGCTGGAGAATAATCGGTGCCGTGATCACATCGAATCCGGTGTGGCGGTGAGCCACGACTGCATCTGGCCACCGTTGCCAATGGGTCCAGGAAGAGCGTGTCCAGGCGAACCGAAGCGGGTCAGGAGGGAGCCGGAAGGGCAGAGGGTGATCCCGCTGTTCCTGCGGTGGAGTTGCGGTTATCGCCTCGGGAAGTCGAGCAGCTGTATGAGGAGTGCCATCAGGAATTGTTGGCGTTCCTGATTGGTGTTCTGCGAAATCCGGATGATGCCCATGAAGCCCTGCAAAGTACCTTCCGGCGTTGTCTGGAGACGAGCTATGCCGCCCGGGCGGAAACCCGCAAGGGCTGGTTGTTCAAAATTGCCTTTCACGAAGCGCTGGGTTTGCGGCGTCGAGACAGCGCCCGGCAGCGGAAAATTGTCCGGTATGGTTCGCAGCCGGCGAACTGGCTGCGAATCGTCGATTCAACCGGCGATGCTCCGCAAGAGCAGCAACTGCTCTCGCAAGAACAGTTGAGTCAGCTGCGAGGGGCGTTGCAGGAACTGCCCGAGGAGCAACGCTGTGTGGTCGAGCGACGGTTGCAGTCAGATGAAACCTTCGCCGTCATCGCTGCGGGCCTGGGTGTGCCGATTGGCACAGTATTAACGAGAATGCGACTGGCCCTGATCAAGCTGAAACGCACGCTTCAGGGGCCGGATATCGAATAGGAAATGGCGGGAATCGATCGTGGATCAGACTTCTTTTTCTCCTGGGTCGGAAGACGCCGCTGCGGGCGACCTGCTGTTCTGGCAGGCGACCCGGTACGTGTTGCAGGAAATGTCCGACCCGGAAGCCGCCGAGTGGGAACTGCGTCTGGAGTCCGACGAAACTGCCTGCCTGGCAGTGGCGGAGGCTTCCCGGCTGTTGTGCGGTCTCGCACAAGTGTGCGGCCTGCCGGAAGTGAAGCCGCTGGCGGCGGCCGCTACGGGTGGAGCTGCTGTGCCTGGATCTGTCGCCGGGATGCCGCAAGTCCGCAGGAATGGTACGGACCGGGTTGCTTCGAGCCGGATGCTGCTGGCTCTGGCGGGTTCTGTAGCTGCGGTGGTTCTCGTGGTTGCGGGCTTGCGATTTTCGGGTTCTGATCCCCTGGTGACAGCCGTCGCCCCGGTCGACGGGGATGACGTGGCCGGGCAGCTGGTGGACCTGTGGCGCACCGGCGGAGGCAGGTCGGCTCCGTCAGTCAGCCAGCGGACCGCGCTGGAGCCGGACGAGCGGGAATTCATCGATCTGGAATCGGAAATCGACGACGTGGGCTCGCCTCCCGGCTGGATGCTGGCGGCGGTGTCCCTGGAGCGGATGCCGACGGAAGTTCGTGACGGCGATGACGTGTGGGAGAACCAGTAAGATGTCCGGTGCCGGTTCCAGTTGCGGGAAGTCGTCATGGGCGGGGTTGCTGGTTGCAGCGCTGGTGCTGGTGAATTTCGCCGCTTCCGAGTCGCTGGCGCAGAAGTCTCCCGAAAAGAAACCGGCCCGGGGTGAAGTGTCACCCGCAAAGGCGTCCCGGGAAAAGGAATCTGCAGGGAAGCCCGCAAAAGACGGTCAGGATGACTCCCGCTCATCCGGCGCTGATCTCTCGGACGAAGATGCCACGCTGGCCTTTGCGAAGAAGCATCATCCCGAACTGGCGGTGTTGCTGACGCAACTGCGGGAGAGCAGGGCCCGGGAATACAAGGCAGCACTGGCCGACGTCAATCGCACCCGGGAGCGGCTGGAACGTGCTGCGGAACGGCAGCCGGAGCGCTATCCGCTGGAGCTTGCCGAGTGGCAGGTGAATTCCCGGATTCGTCTGCTCGTCGCTCGTCTGGCGATGAGTGATGACCCGGCTCTTGAAGCGGAGCTGAGAACGGCGCTGAAGGAGCGTCAGGCGATCCGGATGCAGTTACTGCAGGAAGAGCAAGAGCGCCTGAGCGAGCGGCTGGCCCGCGTCGAAAAGTTGATCCGTCAACAGACGGATCAGGAGCAGGAGATTGTCGAACGGGACTTTGCAGCCCTGCGGCAGGCCGCAGCGGCGGCATCAAAGTCTTCCCGGAATAAAGAGTTGCGCGATGCGACCTCGGGGAGCAAGCAGACACGCCCGAAGCCGGATGCTTCTGGATCAGGCTCCCGGCAGCCGGACCCGGCACGCAGCGACACAAAGATTCCCGGGAAATCCGGCGGAACGAAAACAAAAGACTGACCGGCAGCATCTGTAGTGACAGCAGCCGGACTGATGACCGCTTTGAGTGTGGAAATCCACTGATCGGGAAATCCACTGTTTCGGAAAGTCAGCCGTTAGGAGTCGGAAGATAATGAGGAGTTCTCTCAAGATGAGTGTTCCCGATCCTGCCGGACTCTGCCCCGAAATTCAGGTCTCTCACACCTCCCAGGGATCGCACGTTATGAAATGGTGTCTGACCGCCTGCAGTTGGCTGGCTGTGATGGCCACATCCTGCGGAACCCCTGCCAGCCTGCTGGCTGAAACCGGTGCGGCCTCCGGGAAGAAGTCTGCCGGTGAGTTACCGCGGATTGATCAGCGTTACGCGAAAGCCGATGTCGGCGAATCGCCCGATTTTCGTCAGCACGTGATTCCGCTGATGGGCAAGCTGGGCTGCAATGGCCGGGCCTGTCATGGTTCCTTCCAGGGCCAGGGCGGTTTCCGGCTGTCGCTGTTCGGGTACGACTTCAAGTCAGATCATGACAATATCGCCGGCGGCGACGAACCGCGGGTGAATCTGAAGGATGTGGACGAGAGCCTGATTCTGCAAAAGGCGCTCACCCTGATCGATCACGAAGGGGGCAAGCGGTTCGATGCCGATACCTGGCAGCACCGGGTGTTGCGGAAGTGGGTGGCTGACGGGGCCAAACCGATGCCCGGGGATGCCGTGGACTTTGTGCGGCTGGAAATCACGCCGGCTGAAATGATCGCGAAGCAAAAGGGCGATACCTGGCAGCTGAAGGCGGTTGCTATCTGGTCCGATGGCTCGACGGAAGACGTGACTCCGCTGTGCCGGTTCCAGAGCAATGACGATCAGGTCGCGACAATCACCGAATCCGGCCTGGTAACTTCTACCGGTCCTGGCGACACGCACGTTGTCGCCTTCTACGACAACGGCGTTGTGCCAACTCCGGTGATGCACCCGGTCTCGAATCAGGTCGGTCCGAAGTATCCGCAGATCGCCACGCCGACGAAGATCGACCAGCACGTCGTCAACAAGCTGCGGAAGCTGGGCCTGGTGCAGGCAGAGACCTGCACCGACACCGAGTTCCTGCGACGTGTTTCGCTGGACATCATCGGCACGCTGCCGACTCCGACGGAAGTGCAGGCGTTCCTGAACGATTCCTCGCAAGACAAGCGGGCCCGGAAGATCGACGAACTGCTCGAGCGTCCGGAATACGCTGCCTGGTGGGCGACGAAGCTGGCCGACTGGACGGGGAACAATTCACGCTACCAGCAGAACGGAATTGTTCCCCGCGATGACGTTGCCCGCGAATGGTACGACTGGCTGCACAAGCGGGTGCAGGAAAACATGCCGTACGACACGATCGCCGAAGGGATGATCCTGGCGACCAGCCGGCAGGAAGACGAAAGCTATGAAGACTTCTGCCAGCGGATGAGCAGCTACTATCACAAGGGCACGAAGGAAACCGTCGCCGATCAGGCGACGATGCCGCACTACTGGTCGCGCACCAATTTCCGCCAGGTTGATGACCGCGCTTTGGGCTTTGCCTATTCCTTCCTGGGAGTTCGCATCCAGTGTGCCCAGTGTCACAAGCATCCGTTCGATCAATGGACGAAAGACGACTTTGATCGCTTCAAGGGTTTCTTCGCCCGCGTCCAGTATGGAACTGCTCCAGGAGCGCGAGACACCGAGAAATCGATGCTGGCGGCGCTGGATGTCAACAAGAAGCTGATGGGCAATCAGTTGCAACGGGCCGTCGGCCAGGAGCTGAAAGACGGCAAGGTCGTGCCGTTCAAGGAAGTCTTTGTGCCTGAGGTCAAAAAGGTCAACAACCGGGCGGCCAAGGCGGACAAGAACAAGAAGCGACCGCAGGTAGTGGCCGGACGGACGGCGAAGGTACTGGGCGGCGACGAAATCCAGATCGATGAACTGGACGATCCGCGGACCGCCGTGATGGACTGGATGCGGGATGACAATAATCCCTACTTCTCGCAGGCCTTTGTGAATCGCGTCTGGGCAGGTTATTTCAATCGCGGCATCGTGGAGCCGACGGATGACCTGAGCCTTGCGAATCCGCCGTGCAACGCTGAACTGCTCGATTACCTGTCGACGGCTTTCCGCGAACACAACTATGACATGAAGTGGCTGCATCGCGAGATCTGTAACAGCCGCACCTACCAGCTGAGCTGGCAGGCGAACGAGACTAACCAGCTGGACGAACGGAACTTCAGCCGGGCCGTGCCGCGGCGTCTGCCGGCCGAAGTGGCCTACGATGCCGTCGTCCAGTCCGCTGCCAGTAATCAGGAACTGGATGCCACCCGCGGCGAGTTGAAAAACCGGGCAATCGCTGAACCGATCGTAACCGCCGGCAACAATGGTCGCGGAATTTCCGGGTATGCCCTGACCGTGTTCGGTCGCTCGATCCGCGAAAGTAACTGCGACTGCGACCGTTCCGCGGAAACCAGCCTGTTGCAGACGGTCTATCTGCAGAACGATTCCCAGGTGCTCAGCGAACTCACCGCTCGTGGCAGCTGGGTTGGCGAAGTGTTAAAGGCCGGTTCCGACTCGGGGGCTGACGCGAAACTGGCGACTGCGGTTCGGTCGCTGGAACGTCTGGAAAAGCAGGTTAAACGTGCGGAGAAGCAGGGCAACAAGCAGCGGCTGGCAGAACTGCAGAAGTCATTGACTGCTGCGAAGAAGGAAGCGGCTGCCCTGAAGAAAATCTCCACGACTCCCACGGAAGTTCCCGCAGACGATGAAAAACTCACGGAGATCGTGCGGCAGGCTTATCTGCGCACTCTCAGCCGGTATCCAACGGACGCGGAACTGGGACGCTCTGTCAGCTACTTCCAGGAAACCGATGACCTGCAGGTCGCCACCCGCGATCTTCTGTGGGCGCTGCTGAATACGAAAGAGTTCATTGTGAATCACTGAGAAATCAGTGGATTTGAAGCAGTAGACGGTGGACTGGAATCGCGAAACCGCCAGCGGTGACTGTGGACGCCGGGAAGCGAATACAGTCATTGCGGCAACTGGAATTCAACTCTCAACCCTCAATTTTAAACTCTCAACTTTCCCCAACTCTCCCCGGAGCTTTCCCATGGCTTTCCATCGAACCTGTGACGGTGTTGGTCGTCGCGACTTTTTGAAAGTGGGTGCCGTCGGAGCGACGGGACTGACGCTGTCCGGCTACATGCGGCTGGCGGCAGCAGGCGAAGTCTCGAAGGCGAAGGCCAAGTCGGCGATTTTCATCAATCTGCCGGGGGGGCCGAGCCATATGGATACCTTCGATCCCAAGCCCAACGCGCCTTCGGAATATCGCGGCGAGTTCAATGCTATCCAGACAAACGTCCCCGGGATTGAAATCTCCGAGCATCTGCCGAAGCTCGCACAGGTGATGGACAAGTTCACGATTCTGCGTGGCGTCTCGCATACGCTGGCAGCGCATGAACTGGGTTCGCAGTATGTAAATACCGGCAACCGGCCGATTCCGTCGCTGGAGTTTCCGGCTTATGGATCTGTGGTGACGAAAGAAAAGCCGGGTCAGGAAGATCTGCCGCAGTTCGTGGCGGTTCCGAATGCGACCGCCAAGCCGGGTTATCTGGGAGTACGCTATGCCGCACTCAATACGGGAGCCACGCCCAAGCCGGGCCAGCCGTTCAGCGTGCGCGGCATCTCGCTGCAGGGCGGGTTAACGGTGTCGGAAGTCGAACGCCGTTCCAATCTGCTCAAGGATCTGGACGTGGCGTTCCAGGGCTTTGAAAAGAACAGCCAGTTGCTGGACGGTCTCGACCGTTTCAGCGATCAGGCCTATTCCATGATCACCTCGAAAGCCTCTCGCGAAGCCTTTGACACCAGCCTGGAATCACCGGCATTCGCTGCTCCGTTCGGTGAGACGTCGTTTGGCCAGAGCTGCCTGCTCGCCACCCGGCTGGTCGAATCCGGGGTGCGGTTTGTCACGGTCACCTACGGCGGCTGGGATACCCACAACGACAACTAGACGAGGCTGAAAGAAAAGCAACTGCCGCCGTTCGATGAAGGTCTGGCGGCCCTGTTCGCCGGTCTGGAACAGAAGGGCCTGCTGGAATCAACCGCCGTCTACGTGACCGGTGAGTTCGGCCGTACGCCGAAGATCAATACGACCCGCAACGGTCGCGATCACTATGCCCGCTCGATGTTCATGCTGATGGCCGGCGGCGGTGTGAAACCCGGCCAGGTGATTGGTGAGACCGACGACAAGAGCCTGGGGCCGGTGAATGAGAAGCGGACGCCGGACGACGTCGCTGCGTCGTTCTTCCATAACCTCGGGATTGATCACAGGACGGAATATCACACGAACACCGGGCGACCGGTGATGCTGGTTCGTGACGGCAATGTGATTCCGGAACTGTTTGTGTAGTCGTGCGTCGTCTGTCCCGATCTGCGGCAAATCGCGTCTGGCACGGTCGGACGCGGGGAATGCTGCGACTGTAAGGAGCGATGCTGGTGATCCCCGAGCCGGGATCACCAGCATGTCATACGATCCAGGGGATTCCGGGGGAGCAGCAGGACGTTTTCCGGAGCAGTGACTGGTGTGCAGTCGGATCATCTGTTAAAAATACCAGGCAGGTCGTGTTTTATTTGATCCGAGTCACTGTGGACAGGGTTAGGTTGGGGGAGTCACTTCTGTCACGCGTGCTGACGGAATTGCGATATCAGGTTGGCTGAAGGGAAGATAATGAAGTCAATGGTGGTCTGGTGTCTGGCAGCCGGGATGATGGTGGCGAGTGTTTCCCTGGCGTCTGCTGCAGATGATGCAGTCAAGGGCAAGGGCAAGAAGGGACAGGCGGGCGGACAGAATGCTCAGGTCTTCAAACTGCCTGACACCATTCAGCTGACAGCGGATCAGGAAGAGAAGCTGAGCGCGCTGAAGAAGGAATATGGTCCGAAGGTCGCTGAACTGCAGAAGAAGGCCGATGGCATTCTGACTGCCGAGCAAAAAACCGCCCGGAAAGACGCGATGGCCAAGGTGAAGGCTGACAACCTCAAGGGAAAAGCTCGCCAGGAAGCGATCGACTCCGCGCTGAATCTCACTGCCGATCAGCAGGAAAAACTCAAGGCCGTCCAGGCGGAGCAGAAAGAGCTCAACGGCAAGATCAAGGACAAGATCGCCGGCTTTCTGACGGAAGAGCAAAAGGCAAAGCTGCCCGCGCCGCAGAAAAAGGGCAAGAAGAACAAGGCTGCCTGATCGGTTGATCGTTCAGTCTGGTGAAACAGAGGAAGCCCCGGGACCAGCATCCCGGGGCTTCTTCATTGATACCATGACACAGCGCTACTTCACCAGCTTCTTGTACTTGATCCGGTGCGGCTGATCGGCGTCAGCTCCCAGACGCTGCTTGCGCAAGGTCTCGTAGCTGCCGTAGTTGCCTTCGTGCCAGATCACCTCGCTGTCGCCTTCAAACGCCAGAATGTGCGTGGCGACACGGTCGAGGAACCAGCGATCGTGGCTGATGACCACGGCGCAGCCGGAGAAGTTCAGCAGACCTTCTTCCAGGGCCCGCAGCGTATCCACGTCGAGGTCGTTCGTCGGTTCGTCCAGCAACAGCACGTTGCCGCCAACGGTGAGCGTCTTGGCCAGGAGCAGGCGGTTGCGTTCCCCGCCGGAGAGATACTTGACCGGCTTCTGCTGATCCGGCCCCTTGAAGTTGAACTTCCCGCAATAGGCCCGGCTGTTGATCTGTACGCTGCCGTAACGCAGGTTGTCGTTGCCGCCGGAGATGTTGTCGTAGACCGACTTTTCTCCGTCCAGGCTTTCGCGGTTCTGTTCGACGTAGGCGATCTTCACGGTTTCGCCGACCGTCACTTTGCCGGCATCCGGCGTTTCCTGGCCGACGATCATCCGGAACAGCGTGGTTTTCCCCGCACCGTTAGGACCGATAATGCCCACGATACCTGCGGGCGGCAGCCGGAACGACAGGTTGTCGTACAGCAACCGGTCGCCAAAGCCCTTGGCGACGTTGTCGAAGATCACGACCGTGTCACCCAGACGCGGGCCGGGCGGGATCTTGAGTTCGATCGATTCATCGCGGCTTTCCTGCTCGTCTGCGACCAGCTTTTCATAGGCTTGCAGACGCGCCTTGCTCTTGGCCTGACGGGCCTTCGGCGAACTGCGGACCCACTCCAGTTCCTTCTCGATCGTCTTCTGGCGGGCAGATGCCGACTTTTCTTCCTTGCGGAGTCGTTCCTGCTTTTGTTCCAGCCAGGTTGAGTAGTTGCCTTCCCAGGGAATGCCGCGGCCCTGGTCGAGTTCCAGAATCCACTGGCAAGAGTTGTCGAGGAAGTAGCGATCGTGGGTCACTGCGACCACGGTGCCGCGGTATTCGTGCAGATGGCGCTCGAGCCACGCGACCGATTCCGCATCCAGATGGTTCGTCGGTTCGTCGAGCAGCAGCAGATCCGGCGCTTTCAGCATCATCTTGCACAGCGCGATCCGGCGACGTTCGCCCCCGGACAACGGGCCGACCTTTGAGTCGAGCGGCGGCAGACGCATTGCATCGGCCGCGATATCCAGTTCCCGATCGAGTTCCCACAGGTTCTGGGCATCGATCTGTTCCTGGACGTGGCCCTGTTCCTCGATCAGTTTGTCCATCTCATCCGCGTCCGGCCCTTCGCCGAACCGGGCATTGATCTCGTCGTAGCGGGCCAGAATCGCCCGCTTGGCAGCCACCGCTTCGTTCAGCTCATCAAGGACCGTATGTTCGGGATCGAGTTTGGGTTCCTGTGGGACATAGCCGACGGTGAAGCCGGCCGTCAGTTTGGCCGTGCCCATGAAGTCCTTGTCTTCACCGGCCATGATCTTGAGCAGCGTACTTTTCCCCGCGCCGTTGGGGCCGAGCACGCCGATTTTGGCTCCGGGGTAAAAACTCAGCCAGATGCCCTTGAGGACTTCCTTCTTGTCGTGAAACTTCCGCAGGTCTTCCATCTGGAAGATATAATGTTCAGCCATGGGCGTAGAGATTGCGCTTCAAAAGGAGACGGTGACTGGCGTGCCCGCCGCACGGGACGCAGCAAGATCTACTCCAGTATAACGCGAGCAGTCCGAAAGTTCAGGAGGCCGTCTTACCTGCTGCTGAACAGAATTGTCTGCGTTTCCGTTCAGGGTCTCGATCCGGGATTGAGCGAAACCGCCCGGGCGGTTATCTTCCAATCTCCTTACCTCAATGGATGATACAGTCACAGGCCCGTGAGATTCGCCACAGCGCGATCACTGGCGAATTGACCAGAGCAGGCCGGATTCAGGGACGATGGCAAATATTCTGATCGTCGACGCCGACCTTGAGGAACGGGAGCAGATGGTTCGTCTGCTGACCACGGCCGGCTATCAGGTGCATGCGGTGAATCGCGGGCAGGAGGCGATGCAACTGCTGCAGACCCGGCCGATTGATGCGGTCCTGACGGAACTGCGGCTGGGGGATCACAGCGGTCTGCAACTGGTGGAATGGATTCGCGATCATTATCCCCGGGTGCCGTCCGTACTGATCACCGGTCGCGGCAACGAGGAGATTGCCGCCGAATCACTGCAGAAAGGCGCTTGCAGCTACATTCCCAAACGGCGAATGACCCAGGATCTGGTACGGACGATCGAAAACCTGCTCGGCCTGAAGACCGCTGATCGCCGGATTCAGCAATTGTCCCGCTGCTGGCTGGGCGGAGAATCCCGCTTTGAACTGGATGCAACTCCCGAAGTGATTCCCCCGCTGGTCGCCCATCTCCAGGATCTGCTGCAGGTGTTGCGGTTCGGCGACGAAAGCACCCTGATGCGAATCGGCGTGGCGCTGACCGAAGCATTGGAAAATGCCGTCTATCACGGCAACCTCGAACTCAGTTCCGAACTGCGCAAGGGGGATGGGCAGTTGTGGGTCCAGGAACTGCAACGCCGCCGCGGGCTGGCACCTTACCGGGATCGAAAAGTCCGGGTGACGGCCGACGTTTCGCGAAGCCGTTGCCAGTTCACTATCGTCGATGAAGGGCCGGGCTTTAATCCCTCACTGCTGCCTGACCCTACGGACACCGTCAACCTCGAAAGCGTTTCGGGACGCGGCGTCTATCTGATCCGGATGTTGATGGACGAAGCCCATTACACCGAACGCGGTAATGAACTGCGGATGATCAAATACGCGACCTCACTCAAGCCTTGATCGCGGCAAACCCTGCCTGGGTCAGGCTCCGGCTGGGCAGACGCTGATTGAACAGATATTAATTCTGCAGGCGCGGATCCTGCCGGTGTCATATCCCGGCCGTCAGGTGCGAAGTTTGCTGGTGGACTGAATCCATTCGTCGAAGCCGTTCTGTAACTCCTTGATGGCGTCCAGAGTGCGTTCATCGGCTTCGCGGAGCGGCATGAATGGTTTCGCCTGGGCGAAGAAGTAGAGTTTTAATTTCGCTTCGGTACCCGAAGGACGCAGCGCAACCTGTGCGGACACGCCCTGAAAGGTCGTCTCTGCGAACAGCAGGTCGCCGGCATGGACGGCCAATTGCTCGGTCACGCGATTGTCGGGCATCACGCGGATGACCTGCTGGCCGTAGTCGCGAATCCGGCGAACGACGGCCTCGCCGATCCGGTCGGGAGGCTGACGACGAAAGCGTTCGATCAGGCGGGCCATGTCCGCAACGCCTTCCGGACCAGGGAAGGAACGCGACACCTGCGACTCCCGATGGCAGCCATGCTGTTGCTGCAGTTCTGCCAGCCGGTCACACAGCGTGCGGCCAGTCGCTTTCAATTCCGCCGCCAGCTCTGCACACCAGAGTGCTGCCAGCGCAGCATCCTTGTCGCGCGCGTAATCGCCGGCCAGATAGCCCAGCGATTCCTCGGCTCCGAACACGAACTGGTCCGCACCACGCTCTTCCATCGTTGCGCCGATATGTTTGAAACCGACCGGCAACTCATCAATGGCAGTCAGTCCGGCGGCGCGGGCGATCGCGGGAATCAGCGGCGTCGTCACCAGGGTCGAGACCACGTAGCCGTGCGGAAGCGCAGCCTTGCGCTGCGCGACCGCGTAATCTGTTAGCAGGGCCCCGAGTTGATTGCCGGTGAGGCAGACGTAGCTGCCAGCTGCAGTTCGTACGGCGACTGCCAGCCGATCCGCATCCGGGTCCGAGGCCAGCACCAGATCGTGACCTGGTTCTCCGGCGGAATTGATGGGGTCGCGGGCGAAATTAATGGCCGGGAACAACACGGCCGACCGTTCGGGATTCGGCAGATGATCGGGGACATTCGGGAAATCGCCATCGATCGCCTGCTGGGGGGCGAAAACACCCACGTCGGCGAAACCGGCCTGCCGTAACACACTCACGATCGAGCTTTCGCCCACGCCATGCAGCGGCGTGTAGAGCAAGCGAACCTGTCGCTGGCTGGACTGGCTGAGGGCCGTGACGGCTGCGACGTACGCCTGGTCGATAGTGTCATCCAGCCAGACGCATTGCCCGTTTGCTGCGGCAGCGTCCCTGTCTGCCAGCGCGATCTCACCTGCCAGTTGCACACAGGCGATAATCCCGGCGTCGTGCGGTGCCAGCACCTGCACACCGCTCGACCAGTAGGCCTTGAAGCCATTATCGCCCGGAGGATTGTGCGAGGCGGAAATCATCACCCCGCAGTCGCAGTGCAGATGTCGCACGGAAAATGACAGCTGCGGCGTCGCGCGCGGTTCCCGATACAGGAACACCTGAAATCCCGCGGCCAGCAACACCCGTGCTGTCACGTCAGCAAACTCGGCTGAACGGTGCCGGCCATCGTAGCCGATGACCGCTCGCGGCTGCGTACCCGCATCGACTGAGGCAGACTTCCGCCATTGCAGCACGTACTGGCCGAGTCCCCAGGCAGATTCGGCGATGGTCCGGTGATTGATGGTCGCCGATCCGAACTCTGCCATCGGTCCGCGGCGGCCACCGGTACCGAACGGAATTTGTTCCCAGAACAGCCGTGTCAACTCACGTTCGTTGCGTTGTTCGACCAGATCCAGAATCGCCGGCTGATACTCAGCATAGGCAGACACGGTCAGCCAGTGCTGGATGTTCTCCACGGTGGCTGGTCTCAGCTCGTGGCTTGCTGTGTTATGCAGCCACTGCAGCGCAGTCGTTAGGCGATCAGAATGGGAAGCTGGAGGCTCATTCATGGCAGGGGGCCGCGGTCAAAAAAGTACAACGTCCGGCAGGTCAAGCGGAGTCCCCCGTCAGGAACGCGCGAATGAAACAGGGGACTCACGTCCCCCGCCCGCCGGAATTTCATTCCATATTGCTGGCTAGAATTCATCAACTCGTTCGCCATCGGCCGGATCAGCCAATCTGCGCAACACATCCTGGTCGGTCATTTTGGACATCATGCGGACCGAACCGTCGCCCATCAGAATCAGAACGCCGTTCGGATGATACGAACCAAACGCGGCCGGGCCGCCGTCCAGACCGAGCGCCGGGTCGCGGCTGTTGGTGGGATCGCCCCAGGCCTTGTGTCCCTCGGAAACATTCCCCGCGAGAATCGTGCTGGAACTTCCGTCGGTGATGTCCCGGAGGCTCACTCGCTGCTGATCGGAAATCACCCGGGAATTGGCGGCGAAATCGGCAATCGCGTAGCCTTCGCCATTGACAGGTTCTCCGGGATCGCTGGGATCACGATAGATCGGGATCACTGTGCTGAAGGGGAGCTTGTTGGCATCGGAGGACCAGAGTTGCTCACGATCGATTTGCTCGTAAAGTCCCCCTTGGTCCATGAAGGGCAACAGGTCGGTCATCCAGGACTGCACAGCCCCCTGGCCTTCATCGCTGTCGATCGTGGCTGGCGGAAAGTGAGAATAGGTGTCATGAAAATTGTGCATCGCCAGGCCGATTTGCTTCAGATTGTTTTTCGCCTGGGTCTGTCGCGCGGCTTCGCGGGCCTGTTGGACGGCAGGCAGCAACAGGGCGATGAGGCAGGGGCAGATCAGCAGCGGGACGCCGCCGAGGACGATCAGCAGGATGACCCAGGTCGGCGTGCTTTTCCTGCTGCCCGGACTGCGAACTTCCGGATGACGGCGAGCGGGTTCTTCATCATCGAAAATCGGTGTGCTCATCACGGCCTCCGCAGGAAGATGGTTCCACTTTGATCAGCTTCGTCTGCCTGACAATCGCATGGTAGACGGATCTGCAGGTCAGGGAAAGCGCGGAAGCAATCCTGGGCAGGGGGCCGGCATCAGGACCGTAGCCGGATCATGCTTCGTGAATCGGGGAAGCATCAGACGTGCGCTTCCGCCATCGCTGGCGGCGCAAGATCCTTGTAGACGCCGAAGTCGTTGAAGAACCAGCGTTTTGCCAGGCGATAGGCCCAGCTGCGTTCGGGGATCTCGTCACCCGGCGAATACTGTGACGGCCGGTTCTCCATCGCCAGCAGTTCTGCGTGAGCTGTCTTCCGGACTGTCTGGTCGTCGGCGCTGTGCAGGACCGTGAGCTGATGCAGCAGGTCCGGACGTTCCAGTACGATGCAGCCACGAGTGGTTTTCGCAGCGAGCTGGCGAAAGTCGCGCAGAAAAGCAGATTGTGAAATCACCTGATCGATCGGCCGCGGATCGTGAATCGATTCCTTGGCGAACTGAATGATGGGGCAGGGTTCGATGCCGCCCCACGGATTGATGTGATGGGTCAGCCCGGCGGCAGCGGGACAAAGCGCCTGGCCTTCGCCGTCGAAGTAGGCATCAATGATTCCGATCGCTTTCTTGACCCGCATGTCGACGACGAACTTCCGGATGCGTCGCTGCTGCTCACGCGACAGCGCCAGTTCCGGTTGCGGCTTCGGTCCCATCGGCCGATAGACGTGGAACCAGGTGTAGAGCACGCCCATTTCGATCAGGCGATCGATCCAGGCTTCATTCACGAAGTCGTCGAGATTGGTCTGGCAGACGCTGGTGCAGACGCCGGTGAGTAGCTTGTGCTTCAGGCAGTTTTCCAGACCCTGCATCGTTTTTGACAGCACACCCTTGCGGCCGCGGCGCTCGTCGCTGATCAACTCCGTGCCTTCCACGCTGATCAGCGGCGTCACGTTGCCCAGCCGGCGGAGTTCCTTCGCAACCTCTTCGGTGATGAAGTGGCCGTTGGTGAAGACCTGAAAGTAGCATTTTGGATGCTGGGCGAGGATCTCCAGCAGTTGGGGGTGCATGAACGGCTCGCCGCCGACGATCCCGAAGAATGAATTTCCCGCTGCCTGCGAGTCCTTGATCAGGCGATTCATCGAGGCGATATCGATGGTTTGCTGTTTGGCAGCCACGTCGACCCAGCAGCCCTGACACCGCAGGTTGCAGCTGTTGATTACCGACACATACAGAAACGGCGGAAAGTATTCGCCCTGTTTCATTCGCCGCTTGAACCGCTGGACCGACAGGGCCCCCTTGAAGCCGAAGTTGTATGCCAGCTTCCACAGCAGCCGCTTGTCAGTCTCCCACAACAGACGATTCGCCATTCGCAGATACATGGGGCGGGACTCTTTGCGAGGATTGGTTCAGTGGGAGTCGTTCGTGGATCGCCGGAAGAAAACAGTGGCAATCGGATTTTACAGCGGTTCAGCTTGCTCTGTGACTTTTCCTGTCCACTCCCCGCTAATTACTATCCACTGATTCCCCCGGAACGGCCAGTCGGTGCGTCGGCACAGGTCGGCCGGGGCGGAACTTCTGGACCTGGGCATGGCCGGGAACGATGTTGTGCTGGCGGCAGACTTCGGTGACCGCCATTTCGGTCAGCTCGCCTAATGTGGCCGGATCACAGGCCACGCGGGCATTCACGATGAGATGACATTCCGTCACCTGGCATTGCGAGGGCAGCGACAGTTCAGCGGGCAAACGCGAACTGACCAGATTGGCGACCCCGAAGAAACCTTCCCACAGGCCAATCGCCTTCAGGTGGGCGGCTTCAAAACCTGTGGCCTGCAGCGTCGACCGCAACTGGTCCACGATTCCCAGCAGCACTGAATCCAGATCAAACGGCTGAGCGGATTTCAAAACCTGACTGCTGTTGAGCCAGCCCAGTTCCGCTTCACCTTCCGCATAAATATCGTAATCGATATCCAGCACACGACGACCGAAATCACCCTGCTGTTCAAGCATTTGCAGGTAAGCGTCAAACCCCTGTCCGGTCTTCGCCGAGATCGGCAGTACGGGTGTCTGCGGCAGACGCTCTCTCAGCAGAGTCTGCAACTGCTGAATCTGTTCGGGTTCCAGCTGATCCGCGCGATTGACGAGAATCAGGTCGGCCTCTTCCAGCTGTTTCTCAAAAATGTAGGCCGCTTTGGGCGAGAAACCGGTTCCGGCTTCGTTGCGCAGAATTCGCAGCCCCTGGCTGGGCTTCAGGATGACTGCGTAGGGCGCGATCGTGAACTCTGCCTGATAGAGCTGTTTGATCGGTTGAATCACGGTCGCGACCAAATCCGTACAGCTGCCGACCGGTTCTACAAGAATTATGTCCGGAGCCGTCGTTTCGTCGAGTGATTCCATGGTCTGGATCAGATCGTTGAAATGGCAGCAGAAGCAGGCTCCGGCGACTTCTCCGACGTCAAACCCCTGAGCGCGCAGGGAGTTCGTGTCGACCAGATCGCTGGCCTGATCGTTGGTGACGATGCCGACTTTCTGACCACGATGGATGTAATGGCGGGCCAACCGGGCGATGGAGGTCGTTTTCCCGGCTCCCAGGAATCCACCGATCATGAGGAAGCGGATCGGCTGTGAACGCGCGGACATCTCGGGAACTCCAGATCGCCGGTTCCAATTCGTCAGACTGGTAGTTATCCTAGCAGCACGTGCAACTCTCCAACAGTCATAAGAGTGGCAGGGCGTGAAGGCCGTTGTTTGCGACACACTGCCGGCGATTCTGGGCGGGCCTGCGGTTCGAGGCGCAGAATTTCCGTCCTGGCCACCGCAGGAACCGGAAATCGTCGCGGCTCTGGAAGACTGCTTTCGGTCGGGCCAGTGGGGCCGTTATCACGGGAAATGTTCAGAGCGACTGATTGCCGCGCTGTCGCAATTCCACGCTGCCGCGCACGTTGTCCTCACCTGCAGCGGCACGATGGCGGGCGAACTGGCACTCCGCGGATTGAACATCGGTCCGGGCGACGAAGTCATCCTGGCGGCGTACGACTTCAAGGCCAACATCCAGAATGTCCTGGCAGTCGGTGCGACGCCGGTGCTGATCGACGTTGATCCCGTTACGGGCCAGCTGGATGTGAACCAGGTTCCGGCTGCGATCACCGAACGCACGCGAGCGGTGATCGCTTCGCATCTGCACGGCAACTGCGTCGATCTGGCGGGGCTCCGTAACAGTCTGGATGGCAGTCGGGTGGCGATCATTGAAGATGCCTGCCAGCTGCCGGGAGCCATGATCGGCGGTCTCCGGGCCGGTATGACGGGCGACGTGGGATATCTCAGTTTCGGCGGCAGCAAATTGTTGTCGGCAGGGCGGGGCGGGGCGGTTCTCACGAACCGTGAGGATGTTGTCACCCGCATTCGCCGGCACTCGTTCCGCGGCAACGACGCCTTCCCGTTGTCCGAACTGCAGGCGGCTGTGGTCCTGCCGCAGTTGCAGACCCTGGATTTGTTACGACAGCAGCGCCAACAGGCTGTCGCAGATCTCTGCGAAGCCCTGTCGACCGTGGCTGGGCTGCGTGTCGTCTGCCAGCAGCCTGAAGCAACGTCCGGGAGTCATTCCCCGGACTTCTACAAGGTCGCACTGGAGTACGATGCGTCCGCTTTCGCGGGATTGTCGCGAGACGCCTTCGCCGCGGCGATGCAGGCGGAGGGAATTCCGCTGTTTCCTGCCTTTCCAGGACTGCATCAGACGCATGCCCGCCGGCGTTTCCGGGCCACGGGATTGCTGTCACATGCGACCCGCATCGCGGCCGGGTGGCTGGTACTGCATCATCCGTTCCTGCTGGCAGGCGCGGAGGGCATCGGTGATCTCCTGCGAGCCGTCGCTAAGATTCAGGCGTCCGCGGACGAACTTCGTCAGCAGCCTGGTCTGATCACGTCGGAATTCGTCAGTCCCTGGGAGGGCGGTGCATGAGCGACCCGATCCCGCCTTCTCAAAAAATGACGCCAGCCGCAGCGGTTCAGCGCTGTCAGGATCTGTTCGCGCATGCCTGGATGGTGCGAACTTTTGTCAAACACAGTCCGGAAGTGGAAGATTTTCCGGAACTGATGGCCGTCGCCCGTACGGTGTTCGATATTTCGCTCTCGCTGGAGAGCCGGATTGGCGATCCGCCGGCTTATTTCCGACAGCTGGGCAAGAAATTCCGGAAACTGCGGGAAGCCACGGAACAATTCCGCATCGATGCTCCGGTGGCGAGCGATCACACGAATTTCCGGATGGCAGTGCAGTCGATGGAGGCTTGTGTGCGGGAACTGGAGGTCATGCTGAAAGAACAGAGCGAGCCGCGGGTATTGCCCCGGGGGATCGCGAAACCATCAGCGGGAAACATCGTGTCTGCGGAGCAACCATGACCGGGAGTGGTGCGGATTCAGACCTGGTGTTCATGATGGGCAAGTACGAGGCACGCTTCCCCGTGGATCGCAGCTATGCGAAGTCCCACGTCTGGCTGCTGGGCACGGCACCCGGCTACCGTGTGGGGCTGACGGCGTATGCAGTCCGGCTGTTGCAGGATGTGTACTTTCTGGACTGGACCATTGATCCGGAAAGCCGCGTTCGGTTGAAGGAAGAGATCGGGCAGATTGAAAGTTCCAAGGCGGTTTCGTCGCTGTATGCTCCGGCAGAGGGATTCATCGCCCGGTTTAATCCGGACTTGATGAATGACCCGTCGCTGATCAACACTGATCCGTATGGTGCCGGCTGGCTGTTCGAGTTTGAAACGACGTCTCCGTTGCTGTCCCCCGCCGAATACTACGCTCACCTGGAAGCCACGTGGGAAACCACGCAGCGACTGCTGAAAAGCCAGTACAACGAGTAAATCGAAATTCATCGAAGCCCGGAGATCGCGATCCCGGGGCTTCCTGAAAGAGTGATGACATGGCAGGCCGCAAGCTCACCGTTGTGATTTCGCAGGCACCGGGCAAGAACCCGGTGAAGCGGCAACTGGAAGATGAGATCGCCACGCAACTGATGCTGGGCAACGATGCCGAAGTCTCGGTGACGCCGCATCTGTACGACCTGCCGCGGGATCATCATGCGTTCCTCTGGCTGCGCGGCATTCCCGGCGACATGATCATTCTCGGCTGGCTGTACCCGCGGGCCCTGCGCTGGACGCTGGATCGCAATGATATTCGCGGCCGCGAAGGGATCTCGCTGCTGAAATCGGAGGAAGAAGACGACGATGATCTGGAGTCGACGGAGCCCGCGGCACCGACCGGCATCGGTTCGGTGAATCCGCCGAATCGCCGCATCTATGTGCTCGATCTCCGCCAGCACACTGACCCGAATATCTATCTCGACGAAATCCGCCGGATCTCCAATGAGGCCGCAGTTCCCGTCGTCTCACTCGGCGGCCTGAATTTCACAACTCCAGCCTCTCCACCGCTGGCGGTTTCGCGATCTCCTGGCACACCCATCAACCTCACCGCTCCGCCGGTTCCGGTTTCCCCGTTCGTCAAACCCGGCAGTGAACCGGTTCCCGTTCCCGCCGCTGATCTCCGTCGCCGCTGGTATCCGGTGATCGACTACAGCCGTTGCACGAACTGCATGGAGTGCCTGGATTTCTGCCTGTTTGGCGTCTACGGCGTCGACAGTCTCGACCGCATCCTGGTGGAAGAACAGGACAACTGCAAACGGGGTTGCCCTGCCTGCAGTCGCGTTTGTCCCGCGAACGCGATCATTTTCCCGGAACACAAGACGCCCTCCATCGCCGGCGCTCCTACTGCAGCCGCAGGTGATTTCAAGATTGATCTGTCAAAGCTGTTCGGGGCCCCCTCGGCTCTGGAGATCGCCGCCATGGAACGCGACACCGAACTGGTGGCCGATGGCCGCGATGCAGTTGGCCTCACCGTCGGCATCCCCAAGCGCCAGACGCAGGCAGCCGACAAGCCCCGCGACGATCTCGATAACCTGATGGACCAACTCGACGATCTCGACCTGTAACCATCGTCCTCCACACCCGCACTCACAAACGCTCCACCGCCCGCATACCTCCGCTGGCGGTTTCGCGATCCCTGAAAACACTCTCCAACTAACTATCCCATGTCCCGCCCCACCACCCACGAGCTGCGATCCGCCAGCAACCGCGTCACCGCGGCCTTGCAGGACGAATCGTTGCCAGGGGGACACTGGGAAGGGGAACTGTCGGCATCGGCCCTGTCGACTGCCACCGCCATCGCCGCGCTGTCGCTCTTGAGCCGTACCCCATCCCCACAAGCCGCGGATGTCCAGCCGCTGGTTGATCGCGGTCTGGCCTGGCTGGCGGCCCATCAGAACGACGACGGCGGCTGGGGAGACACCGTTCTCAGCCGCAGCAACATTTCGACAGCCATGCTGGTGCGGGCAGCGATTGTCATCGCCGGTCAGACCGATCGCTATGCCTTACCACTTGACCGAGTGGTGCGGTACATCGACCAGCAGGGCGGCGTCGCGGCAGTGCATGCCCGATACGGCAAAGACCGCACCTTTTCTGCTCCCATTCTCACTCAGTGTGCGCTGGCAGGACTGGTCGACTGGAAAGAAGTGGCGGCCCTGCCGTTTGAACTCGCCTGGCTGCCGCACAGCTTCTACAAGACGGTGAAGCTGCCCGTGGTGAGCTACGCGCTGCCGGCGCTGATTGCCATTGGTCAGGCCCGGCATCACTTCCGACCCTCGCGGAATCCGTTGCTGCGGACGGTCCGGAACCAGGCTGTCGCACCGACCCTGCGCAAGCTGATTTCCATTCAACCTGCCAGTGGCGGTTTCCTGGAAGCGACGCCGCTCACGAGTTTCGTCTCAATGAGCCTGATCGGCATCGGTCAGCACGACCATCCTGTCGTGAAGCGCGGCGTCGAGTTCCTGAAAGCGTCGGTTCGAGAGGACGGCAGCTGGCCGATCGATACCAATCTCGCGACCTGGGTGACCACGCTCGCCGTCAATCATCTGGACGACGATGCGCTGCCGGAGTCGCAGCAACGCCACATCGCCGAATGGCTGCTCAATCAGCAGCTGACCGACGTCCATCCTTACACGCAGGCAGCGCCTGGCGGGTGGGCCTGGACGGATCTTTCCGGCGGTGTTCCCGATGCGGACGATACGCCGGGAGCGATTCTCGCCATTCTGAAACTGTCACGCTGGCCGGGACTGGCGGACCGCTGCCACACCGCGGCCGCGAACGGCGTGAACTGGCTGCTCGATCTGCAGAACCGCGACGGCGGCTGGCCGACCTTCTGTCGCGGCTGGGGTGCGCTGCCGTTCGATCGCAGTTCAAACGATATCACCGCCCATGCGCTGCGGGCGCTGTTCGCGTGGCGGCAGATTTGCAAAAATGTGGCACGCCCATCGAAGACTCCGGGCGTGCCACCCGACCTTTCTCGGGTTTCGTCCCCGGAAAATGCCGAGCGTATCGACGCCGCCATCCGCCGGGGCTTTCGCTATCTCACGCGACAACAACGTGTTGACGGCAGCTGGTTGCCGCTGTGGTTTGGCAATCAACATTGTCCGGACGATGAGAATGGTGTTTACGGCACGGCCCGTGTCCTGCTGGCCTACCATGCTCTGAATCGACAGGATGCTCCCGAGGCGCGACGCGGCCGTGCGTGGCTGATCGCGCAACAAAACACGGATGGCGGCTGGGGGGGCCTGCAGGGCACTCCGTCTACTCTCGAGGAAACTGCCCTGGCAATTGATGCCCTGTGCATCGATGGTCCGGGTATCGATTCTTCACGCGTGGAAGAGGCCTGGAACCGCGGGTTGCGCTGGCTGCTGGAACGTGTGGACGACGGCACTTTCCGCGATCCGTCGCCAATTGGCTTCTATTTTGCCAAACTGTGGTACTTCGAGAAATTGTATCCGCTGGTGTTCAGCATCGGTGCCCTGCGCCGGGCATTAGCATTGAGAACTGACGACGAGCGGTCGTCGGCCGACAGTGAACCTTTGCCGGTGACGATTCCCGCGGAATCGCTCACTCGTGAGAGCTAATTCATGATCGACACTGTGTCCTCAGCGACAACGGATTCGACGACGTCGGAAACGACGGCAACCACAGACGCTGTCCAGACTCCTGCCGGCAAGGGGACCGGGACCGGGAAGCGGCGCAGTACATCGCATCTGAAGCTGGTGCCGCCCGAACTGGCAGAGCGCGAAGAGATCAAGGCGGCTGCCGAGGTCTACGCACGGTCGCTCGACAAGAGTCGCCCGTTTTCCAAAAACGAGCTCGAAAAGCACGGCCGGCAGTTGCTCGAACAACTGGGCAAGCCGGAAGGCTATCTCGGGTTTGCGATGGTGATGGTGGGCAACTTCTTCTGGAAGCGTCAGTTTCTCGCACTGCCGTTCAATCGCCGGATGCTGCTGTTGCCGCACTGTCTCAAACATGCCGACGGCTGCCCCGCCGAGTACGACGAATTCGGCCTCGATTGCGAGAAGTGCGGAGCCTGCTCCATTGCCGACTACAAGGTCCGCGCCGAGCAACTGGGCTACAAGGTGCTGGTGGCGGAAGGGTCACCGGTCGTGCTGAAGATCATTGTCTCGGGGCACATCGACGGCATTCTGGGCGTGGCCTGCCTGAACGTGCTGGAGAAGGCGATCGACAAGATTCTGCTGGCCGGCGTACCGTCTTACGCCGTGCCGTTGCATTCCGGCGACTGCAAGAACACCACGCTCGATGAACCCTGGGTCTGGGACTGTCTCGACAAGTACGAACCGCTCGACAGCGTCGAGACATCGGGTTATGTGCCGTTGATGCGGGCTGCCAACCGCATTTTCGATGAACAGCTCGACGAAGTCCTGCCGTCGCGGCGGGAACTCAAGCCGACCGACGACGAACTGTCGCCGCTCAACCTCACGGAAACTCTGACCCGTCAATATCTCGTCCGCGGCGGCAAACGGCTGCGACCGTTCGTCACCCTGGCGGCTTACGAAGCCATCACCCGCGATCCGGATGCGGCACAGCAGTCGTACGCCGACGTGCCGGAGATCCCGCTGTCCGTTCGCCGGATCGCCGCAGCGATGGAAGCCTTCCACAAGGCGTCGCTCGTGCATGATGACATCGAGGACGACGACAGCTACCGTTACGGCCAGCAGACGCTGCACACCCAATACGACCTGGGTACTGCGATCAACGTGGGCGACCACATGATCGGTCTGGGGTATCGGCTGATCACCCAGACCCGCAAGGATCTCGACGGCGACATCGTCGCAGATATCACCGATCGTCTGGCCACAGCGCACATGAAGTTGTGCGAAGGGCAGGGGGCTGAGCTGCGCTGGAACGGGTCTCATGTCACATCGCTGACGACGCTGGAAGCGATGAAGATCTATGCCCTCAAGACCTCACCCGCTTTTGAAGCCGCGTTGTACTCCGGATTGCGGCTCGCAGGACCGACCGATGCTTACGATGCGATGATTCCGCAGTTCAGCCGGCATCTGGGCGTGGGCTTCCAGATTCTGAACGATCTGCAGGACTGGGACGAAGGCGCCGACAACAAGTTCGTCGCTGCCCGCGATGCCGAGATGGCCAAGCCCACGTTGCTACTGGCCCTCGCTCTGGAAGCCGCCAACCCGTCGCAGCGCCAGCAACTGGAAGCCGTGCTGAACGACCAGACGCTCGCACCGGCGGTGCGGGTCTCCTCACTGCGCCGCTGGTATACGGAACTCGGCGTGTTCACGAAGGCCGAAGCCCTCGTCGATAAATGCCGCGCCCGCGTGGAAGCCCTGGCCGACGAAACGCAACCCGAAGCCCTGCGCCGCCTGCTGTACTACATCATCGACACCGTCCTTTCCCGCGAAACTCCAACTCCGCCAGCGGTGGTGAATTTGAAGATCACGTCGCCGGGGAAACAGCCGCAGATGGCACACTGAACAATCCTGTAATCCTTTGTCATCCAGGAATTACGAACCGCAAGCTTCAGCGACGTTCGTCGCGTCTTAGGTTGTGTTTTGCAAGAAGTGAAGGACTATGGTCGTTGCCCCACGCATGTAGACAGCCAATTCCTGATGTCGAGAGAGCAGTCTCTGGAACCGACCATTCAGATTTTATGACGAGGTTTGCTATATTCGTTGTATGGAAGCAGACGCTGCCTATCGCCGGTTTGTCCTGCCCTTGAGCATCTTCCTGATGGGCGGCGGTCTTATGCTGGCGTGTGGAAGTTTTTTCCTGCCTGTCACTGGCCCTGCGCCGTTTATTCGCTCTGAGTCCACCAATCAGATCATTTTCTTTGCCCTGTCTCTGTTTCTGGCTTTCGACGGCCTTGGTCTACTGCTGAAACATCGGTGGGCATGGATGGCACTGCAGATCTATTGTCTTGCTGGGATTTTGCTGTTTCCGCTTGGAACTCTGGATCCGATGATGCGATCACGAATGGGGATTGCGGGAATATTAATAGGTACATTGCTGAATGGCGTTATGTTTGCCGGGATTTATTGGGGAGCAGCGCCCGTATTTCGCAGACGATGTTGACCACACCATCTCGGATTCAAGGACGGAAATTCTTTGAGCCACGGATTGAACACCGATAAATACAACAAACCGGAGGAGCGATTGCATGAAATCAGTCTTCTCCGAATCCGTGTTTCATCCGTGGCTAAAAATCTCTTCATACTGCCAGCAACCGCATGATGACTCCCTATCTCTTCCGGCTCGCCACCCGCCTTCAGACGGGGCTGCAACAACTGCCGGAGGAATTCCGGGAGCGCCATCGACAGTTCTTTTTGTCGCGGCAGTTGCCGGAAGGCGGGTTTTCGGGCCGCGATGTGGATCTGAATGGTCAGCCGCTGTTTGAAGACGGCTCGCAGTCGGATCTGTACTACACGTCGTTTGCGATCCGCGGGCTGACGGCTCTCTCGGGACTGGATGAAGCGACTGGACGCAGGATCGCAGTCTGGCTGCAGCAGGCGGCCGGCCGTGCGACGTCGGCGATAGATATCGTCAACTGGCTGTATTCGTCACTGATGGTCCAGGCAGCGTGCGGCATCGATTGTCTGGCCGATGCGCCGGAGAACTGGCCGGAGAATGTGGCAGTGCTGCTGGAAAGCCTGCGTCAACCGGACGGCGGCTATGCGAAAACTCCGGCAGGGGGAGCGAGCAGCACTTATCATTCGTTTCTGATCGCCCTGTGTTACGAATTGATGGGTCGCGAGGTTCCGAACCGTGCGGGTTTGATCGAATTCGTCCGCCAGCGACAGCGCGACGATGGCGGCTTCGTCGAAGTCGCTGCGATGAAGCACAGCGGAACCAATCCCACAGCGGCAGCGATCGCGCTGCTGTCGATGTCCGACGCGCTGGAACCGGCCATCTGTCGGGATACGGCGGCATTTCTCGCGGATGTCCGCGGCGACGACGGCGGCTTTCAGGCCAACACGCGGATTCCTTTCTCGGATGTTCTCTCGACTTTCACGGGCTATCTCACCAGTCTTGAGATTGGTGAACCCGGACTCCTGCCTCGGCCTGCGCTGCTGCGATTTCTCACGGAACTGGAGCTGCCACCAGGCGGCTATCTGGCAGCTGGCTGGGATCGCGTCGCCGATGTGGAATACTCATTTTATGCCATCGGGACATTGGGGCTGTTGCACGGCGAGGCCGGTCCTCCAGCTTGAAGAACTCGCCTGCTTACGTCTCGCGCGGCTCGCATGTTGCCTCGCATATTCCCCGCATGCCAGGGACGTTAAATCCTTCGGAGTCTGTTCCCGACACCGCCCGCGGTTATGATTGCCGCACTGGTGAAGGGGCTGGTCATCTCCTTCCTGGAATTGTGCGGGCTGAGGAGCAAAACCTGGTTCGGACTCCGTCCAGGTCCTTATGGAGCGAACTCCCGGAAGGGTCTTTTCGTTTGTGTCTGGCGGGTTTGCTGCCCTCCTGCAAGGGTGATGCAGAAATTCCCGTCCGTATGCGGTTTCATCAGTGCTGCTGCATGGGTATCTTGAAGGCATGTTGACCACGCAAAGTGACGAAGACCTGATACAGCTCGTGCAGGACGGGAATCTGCCCGTCTTTGAACAGCTGGTACAGCGCTATCGTCCGGCACTACTCCGCGTGGTTTACAGCAAATTGCGGGATCGTTCGCACGCCGAAGACGTCGTGCAGGAATCTTTGCTGGCGGCGTTCGCTGCCCGTCACACGTACAACCCGGACTATGCATTCCGGACATGGATCTGGACGATCACGCTGCGGTTGTGTCATCAACACGTCCGCCGCAGGTGCGGTGTCCCTGCGGGCACAGTGAATTGCGACCCCGTGCATCTGGAACAGGCGAGTTCTGCCGACTGTAGCGCCCTGTCTGCCCTGTTGCAGTCCGAGCGGGCGGAACTGTTGCTACAGGCTCTGGACGAATTAAGCGAAGTTCAGGCAGATGCCCTCCGGCTGCGATTCTTCGGCGGACTGACCTATGAGGACGTGGCAGCGGCGATGACTTGCAGTGTTCGCGGCGCCAAACAACGGGTCAAGTCGGGTCTCGAGCGACTGGCATTGCGGCTGAAAACGCTGTCAGGAGTAGAACAATGAATTGTGATGATGCTTTCGACCGCCTGACCGATCCCGTTGGCCGTGATGATGCGGCGCTGCAACGGCACCTGGCCGGGTGCGCCCGCTGCCGTGAAATGCAACAGACGCTGTCGCCAGCCCTGGCCTGGTTTCATGAAGTTGCCCCGTGGCAGACGGCGGATCGAACGCAAACGGGCGGCCCGTTGTTGACTGTTCAGGCCTTACGGATCGCCGAACAGGCAGCACGCAGCCTGCCGCCGGTGCGTCGGCCCATCCGGCAGCGGTGGTGGCAATCGATGGCCGCGATGGTGTTGTTTCTGCTGTCCGGGATGGCGGCCGGGGCATATCAGGCCCGCCAGTCGGACCAGCTGGCCGCTGCTGAACCAGCGGCGTCGGCGATGCTGGCGTCGTCCTGTTTGTGGCTGGGGCCGAAAGTCTCCGCAGAAGTGCGAACACAGACGTCCCGGGACGTGATCCTGTCCTGCGTCGCCTGTCATGTGCCGAAAACGTCTGCGCCGAATTAGTCGCAACGCTGGCTTGGGCGCTACGTTGATTGATGCCGGTCTCGCACGGTCCTGTGAGGGCGAGAGTTGCCTGTCCGCGGAAGGCCACGAAGTCCTGGAGAATTCCTCATGGCGAACAGTACGATCATTCCCTGTCTGATGTACCGCGATGCCCGGGCTGCGATCGACTGGCTGGTGCGGGTGTTCGGATTTCAGCTCCAGTCCTGCTATCCGGGGGAGGGCGACACGGTCGCTCATGCGCAACTCACCTTTCAGGGCGGCATGCTGATGCTGGGCACCGTCAAGGACAGTGAATACGGCCGGTTAACCGTGCAGCCGGACGAGATTCAGCGCCGCGAGACGCAGGCACCATATCTGGTGGTGCCCGATGCCGATGCTGTCTACGAGCGTCTCAAGGCGGCAGGCGGCGAAATTGTGATCGACATCCGGGATGAAGATTACGGCGGCCGCGGCTTTACCGGCCGGGATCTGGAAGGTCACCTGTGGACCGTCGGGACTTACGACCCGTGGGCGTGAGATTTGGAATTCCGCTGGCCATGAGTGAAACCACTGTCAGATGCTGAACTTCGACCATTCCTGCAGACACTCCAGCCAGCTTTGTCGCAGACGCAGAAATTCCTGGGGCGAGACTGTCATCATTCTCCGGGACGCGGCACTGACGAAGTAGATTCTTTCCGATGAATCTCCCTGACAGCGGATCTGAAAGCCGTTCCGCGTCGTCAGGGTCGTTGACACGGAAACGATCCTCTCGCCCTCGCAACAAGACGTGTCCTGGCTGTCAGGGCGGCACAACAGGAACCGGAGGTCATCGCACGACAGCTGGCACATGGATTCCGTCAGATGTCGGCTGTCCCGCTGGATCATCTGGCAACCGAGGAAAACGTCCTCCGTATTTGCAAACCTCCGCAAGATTGCCAACGGTTGAAGTTCCAGTTGATCCCCGAGCAGACCGTGCGCGACCACCCGGGATGCGTATTCCCAATCAATGCAACCGCCAATTGCGACATGATTCCTGGTGAAACGCTGCCATGTTCCGAGGTCGACAGCGGGAAGTTCCTCGTTGAACATGGCAGAGTTTCCACAGGACGGAATCGCATCACGGCTCTGCGAATGAAGAATTGGGAAATTCTATTCGTTTTCCTGGCTCTCTTCCGGGATGAAAATTGAGTTCGTCGGTTTGACAGCAGAATGGCAGTCTGTTGCGTCCCTGGCACCTGCTGGCTCAGGCGATCCCCTTTTCAGTTTCCACGCATCCAGATCATCGCCAGCCAGCATAACAGCGGGGTGAGGACGAAGATCAACAGCAGGGCGATGATGTTGGCGCGGGTGTTATCGGGCCAGCGGGCCATGCGGATGCTCACTTAAACAGGAAGCCCGGGGAAGGCCTTCCCCGGGCTTCTGAAAACGTGGTGCGATAGTAGTCGCAAGGATCAGCCGACGATTTCCGGATCGGTTTCCGGCACAGCGGAGTTTTCTGGATCGAACCATTCGTCCTTGAAGACGATGCGCTTCTTGTGCTTCATCGCCAGATTCGAGGTCAGCGCCATGATGGCATCCTTCATCCCCTGTTCACCCGGGCAACGCAGGCCGCCTTCGGCGATGCTGCCGAAGTTGTTGGTCTTGATGCAGTAGGCGAAGTGTTCCATCTCTTCGGTGTAGCCGCGGCTGATTTTGCCGACATCGGCGACGGCGGCGGCTCTGGACGGGCCGGTGCTGTCGCTGGCCTGCAGCGCCGGCTGACCATCATTACCATTCAGGACGTACAGACGTTGATCGGCGCCGCCGCCCCCGGTGGTCGGGCTGGCTTCCTTGTACAACATCGCTTCCAGTTCCTGCTTCATGATCAGCGTGGCCCGGCTGCCGAACACGGTTTCACCGTACGGTTCCATGCGATTCGTGCTGATCGAGGAATAGGTCACGACGGTGACGTCGTTGTGGTCTTCCTTGTAGTGCGGGCCGGGGAACTCGAACGTCATGTAGACGTGATCGTCGATCTCGCGATCATCAGCCTGCTGTTCGGGCGAGCCGATCCCTTTCACGCCGTAGAAGTTCTTGCCGCCGTATCCGTAGCAGGCGATTGGTTTCACCTTGCCCAGGAAGATGCTGCAGGCATCCAGCTGATGGCTGCCGAGCTCTGCCATCAGACCGCCGCCTGTCTCGTTGTAGAGCCGCCATTTGACGAGCTTGTCGAGCGACGGATAACCCAGGTCTTTTGACAGCAGTTCCTCGGCATCCTTGAAACCCAGATCTTTCGCCAGAGCGTTCAGACCGTCACGGTCTGCCTTGGCGATATTCGGACGCCAGCTGTCACGACCCGGAAAGCTGTTGTTACGGTGCCACTGAGCGCGAATGAACTTGATATCGCCCAGCAGACCGTTCTTGATCAGTTCGTTGGCATTGTCGTACAGGACGTTGTAGTGCCGCTGATGACCAACCGCCAGCAGCTTCTTTTCTGCCCGCGCGACCTTGATCATTTCCTTGCACTCACTGACGGAGTGGGCCATCAGCTTTTCGGTCAGCACGTGCTTGCCGGCCTTGATGCAGTCGATGGCGACGCGGGCGTGCTGGCACAACGGCACAGCGATCACGACCGCCTCGATTTCCGGATGTGCCTTCAACAGTTCGCGGTGATCGCGATACAGCTTGATCTTCATCGCGGTATCGCGACCGAGCTTCGTGATCAGACCCGGACGGACATCATTGCCATCGCCGTGCAGGGCGCGGATGCGGTTGGTATCCCGCAGATCTGCCACCGCCACGATGTTCATGTATTCGGGCGGGTGCTGACCCAGCAGCACGCTGCCTTCGTCACCCGATCCGATAAAACCAACCTTGATCGGGTCGCCATTCAGTTTTTCATAACCGAAGTAGGCTGCGCCGAGGGCCGGGACCGCCGCCGCAGCGCCCACCAGAAACGACCGGCGGGTGAAGCTGACGGCTTCGTGGAAGTTATCCTTGCCCAGACGTTGTTGTTCCGGGGTGAGTTGCATGGCGTTGGTCCTGATAAAAACTCAAAGACTTGACTTCAAACTGACAGTTGAGGCTGTCTGAATACGACCTCGATCGTCAGGGGGATTGATCTTCTTCATCAACAAACGGGTATTGCCAGTCTTCCGGCAACAAATCGTTCACAGACATTGTCCAGCCGGGGATGGCAGGCTCTGCTTCCGCGATCTCGTCCGGACGATAAATGGCCGGCATTGCCGCTGATTCTGAACGGTAAACGCGAATGACATCCTGTGACAGCAGATCAACGTCCCAGACCACCAGGGTTCCGGCGGCAAAGTAGTCGGAGCGTTTGACCGCCAGTTGCTGTTCGGCCCGCGGTCCGTAGTCGCCAGAACTGCGAACTTCGACTGCAAATACCGGTGCCCCATTATAGTGCTTCATGGCACGCTTCGTGCCGGTAAAGTACGCGGCATCCGGTGAAAATGATTGACGATTCGGCAGATTCACGCGGAAGATTTTTCTATCGGCACACGCAATTCCCGAACCGGTCCTGCGGACGTATGCCCGCAAGGCACAATAGATTTCATCCGCTGCATATCCTGGCCACGGCCCTGTCGGCGACATCAGCCCAATCTTCCCGTGGATGATCTCGGCTTTGCCTTCGGTATTCGCCAGTTGATCAAACAGGGCTTCGAGCTGATCGGGTGTCGTGACGGTCATGGCAGGCTCGCTTTCAATTCAGCCATCAGTCCCGCGGACGACGACGGAACAGGGCGGCGAAAATCGCGTCGATGCCGAACCAGCTGCCGGTCGGCGTCACCACGAACACCAGGCAGGTCATGATTTCCATCAGAACCTTGTTGACGATGAACGTGTGTTCGACGCCGACGTCCGGCGGAACGCCGAGCCAAGGCGGAGCGGCCAGATAGAACATCGACAGCAGGCCGGCAGCGCCCAGGGCGGCGACCCGTGTCAGCAGGCCCGCCATCAGCAGGGCTCCCAGAATGGTCAGTCCCCACATCGTTTGCAGGTTGATGGAACGAATCGGCGTCATCTCTTCCGGCACCGGACCAGCCTGCAACTGAGCAGCGCTAAGCAACTCGGTGGCTTCCGTCTTCAGCTGATTTTCCAGAGCTTGCACCGGCCCGACCAGATCACGCCGCAATTGCTGCAGTTCCTTCCACTGGGTGGCAAGGTGATCCCACTGGTACGCGGTTTTGGCCCGCGCATAGTTGGCTTCATAGCGGGCAATCAGTTTTTTATAGCGTTCGACATCGCCCATCCGCTGTTCGATGATCGCGCCATCTTTTTCCTGCTGCAGGATGCCGACACGTTCCGGATCGCCCTTGAGCAGGGCTGCCAGTCGTTCCTTGTACGACAGCCGGCTTTGCAGCGTGTAGGCGCGGTTGATGGCGTCGTGGAATTTCTGGACGACGGCTGCCTTGTCCTGCTCATCCGCCGCAGGATCAGTGATCTGCGGGGCCTGCTTCAAAATTGCATCGCGCTCGTCCGGCAGCATGTGATGTTCGCCGTTGACGATCAGACGTTTTTTCGCTGCATCAAACCGGATCGCACTTTTCCAGCGGGCCAGGTCGACGCCCGCGGGCAACTGGTCAAGTTCGACTGCAAATTCCTTCGGACCATTGAGCATCAGGTTCAACTGATCCGCGACGCTGCGACCGCTGGTCGCTTCATTGACGTTGGGATAATGCGCGAGATAACGCGCGTGCCAGCGATCCCATTTGGCAGCCATCCTGTCGTAGTCGAGCCAGTTCAGATCGTTCGGATCGCCGGTCAGGTTCCGGAAATAGTCGCGAAATGGCCCGGTGGCATTCTTGAGATAGCCTTCCGCCGACCACGGAGTCGACGTATCCACCGTGTTCAGTTTCCACAGGCCTTCATAGAGCAGGTGCCAGCCGACCATCAGCCGCAGCAGGACCAGAAACACGCAGGCCAGCACCGAAATTCGTCGCACATCACCGGGCACGGGGGGCCCTTTCCATCAATCAGAGCCGCAGGCAGGTCAATGAATCGGGGAGCAGACGCCCGCGAATCGCCATCCGCAGGCTGCTTACATACTTTTATCGGGAAACTTCAATATATCAGGTCGAGGGGGCGGGATACAGTCGTTCGGCGGGCACCCGGTGAAGAATCGGACGGAGCGTGCGACCGTCTTCCGGCAGGGGAAACAGGATCACCCCGACCTCCGGAAACCGGTCGCAGCACTGCAACGCCTGTTCGACCCCGAGAACGAAAAACGCGGTCGACAACGCATCGGACAGAGCTGCATCCGGTGCAATCACACTGACCGATAACATCGTTTCCACCGGCCAGCCGCTACGCGGATCAAGAATGTGACCGTACCGCTGACCTGCATGCCGGAACCATTGCACCGCAGTCCCGCTGGTCGATAACGCCGCATCTTTTAGCAGCAGCGTGAGATATGGCCGATCGGGCAGCAAGGGATTCTGCAGCGCCACCGGCCAGCCATCGTGCCCGCCATGCGTGCCGCGGACTCGTGCGCTGCTCTTGCCGCCATGAATGAGCCAGTTCTCCATCCCGGCGGAGTTCAACACGTCCGCCGCCCGATCAACTGCGTACCCTTTGCCGATCGCTCCCAGATCGAACTGCAGCATCGGATTTTGGATCTGAACCGATGCGTCATCACCATCGCTGCTCTCGTCCCAGACCAGGCCTTCCAGATCAGACCCAACGAGAAATTCAGCAATCTCTGCTTCTGTCGGTAACCGGGCTTCCCGGCGAGCGGCCTTCCAGAGCTGAATGAGTCGCCCGGCTGCCGGGTGAAAGGCGCCGTCCGTCAACCGGGCGATGTCCACCGCCCGTTTCAGCAAACGATACAGTCGCGACTCCAGCAGAAACGGTCGGTGCAGGGCGACCTGATTGCACTGCGATAACTCGCTGTCCGGACGATAGACCGAGTACTGCTGTTCCAGTGCGGAGACTTCATCCAGTGCCGCCGATGCGGCCTGCACCTGCTGCGTGCCGGCTTCCGGGTTCATCAGCACATCGAAGTCAGTGGCCATCGCCGCCATGCGCAGCATTAACGTGGGACCACGCCCTGGCACCGGGCGTTCAAAGACTGCGTCGGCGATGTCCTGTCCTGTGCGTTCCAGCGCCTGTCGCAAGGATCGGCCAGACAGAAGATCACGACGGCTGGATACAGAATCTGACATGGGCGTGGTGGATGTTCAAAGTAACGGGAGTGGATGGTCACGTTCGCGGCGGTTTGATCAGCACTCCCTGGCCGGTGGGGATGGTGGCGATCATCACCTGTTTCGAGCGGGCGAATTCATCGAGAGCTACATTCTGGGCGTCGTAGCCGCGGAATCCATAATCATCCATCAGCACCACGGCTCCGGGAACGAGGCGATCCCAGAGATAGTCCAGAGCAGCAATTTCCGGCGGGGAACAGTTCATGTCCAGATGTAGAAATGCAACTTTCGTCGCGTCGATCTGCGCCAGGGTTTCCGGGACACTCCCGACGATAATGCGGACGTTCGGCCACTCGGCAAAGTTCTGGCGGACCGATTCGACACCCTGAACATAGAAGCCATTATTCAATGCCTGCTCATTCTTGTCCGCAGCACCAAACTGCAGATCGCCTTCAGAGACGTAACGCATATCCATCCCCTGAAAGGTGTCCAGCAGATAGAACGTGCGGCCTGTCGTTTTCCAGTCCAGATACTGCATGATCGCCGAACTGAGAAAACCACGGTTCACGCCGCATTCGACAAAATCGCCTTCCAGTTGATTCGCCGTCCAGGCAGCCCACAGACCGATGTGAACCCGCCAGTGCCACTTGAGGTCACCCGCTGCCTGGCAGCCTCGCTCATAAGCCTGCTGGTAATCCGGGTCATCCAGAAACAAGTGACGGTGCAGAGTCCACACTCCGTCTTCATCATAGATGCCGTTCCGGCTCGGCGGGACATCCGTCTCTTCGACCGGGATGCGCTGGATGGTGTAGCCGGCCATTTTAATCAGGCGGCGAATCGTCGATTTTAACATGATGATGTTGTTCGCGAGCAGCCGGTCGAGCGGTGTTGAGAGTGAGTGCCGGAAACGGCTTGTGCAGCCACTTTACTGGACCATCGGTTAGTGACCCGGATGGTCATAACTGCCTGTTCAGGAAAGAATTCCGTGCGCCACATGCCCGAAGACATCCGTTAACCGCATGTCGCGTCCGCTGAACCGGACTGTCAGTTGGGTATGATCGATCCCCAGGACGTGTAGCATCGTGGCATGCAGGTCGTGCATTTCCATTTTGTGTTCGATGGCGTGGTAGCCGTAGTCGTCGGTGGCTCCGTACGCCATGCCGCCCTGGATGCCGCCGCCTGCCAGCCAGATCGAATAGCCGAAGGGATTATGATCGCGACCATTGGACCCTTGTGCCATCGGCGTGCGTCCGAACTCGCCCGCGAAGACCACCAGCGTCTCGTCCAGCAGACCACGGGCTTTCAGATCTGCCAGGAGTCCGCCGATCGGCTGGTCGACTGCCAGGCAGTTTCGCTCGTGGCCATCCTGCAGGTTGCTGTGCTGGTCCCAGCGGTCCACGCCGACTCCAGGGCAGGTCAACTCGATAAACCGCACGCCCCGCTCGATCATCCGGCGGGCGATCAGACAGTTCTGACCATAAATCCGCGTGGGCGCGTTTGGCGAAAACAGGCCGTACAACTCCTGAGTCGCCTTCGATTCGGAGGCAACGTCGGAGAGTTCCGGAACCGCTGTTTGCATGCGGGCAGCCAGTTCGTAGTTCGCAATGGCGGATTCCAGGTCGCCATGCCGACCCATGCGGCCGAGGACGTTTTCGTCGAGTCGTCGCAGCAACGCGAGTTTTCGCTGCTGTTCCGCCACGGTCGGTTCCGTCCGCTCCAGGTCGGCGACCGGCACTTTCCCGGTTTTGAAGATTGACCCCTGATGGGTCGCCGGCAGGAAGCCGTTGTGGAAACAGTCCATCCCGCCGGGAGGAATCAGGCCGCCGTTCAGCACGACAAATCCCGGCAGATTGTGACACTCGGTCCCCAGACCATACGACACCCACGAGCCCATGGAGGGCCGGCCCTGCAGACCATGGCCGGTGTGCAGAAAATAGTTGGCGTTCGTATGCTCGCTGAATTCCGAGGTCATGGAACGCACGATGCACAGTTCGTCGGCCATGCGGCCGATGTGCGGCAGGATCGTACTCAGTTGCAGTCCGCTTCGTCCGTAATGAGCGAAGGGCCACGGCGGTTTCATCACTGTGCCGACATTATTGAACTGTGTGGGTTGCACCTTCACCTTGATCGGTTCGCCATGTTCCTTTTCCAGGCGTGGCTTGGGGTCGAACAGATCCATCTGCGATGGTCCGCCGTCCATATACAGAAAAATCACGTTCTTCGCAGTCGCCGGATGCATGGTGATCCGCGGCGTCAATGATCCGGGATCGAAGCCGCGTGTTGCATACGCGGCATCTGTTGCCAGAGCGGCCAGCGCGACACTGCCAAAGCCGCAAGCTGCCTGAGTCAGAAATTCCCGACGGGACGTCGCGGCTGGCAGAAATCGCTGGCAATGAGACATGAACCGACTCCGGCAGCTGGAAACAGATCGTCCTCTGCTGATGTATGATGCCGCATGGCGACATGATCCTGCAATGCCGTCAGCGTTTGGCGGCAAATTCTGCACCGGAGATGCGATACAGAAAATGTGGTCGGAGATGGTGGCCGACCGCTACCCGCGGATGTTCAAATTCGCCCGTGCGCCGCATGCCGATCCGCTCCATCACTGTCCACGAACGTTGATTGCAGGTGGCAGTGAACGACACAATTTCCGGCAGTTGCAGCTCATTGAATCCAAAGGCCAGAGACGCCAGGGCCGCTTCCGTCGCGAATCCCTGTCCCCAGAACTGTCGCCGGAGCCGCCAGCCGACTTCCACTGCCGGTGCAAACGGCATGTCGTCAGGAATTGGCCTCAGTCCGACGAAACCGAGAAATGCCGCTTCCGATGCGAGCTCAACCGCCCAAAGTCCCCAGCCATGCGTTGCAATGTGCGACTGACACCGCTCGGCCAGAGCATCACTTTCGGCTCGGGTGAGCGTCTGCGGAAAGTGCTCCATCGCTACCGGATCGGCATTCAACTCTGCGAACGGTGTATAGTCCTCCGGCCGCCACTGTCGTAGCACAAGCCTTTCTGATATCAGGGATTGCGGGTGATCCACGGTGATCTTTCGTGCGGCGGGATGCGGGGGGATTTCCTGGGGAGAATGAATTTTAGCCACGGATGGAACACGAATGAAACACGCTCAATCGAGAAGGCGATCTTGTCTGTTCCAGCCAGTTGAGCAGCAGTTCTGGCATCACTGGAAGTCCCGGCTGCCTTCAGACTTCCTGCATTTCGTCTTGATCCGTGTTCCGCCCGTGTTCCATCCGTGGCTAAAACAGACCTTGTCTGATTGATTTCCGCCGAAGCGGAATCTGGCACCACGTAAAACTGGGGCAGGGCGAATTCCTCGTTCTGCTTGACGTCGTCCGCCTCGATTCGGATAGTAAACCGAGCGTCCGGGAACGGCCCCGCGCGTGCGACATCTTGAGTCAGGCAGGTATTGGCAGGGATATGGCCAAAAAAAAGGCAGTTGGAGGACTCGAAGCGGGCACGCGCATTCGAGTGAAGGCCGGAGTGCCGTCCCCCGAGTTTCCGGAAGTTTCGCTGGCCGGCTGGACGGGTAGCGTTGTGGAAACCTCCGGCAAGCCGCCAGCCGTCAAGGTGATTCTGGAATGGGATCCCGAGACCCTGGCTGCGATGCCCAAAGACTACGTGGCACGGTGCGAGGCCCAGCAGTTGTACTACTCGATGGCCTGTCTGGGGCTCGATGACGTGGAACCGGCCTGAGTCTGCTGCCAGGAGTTGCCGGGCTCTGGATCTACTTGCGTTTCGGCAAGGCGACCGAATACAGCATCGTTACGGAACCAACGGACATCAGCAGGAACGAGACCCAGTCGGCAGGGTCCACGACCGGCCGGGTTTCGCCCTCAATACTGTTGGCGATCAGCATTCCCCGGATGCCGGAGTCGGTCTTCGGGGCCTCAAACAGCACCAGCTTGTCGACGCACAGAAAAACTCCGCCCCACAGGGCGATAAACAGCCCGATTGCGAATCCGCAGGCTCGAATCATCTGACTGACCTCATGTTCTCAAGGTCTCTCATCTGTCGTCACCGGTTCAGCGGCGTGACGTCCTTCAGCCGATCGCTCCCTCAACTCGTCACAGTTCGCAGCCCCGGGCGCGAAATGCACAGCCTGCTCCTTCAAGCGGTTGCCGTCAGAGACCACATCGGCTTCCCGTGTATTGCAAACGAGCCTGGCCCGGTCGGCCGTTACACTCGCTACAATTGTGAGACCGGACGTTGCTGATCCCGAAGCTGGCGTCAACTGGTTCGAATCCTGTCCGTGACATATACTGCCCGCTGATCGGGAGGTCACCCTCGACGGGAACCTCGGATGACGCTCCGTCGCGGTGCTGAACCGGACGGACTTTTGCTGTTCCGTTGGAAAGGCCGCGTGTCGTGGACGCCAGAATTGTGTTGTTGCCGGGGGATGGAATCGGGCCCGAAGTCGCTGCAGAAGGAGCCCGGGTTCTGACCGCCGTGGCAACCCGTTTCGGCCACAAATTCGAGATGAGCAGCTTCCCGATCGGCGGTTGCGCCATCGATGAATTCGGCACCGCCTTGCCAGATGCCACTCTGGAAGCTGCCCGGGCTTCCGATGCAGTGCTGTTGGGAGCAGTCGGCGGCCCGAAGTGGGATGACCCGACCGCGAAAGTCCGCCCGGAGCAGGGACTGCTGAAGATCCGCAAGGAACTGGGCCTGTTTGCCAACCTGCGGCCGATCTCGGTCGTTCCGGAACTGGTCCAGTTCTCGCCGCTGAAGCCGGAGATTGTGACCGGTGTCGACATTCTGTTCTTCCGCGAACTCACCGGCGGCTTGTACTTCGGTGCGTCGGGGACGGGGCCGGCGAAGGATGGCTCCGGCGAGGAGTCTTTCTCGACCATGATTTACAGCACGGGCGAGGTCGAGCGCATCGTGCGTCTCGCAGCGGAGGCCGCCCGCAAGCGACGCAACAAGGTCACGTCGGTCGACAAGGCAAACGTGCTGGAAGTCTCGCGCCTGTGGCGCAGAACCTTTGAACGGGTCATGAAGACGGAATATCCCGACGTCCAGTACGAGAACATCCTCGTCGACGCCGCGGCGATGTATCTGATCTCGAAGCCCAGGTATTTCGACGTCGTCGTCACCGAAAACATGTTCGGCGACATTCTGACCGACGAAGGCTCAATGCTGCCGGGCTCGATGGGCCTGCTGCCGTCTGCCTCACTCGGATCATCGGGGCCGGGCCTCTACGAACCAATTCACGGGTCTGCTCCGGATATCGCCGGGCAGGGGATTGCGAATCCCCTCGCCACGATTCTGGCCGTCGCGATGTTGCTGCGGCACTCGCTCAAGCTGGAAGCGGAAGCCGCTGCTGTTGAGCAGGCAGTGCAAAGCGTCATGCAGCAGGGGCACCGCACGAAAGATCTGGCAGCAAACGGCTCGTGGGTCCGCACCACCGAAATGGGCGATCTGGTGATCGGGGCACTGTCGGCCTGAGCTGCTTCGTCAGTTAAGCAGGCCTGAGAGCAGGTCAGGAGCAACTGGGATTGCAGTCGCTCCTGACCTTTGAAATTCAGAAGTTGAATTTGTTTTGGGTGGCATGCTTGCCCTTCCAGGCGAGCATGCTGTTTCGCTGATTACACCACCGGCAGCAGTTCGTCGATCGGTGCGCCGAAGGGCAGAATCGGCATCGGCCGACCGCTGAAGTCGGGGAAGCTGTTGTGCGGGTCCACGCCCAGATGTCGATAGACCGTCGCCCACAGATCATTCGGCGTGAGCGGACGATCCTTGGGGTGTTCGCCTTTTGAGTTGGTCGAGCCGATGACCTGACCGGTCCGCTGCCCGCCGCCGAACGTGATCAGGCTCATGGCGTTCGGCCAGTGATCGCGACCAGGCTGCATGACGCCGGTCTGTGACCCGACTACGTTGGAAATCCGCGGAGTCCGACCGAATTCTCCGGTCACCACGACCAGCACCTTGCGATCCAGACCGCGGTTGTAGAGGTCTTCCACGAGCGCCGTCACCGCCTGATCGTACAGCGGCAACCGGACTTTTGCGTCATCGAACAGGTGGCAATTGACGGCGTGCGAATCCCAGTTGTAGGTGCCCTGCTTGAGCCATTCGACGCCGGACTGATAGGGCTTTTCAATGATCACCGTGCAGAACGTGCAACCGGCTTCCACCAGCCGGCGGGCCATCAGGAGTCGTTGTCCCCAGGCATGGTGACCGTACCGCCGCCGCAAGGCTTCGTCTTCCTGCGACAGGTCGAATGCCTGCTTCGCCTTGTCGCTGGTCAGCAGGGAGAGTGCCCGCTCGTGGAACTTGTCCATCGAACTCATCAGGCCCGACTGGTCCGCTTGGCGACGGAACTGGTCGAACTCGGCCAGCAACCGGGTGCGGTCATCCAGCCGACCGGTGACTTCGGCAATCGGAGCCACATTCTGGACTGCAAACTTCGGATCACTGGGATCGCCCGGCACCATGAACGGGGTGTAGGACGGACCCAGATAGGCAGCTCCCTGGCTGAACGTGTCGACGCCCTGACGTCCCGGTTCCACGATGCAGGTGTAATTCGGGACGTCTGCCTTTCGATTTTCGAGGCATTTCGCAACGATCGAGCCGACCGCCGGAGCATCGTTCACAAAGCCGACCGGGGATTGCGGATCGCGGCCGGTCATGAACCGTTTGTGACCGCCGCCATGATCTGCGAACTGGTGAGCGATTGAACGAACGACGTTGTATTTATGAGCGAGTTTCGCATGCAGCGGCATCAACTCGCAGACTTCCAGCCCCGGAACTGTAGTCGCGATCGGCCGGAATTCGCCACGATACTCTGCCGGAGCATCCGGCTTCATGTCGTACATTTCCATGTGCGGCGGACCGCCGGGCAACCACACGAAAATGACCGAGGTGTCAGCGGGCACATTGATGCCGCTCGCTGCCCGGGCTTCCCGCAACTGAAACAGCTGAGGCAGCGTCAGGCCACCCAGTCCGAGGACACCGGTCCTCAGGAATTCACGACGGGCAACCGGTCCGGAACAATGCTGATTCGCTCGATTCATGGGGGCGCGTTCCCGTGAAATCTGCTGGAAGCCAGGAGGACAGATCCGTACAGGATCTGTCCAAATCTCTACTAGAAGATTATCGGCAGAAACCGCGGGACATGTCAACCGATTTTGATGGGTTCCACACCCGAGATATACAGGAACCTGTGAATTCAGAGGGAATTCATAATTACCAAAACGGCAAAGCTGGCAAAAAAGTAGAGAACGAGTGACAAGCAGCCGCGGTCTGGCGTAAACCGGAACGATTTCTCAACCGATTTCAGCCTGACGGGATCGGCGGGGTGTCCGCAGTCACAGATCGGCAGATCAAACGCAAACAGGTCGCCGCAGCGGTGGCAGCGAGCACACCCGATACAAAACTCTGCATGGCACTTCTGGCAATGTGGACCGCGTTGGTCCTCGCGGAGGCGACGTTTTCCGCATCCTGGACAGGTGCCACAGGCCAGGCAGGCGGGCAGGAAGATTCAAAAACAGTGCTGCAGCGATCACAGCGAATCTGCGACATCCCGTGTCTCCGCGATCACTATAAAGTGGGAAATCGGGAACCCGCCAGCGGTCCACAAAGCTCGCTGGCGGGTTCGCGATTTCTGCGGAATACAGCTCAGTCCTCTGCTTTCCCGTCGGCGCTCATCTTCACAATCCGCGGGTCGAACCGACCCACGATGTCTACCAGATCCTGCTGGGCCGCCATCACTTCGAGGATATTCTTGTAGACATACGGCACCTCGTCGGCTCCGGCGGACATGATGTGAATCCCCTGCGATTCCAGATCACGCTGGATCTCGCGGAAGTTGTACTTGTCCCGGGCGGCAGTGCGGCTCATGCAGCGTCCTGCTCCGTGTGAAGCAGAGTGGAAACTTTCCGGGTGACCTTTCCCGCGGACGATGAACGCCGGGTCGGCCATCGAACCGGGAATAACCCCCAGCACTCCGGCTCCGGCCGGCGTGGCCCCCTTGCGATGCACCACTACTTCCCGGCCGCCGTGAGTTTCCTTCCAGGCGAAGTTGTGATGATTTTCCACGCCGGCGATGACGTGAGCGCCCAGGAATTTGGTGACCAGTCGATGCAACACCGAATGATTGGCGGCGGCATAGTCGCCCATCAGATTCATCGCCGCCCAATACTCCTGGCCGGCTTCATCATCCAGACTCAGCCAGCCGAGACGACCGAAGTCCTTCGCATTCCGCGGCAGCCGTCCCTGGGCAATGCGACTGTAGGTATCACAGACGGACGACCCCACGCCGCGACTGCCGCTGTGACTTAACAGCGCCAGATACTTGCCCGCTTCCAGATTCAGGTCATCGGCCCGTTCGGTCAGTGTGAGCACCCCGAATTCCACGAAGTGGTTCCCTGAGCCGGAAGTCCCCAGTTGTCGCCGGGCCTTGTCCTTGTGTTCCCGGGTGATGCGGGTGATGTTCCAGTCCTGATCCATCACCGGGTGATCCTGCGGCGTCTCATGCGCCGCCCCGATGCCGAAGCGCGTACCTTTCTCGATCGCCAGCTTCAGCCGATGCGGCTGCTCGTCGATCATTTCCGGCGGGGCATCCAGCACAGTCAGCTTCATGCGACAGGCAATGTCGACGCCGACGGCGTATGGCACTACTGCATTATCCAGCGCCAGCACGCCGCCGATGGGCAGGCCGTAACCGATGTGGGCATCCGGCATCAGGGCTCCGCCGACGGCCATCGGCAGACTGCAGGACTGACGCATCTGTGCGTGAGCCCCGGGATCGATGTCCGTGCCCCAGGTGCGGTAGGCCAGCGGCACGCGGCGAACCTCAACTTGCGGTGCTGCCAGGTTCTTTGCGAGGGCCCCGAACCAGGGATCTTCCAGATAGTCGTCCGGTTTGGCGACCAGCAGCCGCAGCGTCTCCTTAACCGTCTTCCCGCGGACTTCGCCCTGGGAAATGGCAGCCTGGATGGCCTGGATCGCCGTCGGAATCTCGTAGTCGGGAACGCCGAGCTTGCGGAGCTGTGTCGGGTTCATGGGACGCTGCTATCTCTGGGAAGGAATGAGTAACCCGCTGCCCGGCGTGGTGATTACCAGCATCAACCCGCCAACATCAAGCCGTTTACTGTAGACCAGCTGCGCTGCGAATTCATCAAGGCGGCTGCTCTCATGGTTTGTCGGGCAGGAAAATCCTGTAAGATTCATGTGCAGCCGGGGTATGACCCGGTGTTTCGGATTAGGTTCGACCTGTTCTGTGAGGATTTTCATGAAGAACGTTGCCGGGATCATGATTGTGACGGGGGGACTGCTGTTACTGGCAGGCAACGGCAGTCCGGTTGCAGCGGATGACTGGCCGCAGTGGATGGGCCCGCAACGGGACAATGTCTGGCGGGAAACGGGCATCCTTGAAAAGTTTCCGGAAGGCGGACCGCAGGTGCTCTGGAGAACGCCGGTGGCTGGCGGTTACGCCGGGCCTGCCGTCGCCGACGGCCGTGTATTTGTCACCGACCTGGTCAGTGAAGAGAATGTGAAAGTCGACAACTTCAGCCGTGCCACGGCCCAGGGCAAGGAACGTGTCCTGTGTCTGGACGAAGCAACCGGCAAAGTGCAGTGGCAGCACGAATATCCGGTTACCTACACCGTTTCGTATCCGGCCGGCCCGCGGTGTACGCCCACGGTCGATGGCGGACGTGTCTACACACTGGGCGCCGAGGGCCAGCTGATCTGTTTCAATATCGCCGACGGAAAAATTCTGTGGCAGAAGAATCTCAAGGAAACCTACAAGACGAAGTCCGCCCTCTGGGGGTATGCCAGCCATCCGCTGATTGATGGCGACAAGCTGATTTGCGTGGTCGGGACCGATGTCGCCCATGCCGCCGCGTTCGACAAGCAGACGGGCAAGGAAATCTGGCGGACCGGCAAGGCTCCCGAGCAGGGCTATGTTCCGCCGCACATTATCGAGGCCGCCGGCCAGCGACAGCTCATTCTGGTGAAACCGGACGGGGTCTACGCAGCCGATCCGGAAACCGGCCGCATCCTGTGGGAAGCTCCTTACGGAGCCGACAACGGTTCAATCATCATGACTCCGCTGCGACTGGGCGACTACTTTTATGTCGGCGGCTACCAGGAAAAGAATCTGCTGCTGAAACTGGCGAACGACAAGCCCGGTGCGGAAGTCGTCTGGCGCGACAAGCCGAAGATGGGCATCTCCCCGGTCAACGTGCAGCCGATCGTGGGCGACGGCCTGATCTACGGCTTCCACGAAAAGGGCGACCTGCGCGCCGTCGAGATCCCCAGCGGCAAGGTCGTCTGGCGATCCCGCGGCCCGTTCGCAGACCGCTCCCCGCCGTCCGCCACCGCCTTCATCGTTCGCCAGGACGACCGCTACTGGATGTTCGCCGAAACCGGCGATCTGGTGATCACGAAGCTGTCCCCGGAAGGTTACACGGAAATCGACCGCGCCCACGTGATCAAGCCGACGAACTACGCCTTCGGCCGCGACGTCGTCTGGTGCCAACCCGCTTTCGCCAACCGCAAGCTGTACGTGCGGAATGACGAAGAGTGCATCTGCGTGTCGCTGGCGAAGTGAAATCGGCGGATAATGTATATCCGGTGGATTGCGAATTCAGATCCCGTCGTTGGTCGCAGTTGCGACCGGCGACGGGATTTGGCATATGAGGCGGGGCAAGTATTCAGTCGATTGTCCGAGGGCCAATGCTGACGGTGGTGGTTTTTCGTTGCCTTGAGAACCTTGCTAAACTCTGGGAGTTGCGGAGTCTCTGCTGTGAGTAGTGGTTCAACTCCATGAAGCAGTTCGCAGTGTCAACGCGGTATTGGAATCCGAAGGGAGTGGCGATGCCATCACGTGATAATTTTACGTCTGCCACGAAGCGAACACTCGCTATCAGAGCTGCTCATTTTTGTTCTAATCCCCGTTGTTTAAAGCTCACCGCTGGTCCTCACTCAGACGAGACACGGTGCTTGACTAGTGGGCACGCGGCACATATTCATGCCGCTGCACCGAACGGTCCTAGTGTCGTGCCTCAAGCAGATGGGAACTTATTCAGGCTGGCTCTGGCTCGCGCGACTTTTTCGAGGATGTCTTCGGCTTTTTTGGTCCAGACGAACGAC
>VFQN01000471.1_pt1 | contig 74740 bp, 127 predicted proteins | sample 3512371 | NCBI WGS metagenome assembly VFQN01 (sample SAMN10412370, study PRJNA504923) | tailings metagenome | isolation source: Replicate 2 from Balatoc abandoned mine | place: Philippines: Itogon, Benguet | collected 2017-08-28 | reverse complement strand
GAGCGGAAAAGAGCGAAACAGAGCGTTCCTGAAAGTTACCAAACCGAAAGATATCCGGAGTGTTACCCAACCCCCGCTTTCCACCCGGGACCCCACGCAGCCTCCTGCACCTCCACTGCACATGCCCACCACCTCTGCGCATTGCTCCTGGCCTCCCTTCCGCACCAGCCATGCCACACTAACAACCATACAACAGGCCTGGGGCACGCCTTTGCGACGCAGTCGACTTGTGAGATGAGTGACGTGTACATGTTTCTGACAAGCGGTGTTCCTGCACCCAGCGCCCAGCGTCATGCTCAAGCGGTGCGGCAAGCAGATAACGGTGGGCCGGGGGGCCGGGCACGCTGACCAGGACGTGAGGGAGTGGGCACTCCTTTATTACAAACACGCTAGTGCACGCAGTTATTGGTAGATTCATCCCTGACGGTTTCAAGCACAATGTGTTTCGGCTTGTTACGACCCTTGCATAGCGGATGCATCCCCTCTCCCCGCACCCCCTGCAGCCGTCGTACGGCGCCCTCATGGACGCGCCGCTTGCATTGGACAACCGAACGACGGACCCAATGGGTCAGTAGCAGGGCTGTGGGGACATAGGACTGAGACTCGGGAGGTGGACGGTTGATATTAGTGCAGCGCTGAGTACAGGCGACGACAGTGGGTCCCCAGCTGCATCTGGTACCGTACTCTACCCGCCGGCGTTCCATGTTCCACAGCAGAAAACCTCCAAAACCTGCACCAGGCTGACTCCATCATCCTAGTGTGCCAGAGACCTACCAGTACCTGGTGGCGCACCTGGGCGCACCGCGTGGGTGCCCATGCATACACAGGACAATTCCAATGCGTTGGATGAGCGCTTCACATCTGGTAAGGCCAGGTAAGGCCCATGAAAAGGCAGGGGTGGCAGTCAGCCCAACTCTGCTTCAAGAAGGGGTTGACGTAGGGGTTTAGGATAGGGGACGTTGCAGGTGTCGCCAGGTACGCGTGCCAGCCCCGCAATGACGCACTGGACGGACGCACATGCACCGACGCATTTTCTATACAGCCAACCCTCACGGTCATTGTTATTCCCATAGCAAATGACGACAATGTATTATGGATGCAAATAGACAGGACCAGGGTTCCTGCCGCCCGACCAATGCGGCAGAATCGAGCAACGGCGACACTGGCAAGAAACTGGGCCGCCTAGTGCCAATTCTGGAATTCTGGCTTAAGTATGGGCCACTAGTGCTGATGTGCGTGGTCGGGGCAGTAGCTTCCTCCCGGACGCAAGGACAGTCGCTAGGACAGGCGCTAGGAGACCGCATGGTGATGGCCGCACAGGAGCTTGGCGACCGGGCCACCCTGGCGGCGTCGGATCTGGCCGACGCCCCCGCCCTCACGTCAAGAGTCTGGGGCGTGAACGCCAAGTGAGTTCATCTAGGCGGGCGAGGAGCACTCTTACCGTACACGGCGGGCCATGGCGGGCGTCGTACGGCAGCTGTTTGCCATCCTGAGCACGGCAGCATCCGGGGCGCGCTGGGCCTTCCTGCGCTGCTGGGCGAGGCGGACGGGGAGGGGGCAGGAGGAGGGCAGGGAGGGCAAGGGGCAGGTGGGCCGGGACCTGTCGGCATGGTGGAGACGGTGATGCTGACATACGGTACGGAGAGGTCATGCAGGTGCGTCATTAGCGTCATTAGGTGCGTGATGTGCCCCCTGCAGTACGGTGCCAGCGCCGCTTCGGTCTATGCATGCATGCCGTTGACGGATGTTTGACTGGTGGCGTGCCGCGAGGTCATGTAGGTGGGCCAACCGAAGCGGGCGGGCTCGCGTGCGGAATTCCGAGGAGGAGGCGCAGCGGACGGGGCGCCTCTACCGGTTCGGACCGGGAGGTCAGCTGCTGCGGTGAGCGCCCTCAGGTAAAGCAGTGCAGGACAGTGGTTTACTGGGATCCTGCAACTTGCTTTACAAGGCTGTTAGGCCGATGTGCGGACACTCGCATTTACTGACGGCGCCAGCACCAACATACAGTCTTTGGCAGTGGTGGGAGCTAACCCTCCATACTGTCTAATATATGGAGCACACATCATGGGGTGGCGTCGTGAGTTCCAGTGTCCCACCTGCTGTCCCGCCGTGCTACCTACCCAACCTCGTCCTGGCAGGGTGGGAGCACACCGTGGGTAGGCAGCAAGGCGGTGGGTAACAGGCAGGGCCGCGGGGCGTACGTATGCTGAGAGCGGGACGATTGCCTATGCATGGGGCAGACTGCAAGATGCTCCCTGTCCTTTGGGTGAGGGAGTGATACAGGTGAGTCCGGCTTGAGTGCATAGGCTCCGTCACATATTGCGTTGCCCGAGGCCTGATGCCCTGCTTTTCCCGCGTGCTGGTCTGCATCCACAGGTAGCCGTCCTCTGTGGTCTTGTGCGGCAGCGTTCAAGCATCGGCAGCGTGGCGGCAACTGCAGTCGCCTATTGGACTGCCAAACGAAGGCGGCAGCGTACTAGCAATCTGAGCCTATGCAGCCCGTCAAGTGTTGCGGGCAATGTGGTCTGAAGGGGTGGTAGCAGGCGTGGGCAGTGGCGTTGGGGGCAGTGGGAGCGGAGTAGGACCTTCCCGCAGGGCCAAAGCTTGTTTCCTGCACTAGTTTTGCAAGCATCATTCTGCACAGACCTGGCATGCCTCCATGGATTGGCGCTCTACTGCTTGTTTGCATGCATGGTGTAAGCTACTGGTGCTAGGGGTACCAGGACCTGAGGCAGAGGCTTAACTTATGTGTTGGGGACATCTCTCTTTGTGGCTATCCTACGACTTGAGGGAGCTTTTACTGCAGATATGCCGCCAAGGCCGGCTGATTGGGTTCAGCCCAGACGGGATAAGCGTGTGTGCCTTGTGTTTCCAGCTGCAGCACCAGGTCCAAGTGTCATCGGAGTGCCCCGCACATGATGTGATGCATGAGGGTTGCGGCTTCTATTCTGGGCGTGTACGTTCATGATTGCCCAAACTTTGGCACACGATGCGTCATGTGTTGGTCATTGCGAACGTTGAGTCTTCAGGTCCCATATGGACTGGTGCATGAGCACGTGAGGGTCAGGCCTCACACTTTGTAAGAGCATGCTAGATCGAAGACTGCATTATGGCCATGGGTACAGCGCATCAGCAGGTAGCAAGCCATCACAGACAGGTGAATTGGTCAGGGTTTATCCATACCTGGGCGGCACCTTAGTGTAAAGCGAGTATCAGGGGCCAGCGTATGTGGCAGGCAGGCGGGTCTGCCATACAGCTGTTTCCGTGCAGCTGTGCCTCCCGTTGCCTACAATTCCAAGGCTGGCCCTGTGGAGCCTGCAGCCCTGGCGACGAGCGCTTCATGCGCCAGCTGTCAGCCGAGCCACTGCGGACAATCGTCGGCATTGTCAGGCACATCCCTCAGCGTGCGGTGCCTTGCACAGGTGGTGGAGGGGCTCCTCGCGGCCGGCGTCAACCTGCACCACCAGGCGCACAGAAAGACCCTGGACCCCTTGTTGCACGTGCTGCAGACTTTTGGGCGGCCGATGCACCAGGCGGCGAGGGTGGCGGTGCAGCAGCACGAGCAGCAGCAGCAGCACGAGCAGGCGCAGGCGCCCATGGGAACCACTGGAGGGTGGAGGCACTGGCGGCCATACAGGTGAGCGTTTTTCCCATGAACCGCCAGGTCGCGCCATGATTGTGCCGCAAATCACCACAAGTCAGAAGTGTACGCTGATACACACTTGCGCATGCTCGCCCTTTAGCAACTGTGAGCCTGGTCCGTGCACCAGCGCACCTCGACTACTCGACTGGCGCTCTGGCGGCCCTGGCCGTGCTGACGCTCCTATTGCACCCATTGCAGGGGAGCCGGCGGCAGCGGTGGACGTACATACAGCAGCAGCAGCCCTTCCCGGTCTGTTTGCGTACGGCCGCCTTCATACGCTGAAGTCACTCGGCAGCTGTTGCAAACACACTGCCCTCCCCCGCTTCAGACCGCACACAAGGTCAGCTGCAGCCAGCTGCGGCCCAGTCCGCACGTTCTCGTGCCGCCCCCACGCCCGCCCCCACACCCCCGCGCTGTCTAGCAGCGCCGTTCACCACACCGTGGCTGCTGCAGCCGCAAGCTGCCGTAAGAGGACAATTACAAGCTTGTGAAGCCGCGTAATGAGGCACGGTGGGCGACTGAGGGTAGGTTATCTCGCCTTCAGTGTCGTGACCCCTTGATTCCTAGGTCTTCGGCTCAAGTGGGGTTGTTGCACACTTGAGGGGTCCAGAGGGGCCGTTGCCCTCGCATGTACCTGGGCAGTACCAATACCAGACGCCGCGCCAGGTAGAGGCATAACATACATTACTGTACGTAATGTGGGGTGGATCCCAAGCCACGAGCCCAAGCCAGGCAAACTAAAAGCCATCCCGAGTTCCCGACCTCCGACGCATAGACCAACAGCAACATGACCCGAGCAATTACACGCCCTCAAGTGAGGGCTTCGGCAATCCCTAGGCCACAATACCGGTAGGCACTACGGTAAGTACGCATGCTTACACGTGGCAAAGCAGCATACCGAAAAGGTGACGAAAAGCAACTAACACGGTGCTCACTACGCTACCAGCAGTGCTTGATGCACAGTACCGGTGGTAAGGTAGGCAAGCACGAACAAGTCAATTGTGTGCATGCCAACGGCATCATGCAGGGTGGTACGATGGTGGAGGCACGGGGTACGATGGGGCGGAGTACGATGGTGAAGGTGTGGAGTAGGGTGGAGGGGCAGGGTACGACGGCGGAGCAATGGGGTACGAGCCGTACGACGGGGCGGAGTACGACGGTGAAGGGGATGAGTATGATGGTGGACGAGCAGGATACGACGATGGAGGGGCGCGTTCCGGCGACAGAGGAGGGACGGTTCCATATGATGCTGGTGTAGGGACGGGCTCGGGAGGTGATGGGTCTGCAGGATCAGGCGATGGAGGAATGGCAACTGGCGGCGGGGTGTCGGCGACCTTGGCGCCGCGCCAGTAGTCTGGCGTCAGGTTGGGCCCGCAGGCGAAGATGGGCCGCTTGTAGTCCACGATGAGGGGGCAGTCCATGGCCACCTCGCACCTGCACGTCAGCACACAGGCGCCCGGCAGGCAGGCAGGCAGGCAGGCAGGCAGGCAGGCAGGCAGGCAGGCAGGCAGCGTCAACGGTTCATCGCTGCATAGCAGAGGTTGGGCTCGTGAGCTGCGCGGCTCGATCTAGAGCACAGCACTGCGCCCCCGACGTATGAGCGACCCCCCTCCCCCCTCCCCGCCCCTGGCCCCTGCCCCTGCACCCAGCCGTCCCCGCCAGTGTCCCCCAGCGCACTTCCTGCTCGCCCCGTCCTTTGTCAACCCTGCCCCCCGTCTTCCCTGCCCCTACACTGCCCAATGGCCCAGGCAGCAACTACAGTAGCTGCTCGGCCTGCGCCGCCTGCTCACCATAAACCTTCTTCGTATGGTAGTGGTGCACAAAAGTGCAGCACGTCGCTGCTGAACGGGTCCGTCTTCCAACTGCTCCTGCACGGGCAGCCGTTGGCGGCTACCTGCGATACGACAGATAAGCAGAGCGGAAGGGGGACAGATGGCAAGGATGAAAGGTGGGAGGAAAGGGGCAAGATGGCTGTGGCGGCGTGCGGTGGTGGTTGTTTGAGCACTTAAGACGCGACAGCCCCCTCCTGCCACCAGGCGAGCCAGTTGTGTGCTGGGGTTGTTCGTTGACTGCTTACCTCAGCTGGAATTCGCGTGCGGGTGTGGGTGTCGCAAAGTGTGAGTCCCAGTGCCTTTTCCCCCGCTCCTGTTGCTTCATCTTTGCACAATTAACAGCCGATGAGGCATTGATTCCAGGGACCCCAAGCGAGCTGCCGTCTCTGCCGGCCTGCTGGGACGCTCCCCAGCCACCCAGAACGGCAATGCAGCGCAACCAGCAGCACTTGAACGCGAGTTTCATCAGTTGGCACGTCGCGGCCTGCAGCAACCTCCCTGCACCATGTGCCGGCACCTGCCACGCGTCACGTGCCACCCTCTCGCCCACCATGCAGTCGGGCTTTAACGCCATCGGAGGCGGCGGGGGGCTGCCGGTCAAGTTGTACACTGTGCGCGGTGGCGGCGGTGGCGCGTCGGCCACACCGCACATCCAGATATTGCCTGGGTCGAGGGAGCGGGGGGCGGGCGCGATGAGGAAACCACTCAACGGAAGGGGCCAGGAGGGGTACGTTAACGGCAGAGCAGCGTTTCCGGCAACGCGCAGCGGTGGCCACGCACAACAGCTTGCATCATTAGCTGACATCCAAATGCACACGCCGCTAGATGAACTACCGTACGAGAGGATGGCAGCCTGCCGTATGCGTGCCCCCGCCAGCCCTCGGCCAAGCTAGCCCACCTTCGCAGCTGAGGACGCACGGATTGAAGGCGCCGCAGTCGGCGCAGGTGGAGGGAGCGTCCACCTCGCAGTACAGCCTTGACCCGGAGGAGAGCCGCGCGCAGTAGCTGTGCTCCTGGCCGTCCGCCGTCCAGTTTGCTTTGCAGCGGCAGGCCATGTTGGTGGTCATCTGCGGCGACACGGAAGCGCGCAGCGTGCATGCTGAGCAGCCCAAACAAAGACAGCTGTGCAGAGGCCTCCACGAAAGCATCCGTATGGGGTGCTATGCCACCCTTAGTGCGTGGCTGCTGCCCAGCGGTGGCCCGAGGGGTTGCCACGCACGATACAGTATGGTACTTAGAACCAGTATAGGCAAAAGCCGTGCCGTTGCATGGTAAGGCATGGTCGCATGGTGTGCGCGGCGGGCCGCAAGGGGACCATGCACGTGGACTAAGGGAGGGACCGCATTGCCACCCGGTCGCGTTCCCGCCCGATTCCCAAAGGCATGGGCCTTTCCAACGCGGGACAAGGGCCGGAAGCTCCGGCGGGACGCAACCCCGAGCAGAAAGCATTCAGCCGTGTACGACAGGTCGCTCGCCCTTGTCCCCAAAGGCAGAGGCGGCCCCAACGTGTCCAGCTGTCACCCGACCATTCCGCCAACAGACTACCACTCCACTAACCAACGCAAATCAACCAACGACCAGCGCACGGACCTGGCAGATCGTCATGGGAGACACTTCGGGCGGCGGCGACGCCGTGGGTGGCGGTGGCGGGGCGTTGAGGGCATAGTACTGCCCCCACGTGTACAGCACGGGGTTCCACTCGGACGTCATGTAGTGCGCCGCGTGCACCTGGGGCGGGGCGGGGCGGGGCAGGCAAAAGCCCCCGGCCGGGCGGGGTGGGTAAGCGCGCCGGCAGGCAACAGCGCCCAGCCGGACTGGAGCATGCATCACGCTGGAAGGATGGTAAACAAGGCACCGGTGGCCACCGACCCTTGCCGTGGGGTAAAACGTCTGCGTGGCAGCGTGAAGGCACTGCTACTGCTGCTGTTGCTTGTGCTCGCGCTTGCGGAAAGCCATACACGGGGCAACGAAGTGGTCGTGCAACCCGATGTCAGACACGTGTGTTGCTGCTGCTGCACCGCTGCCGCGTGCTGGTAACGGGCCGCCACCGGAGGAGGCCGCCCGTTGGCCCTCACCTGGCCGGCAGTGAAGTGCCCCAGCGCCGCGATGCACACTGCAGACAAACAAAAACAACATGGGGCGGGAGCGCGTTTTCACTTCGGTTTGCACGTATAAGCACTGTTCCAACTGATGCTTGCTCATGGGGGCGAAAGGCCGCTCGCTGACGGATGGCGCTGTGCTCGCTGTGCCGTGCAGGCAACCGGGGGCGCCCCGCAGGCGGGCCCTGCCCCGCGCTCACCAACACTGCCCTTCTCCAGCAATGCTATCCCCAGCACCGCCTTCCTCCAGCACTGCCCTCCCCCGCCACCGCCCGTCTCCAGCACCGCCCTCCTCACCAGGGGAGCTGTACGTCATGTAGTTGCCTAGCTCGTCGTACCCGGCCAGGGTGGGGCAGCTGTCGGCCCAGGCGTTCCTGTCCTCCTCGGGAATGCCCAGCTGGGTGGACCACCTGGGGGCGTTAATACACATGCATGCGCTAATACACATGCCTGCCTGGGGCACGTGTCGGCCCACGTCTCTTTGTCCTACTCGGGGATGCCAAGCGTGGCGGACCACCTGGGGCGCGTTAATACACATGCATGCGTTAATACACATGCCAGCCTGGGGCACGTGTCTCCCCACGCCTCCATGTCCTCCTCGGGGATGCCAAGCGTGGCGGACCACATGTGAACGCGTTGCGTGCATGTGTGGGTTGGGTCTCGGGTGTGCTGAGCAACAGTGAAGCAGACGTGGCAGCTCGTAGCACTACTGGCGAAGTTTGGTGCCACCGTCGACGTACGGCAAGACCAACAGCGACGGCAGCAACCATACCTCTCGTGCACCGCACTCCAGTTGCCACGGTAGCGCCCCCAGAAGGACTCGCTGCAGTAGACGAACGCTTCCCTGAAGAACTCGCTGGTCCCGACCGATCCTGGCAGGACACGGAAGAAAGCAGCGCAGCAAGTGAGGACAATGTGAACCCTCTACAGCGGAAACGGCAGCCAGCCCTGTAGTGGCGAGCTGGACCGTTGCTCCGCTTGCAAACGGCGTGGTCACAATGATTCACTGTACGGTACTCAGTATTTGGGGGGCGTTACCAACTGGGCGCCAAAGCACACTGCACGCGTCCACGTAGCCGCTGGCAGGGACACCCACAACGTGCCCCAAAGCAGCACCCGGAAATTTGGTGCCCTCACGCACGCACGCCTGCTTGCCGATGTGCGATTGTTGCCCCGCAACTGCATTGCTACGCACACGCACACGTACACGCGTGCACGCACCGAAGGCGCTGGGCGTGTCCGCCACACCGTCGTCATCGCGGCACGTGTTGTAGCGTGCGTCGTCGGGCTGGGTGCCGAAGGTGTGCTGCAGGCCCAGGTGGTGGAACAGCTCGTGCAGCAGGGTGGCCGCGCCCTCGTTGTAGCTCTCGAGGTTGTTGCGGCCGCCGGGCCCGGCATCCAGCGTGTCCCACGCCATGTACACAGTGCCGTACTCGGGGTACTTGTCGTTCCTGCACACGGCCGCGAGCGTGGAGAGTTGAGGCGAGTGTGCGGCCTATGGGAAAATGTGTGGCTGGTGGACCTGTTCTATCGGCCAGGCACGACACGTGCTACCTACGCAGCGGCTGGTGCCGCAGCTGGCTACTGGGAGCTTGGGACACAGCCACGCACGGATTCAGGTACAGCGCAAAACGTCTTCCCACCCTAGGTCGCAGCGCAGCTGGCGGCTGGGGGCTTGGGACACAGCCGCCCACGGCTTCAGCTATAGCACGGAGCACTCGTTCACCATGTGTCGCACCAACAAGCTTGCCAAGTGGTCTATATCCTTTGTCATGCCTGCTGTGATCTTTACCTCGCCTCAAGCGTCTTTCCGACCCGCACGACCCGCACGCCCTTACTCCAAAAATGCTTGGCGCACTCGCCGGCCAGCACCAAGCCCGCCAGGGCAGTACCTACCCTGGCGTGTTTGCGGCGCCGCTCACGCCATTGTTGTACATGGTACGCCCGCCGACAAAGACGTTGACGGCTCTCGGGAAGTCCATCACATTGCTGCAGCAGGAGCGAGTAACAACCATGGTGGGAGTTTAACGCCATCCCTGGAAACAAAGGCAGGCGTGCTGTTGCACAGCGCACCAACAGTCCATAACCTGTCCACGCCATATGCATATCCTGCCAGACCAGCTTGAGGGCAGTCAGCGCCACGCACGCCTGGGGCTGCAGTGTGCAAGACGGGTGTTCCATACCAACGAGAGCCGGGTGCTCCGTGCTATGTGAACCCCCCGCACAAAGTACCTCGTCACCAGGCCATCATCCCTCCAGCACTTGTTCCGCCCACTGCCGCCGGAATAGCACTCCCTCCACTCGTCATCGCTGCCCACTTGCAGGTAGGCGTGCACGGCCGTGTCCCATCGCACCTCCTGTGGCAAGGAGGCGGCGGAGGAGACGGAGGGGCTCGCGAGGTAGGGGCACAGGCAGCAAGATGCAGCCAAGCTCCTGCCGAACGCGTGGCCGCAAGCAGGGGGAGTCGCTGGGCAGCGGCAGCGGCAGGGGGGCGGCGGCGACCGGAACAGTCGACATGTGTGTGCTCAGCAGAGTCCATCACTCCTGCCCCACCTGCACAAAGAACTGCACGTTGGTGGGCTGGGCCATGACGTTGGCGAGCCGCACCCATCGGTCTACGTACTCTGGGGACTTGCTCACGCCAGCCGGCTCCGATGAGGAAGACATGACGTGGAACACCAGCGGGACAAGCAGCCGCGGCAGCTGCCCCGGCGGCGCGCGGGTGAAGCCCGGAGGCATGTCGTAACGGAAGTTGGGCGGCACTGCGCGCAGCTGGCGGCGGCGCACACGGGGTTCTGCCGCCCCACCGGCCGCCGACGGCGCTGCTGGTGCAGCCGCCTGGGGCTCTGGCATCACCGCCTCAAATCTGTGCTTCCACTGGGCCGCGTACACCGCCTCAGCCACCGCCCACAAGTCCACAAGGTCGAGGTGCAGCTCGGCCAGGCCCCTGCCGATGCGGGGCACCAGCGCGGCCAAGGCCTGCCTGCTGAGGTGACCCTGGGTGGCAGCCTCCAGCTCCCGGCCCACACCGCCCAGTTGCGTGTCATCAACAAGGGCGGCATCCAATGCGGCTACCAGGTCTGTGGGATTGCCCACGTCGGGCCACATGGCGTCGTGTGCGGGCAGCTGAGGTAGGTGCTGCACGCGGAGTGGGGCGTGCTGTGCCACCCAGGTGAAGGTGGAGCGAAGCGCCTGGTACAGCGTGTAGCGGGGCGCCTGGGTAGGGTGGGGGGCGAGAGAGGCAGAAGAAACTAAGGCGGCGGCATGGAAGGCAGCATAGGGGCTGCAGCCTAGCCTGCTCATCGTGTGCATGGTGCCATGGAGACGGAGCAGTCCGTTGCATGTCGGCCTGTGCGCCCGGCAGCTCCGTCCGTTACCGTACACCGCACCGTGTCATTCCACGTGCCGTACAGCTGACGCGCAAGGTCGTGCAGCTCTTCCGCTAGAGCCGGGCTGCAGCGGCTTGGCTGGGCGAGGTAGAGCTGCAGCACACCGGGCGTTAGGTACGGTAGCAGGGCCGGCGTGGAGCCTGGGCGCACGTGGGGGGAGATGGGAGGGGGAGGAAGCGGGGCGGGGTGGGTTGGGGTGGGGTGTGGTTGCTGCCGCCAAGCAGCCCCAAGCTTCCCCTCCTGGAGGCAAGGCAGAAGGCACAGTGCTGCCTGTCCCTAGACTCTAAAGCATGTCCGCAGCGTGCTTACCGCTTGCGTGCGACAGCGGCTCCGCAGCCCAATACAGCAGCTCAGCGAGCACGGGTAAGGGGAGAGTGTTGCCGACCTTGGACACGAAGCCTGCTGCGAACGCGCAATCGTTAATTGCCTTTGCAGCGCGCCACTGCGTAAGGAAGTCAGCGAAGCAATACGCATTCATAGCCAGCGTGACAAGGAGAACGGACCTGCTATAGTCGGGCCCTCATTAACTGACGAAGTGAGTAGTGTGCGTGAAAATCTCCCGTCCGCGGACGCGTCAGAGTGCAATGTACCTATAAAAGCAAGTACAAGTGCAGCTCTCATCCATTGACGTGCTCTACACAAGTGCCCATTTCGGCTGAAGGGTCCCATTTTGACTAGCGGGTGCGCAGCGGCAGTGGACGCCCCTGGCCCTTGCTTGAAGACTTCACATCTGTGTGACAATCATGGTAACTGAGCACGTTTGTGCGACAGATGTCCACGCACCGTAGAGCTCTGCGGCACTATGGCCGGAACCTGCCTGCCGTACTCCATCATCGCTCTCTGAAGCTAGACACAGCGTCCTTTACCATTTTATACGTTATGGCAAGTGACCTTGCCTCAATCTGGACACAAGGCGTCATTGAGTCACCGGGCGATTGTGGCACCCTTGCAAGGGCCTTGGCCAACCGCTACCCTGTTTGGGAGCAGCGCACGTGAGCAGCGTCAGGCCCGTCGTCGCCTTCCCCGACAAGCCAGTTGTTGCCCACTTAAAATTTGGTTGCTGTAGCCAAAAGGCTGATCCGGGTTAGAGTCCGGTTGGAGTCTGATTACAGGCACGCTGTGCCAACTGCCAAGTTTGGGGCAGGGGAACTCCCCTGGTTTGGGGTTGATCCTAACATCCACCTTTCTTGCCAAGAATGTTGTGGCCATGACACTCCCTCTGGTAATCGAAGTACTGTGCCAGCCCAACAACCCGCAAGCGCAATGCTTAGTAATAGAGACTCTTCCCCAGGTGACGCTCAGGTGAGTGCTGGTACCCTGCCCTGATCTGCCATGATAACGCGTCCCGGTGGGTCAGGTGGCCACCCCTGGTCAGGCTCATTAGACTCTCATGTGAACTTCGCCCTGGTTGCACCATCTTGTGTACGCAGTAATTGTTCAGTATTACCCACAGGGGAGCTCCCCTGAGTACCCAGGACCTCCCCCGCACACAAAGCTTTGACAAGCAGACCCCGCTGCAGTGGATGCGTGTGTTGACATATTCCAGTCCACATTAGACACACAAGGGGTCACAGAACCGGGAGCTCCCCTGTGTCACCGGGTTTGCTCCCCCAAAAACGACTTGCAAGTTCAGCAGTTTACACAGTGCATGGAGGCCCGCCACAACGTCGACTGTACCGCAGTCCGCAGTAGGGACGGCATCGACATGCTCAATTACTTCTTGCAAATCTTGCATGACCGCTTGCAGTTTTCTTTCATGAAGCCAGGGTTTTTATCGCACTCCCCAAAGAAGGCCCACTCCTGGCACTGGTCGTTCTTGTCCGCGCAGTCGCCCTCGCCCAGCAGGTTCCGCCGTCTGCCACTGCACACCAGCACAAATACCAGATGCGTCGTCAGCCACAGCTGCTCAGCTGTCCTCACCGCTGCATGGCAATGAGGGCGCACGAAAGAGCACGAATACAGTGAGAATGTGTGGTAAGGCAATGCCGCACGGGCGGCGTAGGCGGCCTAGTAGCTAGATGCGTGCCGCTTGTGGCGCAGAGCACACAGAACCCCCATGGATGCATGCTGCTGTACTTCGACCCTCCTACACCTACCCGATGGGCGCGACGTGGATCCACTTGGTTGCGGACCACTTGTCGCCCTTCACGGTTGGGCAGCTGCCGTGCAGGCTGGCCGTGTCCTGGCTGCCGTCCGGCTTCAGCGAGTAGAACATCAGCGCGTCGCCCTTGACGGCCTTGACGGCCAGCCCGCGCTTGGCGCACTCGGACCAGCCCTCGCCCGATACCTTCTGGTCAGCATGGGGCAGCACCGTCTCGCCGCCCTCCTCCACGGTGGTCCTGGGGCACAGGGCAAGTGAAAGGGCAAGGCTAGCATGGGTGCCAGGGTCAAGTGCATCACAACGGGTGCAAAACAAGGAGCATGTGCAAGGCTGCGTGCCCTACGCCTCAGGCAGGCACACAATGCAGCCGCTCTTCCCAGAGCGCCCTGGAATGTGCCGTGCAAAGCGCTGCTCCCGTAGCTTGCTGTACTAACCCAATGAACAAGCTTTGCATTTTGGGCCGTAGTGCAAGACAGTGCCTTTGTACAATGAATGACACGTGGGCGTCAGGCGTGTGCCCAGCGGTGTGCCCACCCCAGCCCCCTTTGTACGCAGGGCTGATCCCTTACGTCCTCGAACAACCCCAGATGTGACCCAGGCCGGTGCACTCACAGGTACATCAGGATAGTGACCACACGCTGGCCACCGTTCTCCGCGCGTGCGTTCACAGGGTCGTGGAAGTAGTCGAAGTGGGGCTCGTACTTCTGCCCGTCGCGGTAATGCAGCACCTGCATACCCTCTTGATGCTCGACAGGGATCATAGTGACCTGGGCCACACGCTTCTCGACGCGGGCGATGATGTCGTCCTCAGCATGGCTGAAGAACATCCCCGTGCTGGTGCGGATGTTGCTATCCACACTCTTTCCGGTATCATTGTCTACCACGGATGACTTGGTCATGCGAGGCTCGGCCTAAAGGCAGGGAGTTATTGGGGTTACGAGCGAAACCTTCCACTGCTGGTACACCCCAACAGAGCTCGATTGCAACATACCTTCTTGACGATGTGGTCGCACTCCTCATCACTAAGGAAACCCTTCAGCAAAAATGCCCTAGGCGACCAGGACAAGTGAATGACCTCGCCCCGCCACTCCTCCTGCGCAGGCAAGGGTCGAATTTTCGTAACATAGCACTGTGACTGCTGCGTTCAGATTGATTCGGGTTGCGTGGATATTACCTTCAGCTCGCCGAAGCCGACCGTGTGCCCAGTCCCCGCAATAGCTCCCTTTGGCAGTGGGTCACGCGCAGCTGCTAGACCTATAAGTGAAGCTAATAGCAAGCATAATAATTGCCCTGTCGAGGCCATCTCGTTTTCGTGCCTTAGCAGTTTGCTACCGTCGATCGCTTGTCTTCAGATGTATTAGCTATGTCTGAGTGTTCATGTTACCAGGATTGTACAGCGAAAGAACGTGGGCTTTGGGGGAACGCTCACTGTCCCCACGACGCGCCAGCGCACGGCGCCTCTGATCCGCAATGCAGCAGGGGCACACTCCGCACCACTATCCAACCGTTCCTGCTGCCCGCCCTTACCATCTTTGGCCCATAGCCGCCAGTATCAGTGCGCTGGCCGCCCACATGTGTCCCAACCGCCTCCGCTCAGCCGTACTTATGCCACTAGTGTGGTACCGTGCCGCCCATCATGGTGCCACCTCACCCCCTGACCTCACCTCGATGTCCCCCAACGTGTACCGTACACTGAGTTACTTGACTTTCAAAACGTGACCTCCAACACTACACACACTGCACGTCACTATCTGTAGGGTAAGGAGCTATGACACGGACAGAAAGAGTTCAGGCGCACCAGGGCAGCGGCTGTAGCTTCGCAGCTTCAACAGAAGTGTACGGCACCGCATGTGCAGCCAACATCAACGTGATAGCAACGCGGCGCTGTCTCACACCTATGCACGTGCGGCATGCTTCACAACATATTGTCATATGACGAGGGGAGGGCTGAGCCAACGAGTGCTGTCTGCATCCGCCAACTAGCACAGGCCAGCGCACGCCACCGCTGGAACGTAGCACTAAGGGATTCCTCCACCCTTATAGCCCTGGAGAGCCTGAAGGCCAGTAAATATAACCTTCGCCCACTATGGTACACCCACACATGCTGTGTTGCTTGCACAGCTAAACGGGTATCTACAGGCGCTTATGTGTCGCCGCAACGGAGTGAACACCGAATCAGTCGGCCCCAACTGCACAACGCTCAACTCAACTGAATGGTCCAGCACCAGGCAACTTCACTGCTTCAACACAGCTTCTCATCCTGCAAGACTCAACGCTGCACCCAGCACCCAGCACTCAACACGCACACGTACTCACTGCATGAAGTCAGACCCCTCGCCCTCGTCCGACTCCTCCCATCCTGGCGCGCATATCCGCTTGGGCTGCGGCTCTCGGCCTTGCGGAGCCACAGCACCCTCCTCCCGCGCCCTGACCTTGGCTGGAACAGCCAGGGACGCACTCCCACCGCCACCACACGAGGTGGCCAGCGGTTGCGTTGCCAAATCCATTACCTGTGCTGGTCGCGACTCATTGCACCCACCCGTGCCCTGTGCCCAGCTAGCCTTCGGGCCCGCACCTGACCCCGAGCCCGAGGCGCCCTGGCCCACGCCCACGGCCGCTGGCACTGCCCCTGTGACGCTGCTCAGCGCCCCCGAAACCCGAGGAGCAGCTTGGGCCGCCGCCACTGCAGAGGCACCTGCAACATCCGGAGGCCGCAGCTCAATGGTAAGTAGACGCAACAGACAAACCTCCATGCACCGATGTGCACTTGCGGGCGTGAAATCTTGGACCCTTGCAGTGCCATGCCCAGGGCTCGGCGGCCTCCCGTTTCCAATCCCCACCCACCTTTGAACACCGTCGGCTTCATCACAGCAGGGGTTGCCCCCGACGCGGCCAGGAAGGTGGTGGGTGCAGGCGTAGAAGACCCCGCCGCTGGCCCCGCTCCTGTCGCCCCCGCTCCCGCCCCCGAACCTCGCCTGCTTGACATCCGCCCGCCCGCCGTCGCCCCCCGGCCCGCCGCCTGCCGCATGGGCGCCGCCCCCGCCGCCGCCCCCGTCCCCGCCGCAATGCGCTGCTCCTCCTCGTCCCCGCCCTCGATGTGCTTGCCCGACACCCGGCAGCTGAAGATGAAGCTCACGTCCGGCTGCGCGACACGTGCCATGAGCGCGTCGGGCACCGTGTCGGGCGTGGGGTGGTGGCCCCAGGACGCCAGGTCCTCTTCCGCTGGCTCGCCCACCTGCAGTGGCACCAGTCCACACCAGCAAGCCGTTGCTACACGGAGGAGCACACCACCGAACGGTGTGCAGAATTACCCAGGACAACTTGACAACCCCGGCAACTGTGTTCAAATACGAAACGGAAAGCTACCGTACGAACCTGTAGCTTGAACAAGGCTTGCAGGGCCTCCCGCGCCGCCTCCTGCCCACCCATGGCCCCGGCTGCCCCCGCCTGGCCATCGCCCGCCGCTGGCGCCGCGCCCGTGCCCGTGCCCGCTTCCGCGCCTGCCACTGCCGCCGCTGCTGCTGTTTCTGCTGCCGCTGTCGCCGCCGCCGACCCGCCGCACATGCACTCGTACGTGTCCGACATGCTGTCGGCGTTGAGGGAGAAGAGCTCCCGCAGGTCCTCCGCCGTCATGACGTTGGCAGCGGCCTTGCCTGGAGGCAGCAAACGGTTTTCCGGCAAATCAAGCACTTGAGAACGCAGGCTCACCATCCGGCCACTGCAAAATCACAACGGAAACACACGACAACGATAAGGTTGGTTCAAGCTACTGGCACAGGTACAACGCCGGGGCGTGCAGGGGCCTCCTCCCTGACGCCGGCCCCTGGCCCCGCGCCCACCGTTCTTGCTGACCAGCTGCTTGAGCCCCTCCTTGGACAGCTGCCGCTGGTACACCTTCTCCTCGATGCTGCCGGTGGACAGGAAGCGGTACACGAACACGCGCTTGCGCTGCCCGTCGCGCCACACCTGCAGCGCGGGGTGCCGTGCGGCGATGAGTTGCTTGGCAGCCCGCAGGCGGGTTGCGGCTGCCCGTACCGGAATCTACCATCCCAGTAACTCCCGCGAGCACGCCTAGTTCTTGCGCGCGAAAGTGCTGGCGAGCAGCGTGCACAAATGCGAACCGATTGAATGTTTGGTAGTGGCGCCAAGTGTGCCACGTTTTGTGCCCCCACGGACTCCCCTTAAAACGCACTCACCCGTGCCGCTGCCTGCTGGTCGTTGGCCGGGTTCCAGTCGGGGTCGAACAGCACCAGCCGGTTGGCCCCGATCAGGTTGAGCCCGCAGCCGCCCGCCTTGCTGGACAGCAGGAACGCAAACTGCTTCTCGGCGGGGTCGTTGAACACCTGCAAGCAGTCCAGGGGAGAGCGGCACTACTTTTTCACACCGTCTCGGCCTCAGAAACACAGCGACACGTTCACGTTGTGTTAGCGCATGTAATCCATATCCATACTGAGTGGCGCTGTATCGACATGTAAGGGAATGTATACCGTGCAGCTTCCGCGCACCTTGACCAGCTTCTGCCGCTTGTTAATGGTGGTGGTGCCGTCCAGGCGCACGAAGGGGTAGCCCCGCTCGCGGCACAGCTGGACGAACAGGTCCAGCATGGACGTGTAATTGGACACCAGCACGATCCTGCATTGCACCCGCAACACAACAAACATGAGCCCCTAGAGCCACACGCCCACCACCCACTGCTCAATAGCGTCAACCCGGCCGGTTCGGCCCCACACATGCATACGGGAAGTAAATCTTGGTTTGGTTTGGTGTTGGATTTGGTTGTCCAGTCGCACCTGTCGTTGGTCTCCGTGTACAGCACGTGCAGCATGCGGGCCAGCACCGCCATCTTGCCCGAGGTGGCCTCCCAGCCCACAGCCATGCCCCCGCGGCCGGGCCGCCCGTTGTCGAACAGGCCAGGCGGGAACAGCGAGCCCACGTCCTGCGGGATGGGGCGGCGCGACCAGGGGCAAGGGCCCAGCAAGCAGCAACACGGCGTCGTCCTTGGAGGCTAAGCAGAGCCCAGTTTACACCAGACGAAAAACACAAGCCGAGTGCCCAGTGGCGCAGGACACTTCTGTGCTGCTTAACACGCGTTGAGCCCCACAAAACAAACCGATCAGCAGCTTCGCGGCTGCCTGACACCTTACACTGTTTCCTCGCGCCTCACGCGTACGCGGCGTACCCAACCCACCTCGAAGCCCTCGGCGCGCGGCTCCTCGTCCCCCGCTGCCGCCGCCGCCGCCTTGCTGTGCACCGCGTCGTATATGAGCTTGGGGTGGTTGCACAGCTTCTTGAGGCTGGTGATGGCGGACAGCACGCCGCTGCTGCGCCCCGACAGCACCCGCCGCGCCGCCTTGCTGGCCAGGAAGTGGCCGTACAGCTGCCGCTGCAGCTCCGTCAGCCGGCAGCACACCACCTCGATCACCTGCAGGCACGTACGGTAACAATGGGCGGTGTGCAAGGGTAGTGAATTTGGGACATTCAAGGTGATCCAGATTTTGATGCTCAGGCCCCGGTCCACATGCGAAGGGCGTCCACACAGCCGTCAACCATTTCTCGACCCCAATGCTGTATAGCATGTGGAGCCCATGCTAATGGGAAACTGCAAGTGTACAGTGCCGGTATAGGGTCTACACACACCACCAGCACTGTAAGCAAAGGGGCGCCACAAGCAGCACTTCTAGACGCCCCCATCGGACTACCTTGGGCGGCAGGTGCTGGCTGAGCAGCTTGTTTGTGCGGCGCAGGATGAACCTGTTGGTCAGGCTGCTCAGCTCGCGGCTGCGCTCCTCGCCCAGCGCCACCTGCTCGGCGCTGGCGTCAGGCTCGCGGCCCGCCAGGATGGGCAGCTCGAAGTACTTGCGGAACTGCAGGACACGATGTACGACACAGCAGTACGGCAACGCATGAGACGAAAGCAAGAAACGGGCATGCACAAGATGTATGGCTGGGAGCATCTGTGGAGCACGGTGCATACCGGCATGGAGAGGGAGCTCGGGCCGAGTTGCTGCAAGCCATCTAGGGTCGGGGAGCTGGGTGTACGACATGTGACGTGGGTGCACTCAGGGCTCGAATGGTCCGGCATGGGCCTGCTGGACAGACAGGCGCACCTGCGCGGGTGCGCCCAGCACTCCAGGGTTGCAGAAGTCCACCATGGCGAAGAACCTGGAGGGTGCAGGTCGCGCAAGTGTTGGGCGTTAAGATGAAGGCCGGGTCTACGCATGGTCAGCCTTCAGCCCAATCAACCGGTCGTCATAAGGATACGGTGTGCAGCTTACCCGTCGGCTACCCTACGTGTACTACAGTGAATGTAGGAGTTCTACAACCCGTTGACTTACTCGTCAAGGTGATTTTGCATTGGCGTGCCTGTGGGTGAAGGCGGACAGGAAGCAGCAAGCCTTTAGTGCGCAAGGAACCCCTTGGTACAAACACGAACCGCACCAATCTTCAGAATGACAGTGCCTAGCAATGTCAGTTTGGTTGCTCGCACGCTGCATGCGTGTGCATGACATGTACAGAGCGCACACCTGACAGGAGGACGCGCCGCTTGCACGCCAGGTTGTCCAGCGCCTGCACGCGGACAACACACAGGTACCCTTATACACATGTACCCTCATACCGCGAAGCCACAACGCGATGTAATGCTGGCACTTCAGTACAGGTAGGACCGCTCTAGCAAAGCCACGCAGCCAGCATGCCAGGGCATCGGAAATGTTGTGGCCACCGCAGGTCGTACAGCCAAGCACCAGGTACCTTGCCCAACAGCTGCGTGTACCCACCCTGTTGGTGAGCGTGGCGTCGTTCTTGAGGCGGTGCGCCTCGTCGCAGATGAGCAGGTCGCAGGCGTGCGGCACCTGGAAGCGCTCGGCGTGCAGCCGAAAGGTCTCGTAGCTCACGATGAGCACCTGGCGGGGGCGGCAGCAGGGACACGCGATTGCGTGTGGGCGCTGGGGTGAGGCGTGTGGACAACGAAGTCCGGTCCGGTCCCCGAGTGCGTCGTCATTGCCGTTGCCCGGACGCCGACCCACAGACCCCATCTCCTGTACCGCAGCAACGCACCCCTGCCTCTGCCCCGTTGCCCTGCCCCCGCACCTTGTACACGTTGGCTGGGTGCAGGAACAGCTGGATGTTGGCCACCACGTCCTCGCGGGAAGACTCGCACAGCGCCAGCGTCCGCAGCCGACCCTGGGGCAGAGGTGGGGTTGGCAACAGGGCGTGCAGCAGCCTAGCATAAATGCAATGCAGCAGGGACACGACGATAGCGCCAGGGTCTGTAGCCGGCCCAGGGGCGGACGGTTGAGCTATGGCGCGCAGGGTGAGGAGGACGAGGTGCAAGAATGGTTCATATACCCAGAGATAACAACCAGCAGCCTCAAGCAGGCGTAAATCCTTGTGTGACACTGCACTGTGGCGTGCAGCTTCCCACCTTGAGCCACTTCTGGCATTCGTTGTCCCAGTTTGACACCAGGGAGGTGGGGCACACGATGATGGCCCGCCGCGCCACGGGGTCGCCCCCCAGCGCCGCGTGGCCGCCCCGCAGCAGCGTCCACAGCAGCGTGATGCCCTGAAGCGTCTTGCCCAGACCCATGTCGTCGGCCAGGATGCAGCCTGGGACAGGGAAGATCCAGCGAGGTGAGTGGTTGCTGAGAAGACTGTTGCATGAAGTGCAAATACTAGGGGCGCGGGTCGGCATTCGGATGGGCTTTGGGCCGCTACACAGGCAAGACCCACCTGGCAAAGCGGCTTGCTAGGGGTGTAGGACTGAGAAACAACCTGCGGCGCCGGGAACCCAGGTACGACCAATGTGCGTGCCGCTGCGCCTCACCGTGCTTGTCCTCGATGCGCTGCCCCGTGACGCAGTCGAACATGAACTGCACGCCCTCGCGCTGGTGCGGCCGCAGGAAGCGCACCAGCATGTTGTCAACCTCCACACGGCAGCCGCCGCTACCGCCACCTACACTGTCAGCCCCGCCCGCGGCGCCCTCGCCCTGCGCCCCCGCCTGCGGCTCCTGCCACAGCACCAGCGGCTCGATGCCCTCCGGCAGGGCGTCCTCCTGCACGCAGAGCACGAGTATGTCGCTCCCTGTTGCACTCATGTTCCGGCACCTGCTCACTCGACTGACATGCTGCCTGAGTACAGTGCGAGTGTCCCGCGACAGTACTGCGGTGCGGTCAAAGACCAACGCACGCGCACTTGTGTGCTGACAGGTGCTGTACCTGAAACGCGGAGTCAGGGCATTAGTGGTATGATAACCTACCGCCGGCTGCTGCGCGGGCTCGGGCTCCGGGACCAGCTCGGCGGGCGTGGCGGGCGTGCGGGCCACCGTGGGCACCGGCAGCGGCGTGCTGCTGCCCCACGGCACGAAGTGACGCCGGGCCACCAGCCGCCGCCGCAGGGCCTGCAGGTCACGGAGGTGGGAGGCCACATGATCAGGAAATCGGTATGAACTATGAACAGTGTACAGTGGAATGCGTGTGTGATGGTAAGGGTGTGGGTCTTTGCGATGGGCGGTATGGACCAGGAGAACAGGTCCGGTCAGAGGACGTGAAGCTATCTGTGTGCTGCGGCGCACCCACGTCGCTCATGGCCGGCGCCCCCTGCAGCGGGCTGGTGAAGGGCTTGCGCAGCACGGCCTCCCCCTCCGCCAGGGTGAGGAACTTGGACATGATGGGCTGCCGGCACGTCTGCAGGCTGCAGGGGGGGACGAGGAGGGACGCGCAGAGGCGTGTGAGCCTTGGGTTGCAATGCAGTCCTGCATGTTATGAGTCGGGTCCTGTCTCGTGCTCAAGTCAGCCCGCCCAAAACGCACAGCGTGTACAAAAAGCCCCACAAAGGTGGCACACGGTGCAGAGCGGCCCGTGGGTCTGTCGTGAGATCATGTCGCTGGGCTTGTACGGTGGTGCGCCTGCCGCTTTCTGACCTGTTGCTCAGTAGGGCCTTAATGTTGGCCTCCCTCCGCTGCTGCAGCTCGGCTTCACTGAGCCCCTCGCCATCCTCCTCTCCGCACTCCCCTGCAGCAACAGGGCGGCAGCTGCTGCCGCTGCCGCCGGCCACCCCAGCTGCTGCACCCCTCGGAGTGTCCGCCGCTGCCACAACAGCAGCGGAGGGGGCGCCAGGAGCAGGACTGGCCCGGGGGGCTACACCCCTTGCGCCTCCCATGGACAAGCGTCCCCCCAGCGGGCGCGCCAGACGGTTGATAGTGCTAGTTCCGGCATTAGCCCCTGCGCCAGTCACTGCGGGCCCCTGGTACGCGTTACTGAGCCTGCGGGGCGACAGCAGCAAGCCAGGGCGGGCGAGAGCGCTGAAGGAATGAGGAATAGCAGAGCAGGGGAGCTACCGTACTGGTATTGTGTACAGGAAGGTGGCAGCTGCCAAGGAGAAGGTGAAACTGCCTTGCACTGGCACAGTACCACCGTAACTAATGGGATGGATTGATGGAGCAGGTGCAACTGCTCCGGGTGACGCTGGGTGACGCAGGTGTGGCCGGTGACCCAGGCGCGCAGGCGTGAAATTGCAGAGTTTATCTGTGCACCGTGAAGGCAGACACGCCTAGTGAAGCCTATAGCCGCATCGTTCAGCCCCGCGACGACATACCGTGGGGGTCGTGGAGCTGCTGTGACCGTGCGAGGGGCAACAGGGGGCTTCCGGGGTCGCGCTTCGGCCGCCTCAGCTTCGTCTTCAAACTCAGAGTTGCTACTGTCGTCGCTACTGTCGTGATGTCCTTCTGAGTCGACGTAGCTGTCATCGTTATCGGACTCAACAGCCGCGCAAAGTGCGTCGTCATCGTCTATAAACTCCTCCACTGAGCTTCCCATCTATCTTGTGCGCAGCATACTACGTCATAATAGAGCTCCAAGTCCTAGCTGAGGAGGTACAGGTAGACGCCTGGCCGTTTTCACTTATTGACACTTGACGTCGGGCGACAGAAGGCGCGCAAAGCTGCTTGTAACACCGGCTGCTGTCCATATATAAATCATATCCGACGTAACATGTGTCAGACGTAACATCCACAGGGCAACGCATAAGTGAAAGAGCTCTGCTATGCATGCTGCGCTCTCATGCCGTCATGCGAATTCGGCTGTGATGGAGGCTGCGCCCACGGCCCAGTCATACGTGTGTTGTGGTCACTCCTTTGACCGCGCCGAGATGCGGATGCGCGCGGCACACAATCCTGGGGGCACAAGGCTCGAATGGGAAGTTACACCTGCCACACGTAACAACTGACCTGGATTGAACACGTGCTGAACGGCAGGTAACGCTTATGCAGTGTGTTCCCTGGTCCGTGTCTTCTTCTACCTTCGTTACAGACAGCAACCTGTGCCGTGCGAGGTTGCCCTGCGCGACAGCAGACTGCTTCACGAGCATTCGTGGCGAGCAGCAGGGCCCATGAATGAGAAATCTAGCTAAGTTCACATGCCACATGGCCGCGGCTTCCCGCCATCGAGACCCAGAAGCACTTCCACAGGTGAAGCAGACCATCAGCATCCCCAATAGCGTCATCCGCCTTGCCAGCCCAATCCTAATCGCCTTGCCTAGCCAGTCCAACCTTTAAAGGGAAGAATAATGTGCACTCCCAGAACAACGCGCATGATGCAAACCCAGTTCGCCGCTGCCCAGCCGACCATGCATGCAAGCCGCTGCCTTTTTAGCCTGGGCTACGCGACCTTGCAATACCACCGCTTCGGCAAGACGGCCTCTGAACAGTGTCATACCCTCGTGCATTGCTTCAGTCACGTCTTTGCATCTGCCTATCCCAATGCAAGGCACGCCTCACTGCGTTTCGTCACCCGCATAGCTCACTTGTTAGCCGTCGTGTGCTCGTCCTTGTCCCAGGCGGAACAAAGCCCGGCCTCACCTGCCAAGCTAAACCTGCACCGGCCCGGCATATCCGCTCCTGAGCGACACCCCACTTCTCTGCCTATTTCGTCATAGTACACCTGTCATCGGTACACCACATCACAAACGACTGATAGCAACATGCATGTCCGAAAATGCACCGCGCTCCCCACGCGCAAACCCTAGCCCACCACCAAAGCACCATCAACCATCACTATTGAGAATCAATCACCTCGCGCACCGGCCCCTCTCACCTCACCCACCAGCCCGACCCGACGCTCATCCGACGCTCACAATGTCACAAACACCACTAACAGCCACGCACCTCTACCCCAGCACACCAAGTCTATGCTCCCTTGCACCTGTCGTATAGCTGCCGTACACAGCCAATACATGGCTCCGGCACGGCCTCCACTCGCCTCCCCCTCACGCCACCACCAGCTCCACATCCACACGCCTCATTGCCGCACACTCCCCTTGCACCTGCCGTACACTGCTTGCTTACTGCCGCACAACCGCCAATGCGCGGCCCCAGCAGCTCTCTCCCCCTCACGCCACCGCCAGCTCCATGGTCTGCCCGCTGTTCATTATGCGGTCCACGGTGCGGCTCATGCGGTCGGCCCAGTCGGTGGCCAGCATCTCGCGCATGGTCTCCAGGATGCGCACGTCGGGGTCCAGCTTGCTGCTCCAGCCCTCCAGCACCAGCGACGTGACCACCACCGTGCTCACGGAGGAGCGCAGCGTCACCTGCAGTGGGCCAAGCCGCGCGCAGGGTGAGTCCTTAGCCTAAAAGCGGCAGAGATCCTCCTCATATGCCTGGCGGGCCCGGCGGGACTCAGAGCGGATTCCTTCGGAGGCTTGTACGTTGTACCCCTTGCTCATGATATCGTACCGCAGCGGTACTTCACCGTCCTACCGTGTGGCTTATGAGCAGGCCCACACCAGGCCCCTCCCCTCCCCCAGGACCGGTCACATGCGATCCTTCGTGCTCTGCCATCCCTCCCATCCGCGATCTGCGGGCGCACCCTGGGCACCCGCGCACCTGGTGCTGCCTCATCTTGTCGATCACGTCCCGCATCACCGCCTGGCTCTCCTTCCGCAGGTACTCGCGGTCCATGGTGCTGAACATGGAGTCCAGCTCGCCAGCGAACGCGACGGGGTCCTGCAGGGGGTACCATGTAAAAGCAGTGTAAGACGCCAGGGGTCATCTGTGCGCCACCTGGTGCCTGAGCATGCTGGAGGGTCCCTTTCCTTGGCTCCAGGCAACGCCGCCTGCCACCCGCCCCGCAATCGTTCCTCTCCACACCACTACACACTTGCGGGAACCAGATTTCCATGCTGGAACGCGACCAACTCCTCCTTCTCCCTCCATCTCCTCTTCCTGCCTTTCCGCTCCTCCGCCCCTCCCCCACCTTGCACTCCCCGCCCACGCTCATGCGCAGGATGGCCCCCGCCAGCCCCTTGCCGTCCATCTGCGTGAGGCAGCGGAAGAAGCCCAGCAGCGCCGCCTGGTCCTCCCCGCTCAGCTCCACGATCATGCCCGTGTCCAGCAGCACGATGCGCGGGGAGCGGTCCAGCAGCCAGCTGCGCACGCGCAGGGGCAGGTAGGGCGCGGCCGCCTGCGCCAGGCGCGACGGCGTGGGGGGAGGCTCCACGATGATGTTGCCTGTCGCGTGGGGGGCGGGGGGAGCGGGCGCGTGGGGGTTGGCGGGGCGCAGGGAGGGGCAGGAGGTGGGGGCCATGGGCGGGGGAGGTGCGGCGAGCGTTCCGACAGGAGGAGAAGGCGTGATGCAGCCCGAGCTACCTTGTCCACTAGTGTCGGCGACACCACAGCAGTGCAGTGCCTTTGCTCACGGCTTGTGAGCAGCACCTGGGAAGGATGTGGGGCCGCTGGCCGTTCTGTTGCTCTGTGTCAACACAGCGCATTCAAATTACTAATGCATTCTCTTCCGAAGCGCCTGTGCCGCGCCAAGCTTGATTATAATCAGACGCCGAAGCCCGCCGCCCCTGCCCACGCCCTCCAACCCCGCCCGCTGACACCCGCACCTGGGTGCAGGTCCGCGTGTATGAAGTTGTCCTTGAGCATCATGTTGAGGAACACGTTGACGCCCGTCTGCGCCAGCGTCGCGTTGTGGCGGTGCGGGGAGCGCACGTACCTGGGAGGAGAGGTGGGGGAGAGGCAGGTTAGTGCGAGGAGGAGTGATGACATGAGTGCAATGCCGGTGTCGTCTCATGGTCTCAACGACGACGGTAAGGGAAGGCAGCGAAGTTAGCTGGCTGCCCGGCACGGTTGTGGGCACGAGCTGCCTGACGTCCGCGCGGACCGGGCGCCCAAGTATGGCCCAAGTGCACAGTAGCCCAGCTCAAGCGACACCACCCCTTGCCTGTTCCCCCAGCCGCTGTCGTTCCTTCCGCTCGCAGGCTCCAGCCCACCACGCCGGTCCTATTACAAGCTCCACTCTCCCCGCATCCTCCCCCGCATCGTAGGCAGGGGATCCCAGGCCGCCGTGCCCCTCCCTTCCCTCAGACCCACCCACCCGGTGGCTAGCTTCCCACAGACCACCCTCCATGAAGCCCACAGCTTCCTGGACCCTTAATCTATCCACCGCGCCCTCGGGCCCACCTCACCCCACCCCATCCCACTCGCATACGGTGATGTGCTAAGCACCAAAGCTACTGCCACGCCCGCAGCTGCACCGCTGTTTCGCCACCCACCGTGTGATGAGGTCCCCCTCCTCGAAGCTCTCCACCAGCACGTCCGGCGTGACCAGCGGGTACAGCGGCACGGGGAACGCCACGCTGCTGCGCCACGACCTGAAGTTGGCGTTGAAGCGCTGCAGGTGCGCCGCCTCCACCGACAGGTCCAGCTGCTCCTTCAGCGGCCCGCCAAACTGCCGGATGCTCTCCTCAAGCCGCAGCTCGCTCAGCGCGGGCAGCGCCGAGCACAGCCGAGCGGCCCGCTGCATGAGTATGAAGTCCCGGTGCATGATGTCCGACACGCCCGGGTGGCGCACCTTGATCGCGACCCGCGTCCCGGGCTGCAGCCCCCCGCCTACGAGCTCCGCGCCGCGTGCGGACAGCCGTGCCACGTGGATCTGCGCGACGGAGCCGCTGGCCACTGGCTGCATCTCAAAGTGCTCGAAGAGCTGCGAGATGGGCGAGTTGAAAGCCCGCTCCACAGCGGTCACGGTCTGTGCCGCCGGGTGCGCGGGCGCAGCGCTCTGCAGCTGCTCCAGCCGCAGGCACAGGTCCTCCGGGAACAGGTCAGGGCGGGTGGACGCCCACTGCCCCCACTTGATGAACGCGGGCCCGGCGTGCTCCAGGGTCCACTGCACCACGGACAGCCACTGCTCGCGGCCCAGGCCCAGGAGGGCTACGATGGGGGCGCCCAGGACCGCGGGGGTGAAGAGCGCGCACAGGTAGAGGGCGCGGAGGGCGAGGAGCAGCTCCTGGGCAGCGGAGCTGAGCAGGGAGGAGAGCTGCAGGTGGGAGAGGAGGGCGGAGAGGAGGCCGGGGCGGGAGGAGGCGTCGTCTGAGGCGTGGGAGGGCCCGGGGCGCTTGGCGCACTGCGCGCCGGCTGCGTCGGGGTAGCCTAGCAGGCGGAAGGCGTAGTGGCGGTAGCGGGGTGGCAGCCACCACCACAGCATCCACAGCGCGGTGGGGACTACCAGGTTGTACAGGCCCTGGGGTGGTGCAGCAGTGTGGGTTAGGGAGGTGCAGTGGGTTAGGGTCTTCAGGGAGGGGCGTGGAATGGGGAAATAAGGGGAAATGGGGCACTGGGGATGTGCGGTTATAGCTGAGCCGCGGGAGCAGGGTGTATGTGCTAGTGGCTAGAGTACGGGTAGGATGGCAGCTGTTGTGTCAGGGATTTTGTGCGCACTGACCTGGTTGGCCTGGGCGCCCACGGAGGCACCTGTCCCGACGGCCACCGCCTTGAAACCACGGCCACGCCATTGACGTACGAAGGATTCAAGCTCTCTTTTCAACAGCCGATCGCCGACGCGACTGCGACCAGCTGAGAAGGCAGCTAACAACGGCGATGGAGGCCTAGAGCCGACTCGGAAACCCCTTCGCAATAGGCTCTGGCAAAGCCCATGCCCAGAAGCTGGTGGGAATAAGTTTGAAATTGAGGAACTACAACCGCCAACGTGTTGCCCCCTGCAACGCAGGCCCCAGCCCATGTTGAAGGGTGTTAGACAAGGCGGACAGGCCGACGGCGCGCAGGAGCATGCCAGGCGCCATTGACTCCACGTCGTGTACGCGGCACCTCACCCCTCAGACTTCAGCGCACGTAACGAGGCGCGGAGAGTGCGTTGAAGGGCGCCCCCGCCTGATGACATAGGTGTGGGAAGCCTACAACGCTAGTCCCGCAAACGAGTATGCACGTAGTATGCGGTATTGCGACACAAGACCGCCCTGCCGTCCTGGACACGAAAGGCGTGACTCCGACGAGTTGAGCGTAAGAAGCTAATAGGGGGCTAAGCGGAGCTGGGAAGTTAAGGCCGCCGGGTAGACAACAACATATAGCAGACGTAAAAAGCAGTGAAAACGACTTGTGCCCTCCTGCCCCCTGTTGGACGTGACATCCTTGGTAGACACCCTACTGCATCAATGGCATGGGCCAAAACTGGAGTACAACCTTCTACCTTTTTTTCTCGATGCCCTGTGATGTCTTGATTTACATCAACAGCACACAGTTGTACGCTGTGTGCCCACCACCGTGTTTCCCGCCCAGCTCACCTCGCACGTCACCGGACTGCCGGAGCACGTTACAAGCAACATGTTTAACATCTTATCATATGATAACCTCATGACTGCGTAGCACAGTGTCAGTAGGGGAGCTGCTGGCGCTAACGGCATGGTAGGACGCTCCCGAGCTTCAGCTGCATCACCGACAGAGGCTCACAGCGCTCACTAGCGTGGTGGTGATGATGATGCACACTGACGCGGAAGAGGCGGCCGCGAGGCCCGCCGAGGGGCCAGAACAGGCTGCCACCGCCCCGCCACCAGTGGAACCGGCAACCCATGATGCCCTCCAAGGCGACGCAGCAGCTGCAGAAGCGCCCCAGGCAGACAGTCACCCACCCCCCGAGCCTCCTATAGCGGCAGCAGCTACAGATACAGCTGCAGGTGGCGGCTCAGCTGGTGCTGCTGGGGCCGAACGGCCTGAGGACACCCCTGCCTCGACACCCGTCCGCGAGCAACAGGAGGCACCTACTGCAGACCAGCCGCCAAACGACCCACCAGTAGCGCCTGTGATAGATGATGCACCCCCGGTCTCCTCTCAGGGGGAGGGAGGGCGCGGGAGGCCCATCACCCGCCAGCAGTCTGGCCGCAAGGCCCAGGGTAGCCGGGACTCAGCGGAGGGTCCTCATTCCACAGGCAACCGGTCGCGACGCACCTCTGGTAGCGGCGCCTCCCGGGGCAATAGGCGCAGCAGCGTAGACGGCGGCAGTGTGGGCGACGAGCACGCAGCAGCAGGAGCAGGGGCTGGGGCTGGGGTAGGGACGGACGAAGACGATCAGCCGCTGACGATGCTCGCGGCGGCGGGGGGGGCAGCAGCAGCAACAGGAGCACATACAGCTGCGGCTATCCCGGACCTGCAGCGCAAAGCGAGCCTACGTACCCGCCCCCCTAAGGGCCCCAGCGAGGCATCGCCTGCGCCGCCGTCGCTGCCACCGCGGGGCTCGGCGAGGCAGCGGGGCGGCAAGCGGCATGCGGACGAGGGCTCGGAGGACGCGGATGCGCACGGGGGCGGCGGGCCCAGAAGCGTAAAGCGGGGGCGTAAGGATGACGCGCAGGGGGCGGACGGGGCGGCGCAGCAGGAGGTTGAGGGTGGGGGCGGGACGGGTGCAGTGGGCGCGAGCGCGGCGGGGGAGCACCCTGTCGGGGAAGGCACGGACGGCGCAGCTGTGGAGATGGAGGTGGATGGGCATGAGGGTGGCGGGGGCGGGAGAGGCGGGCGGGGGGGCCGTGGGGCCAAGGGAGGGGGGGCTGGGGTGAAGGGTAAGGGCAAGAAGGGGTTCGGCGCAGCGATAGTAGGACGGGCGGCGGCGGCGGCGCGGGCAGCTGAGGCCGCAGGGGCAGATGAGGGTAAGGAGGATCACGCGCTGGGGGCAGCGGCCGAGGCAGGGGCCCCTGCTGGCCCAACGGAGGAGGCAGAGGCAAGCAAACCGGCGGGCGGGGCGGAGGCAGCGGCTGAGGAGCCAAAGGTATGGTCCGAGGTGTGGGAGCTTAGTTGTTGGTTGCTCAGCTGCGTGACAACCACTTGCTATGGACCGATGGAGGGGTGTTGTTCTGCAGTAGGGCGCCCAACACGCTCGGTCAGCAGCGTCCTGCACGCGTCCCTCGTGGGGACGCCCTGCGGGCCCCTCCCCTGCCGCAATGCAGCGCAATAGCGGTCAACGCACTTCGCATAACTCGCAAGAACGTCAACCCATGCGTCCGGCGTGACCGCCATCCCTCCACAGGCCCCGTCGGCGGCCGGGCCCCGCCCGGAGCGGCAGCGCACATCCGCCGCTGCCGCCCCGGCTGCAGCCCCTGCGGCCACGGTGCCTCCGGAGGCCCCTGAGGACGCCGGCCTACCTGGCCGCCGGCCACGGAGGGGCTCCGCACGCACCGGCGGCTCTGATGCAGGTGGGCCCACCAGCACGACGAGCGCAATTGCTGGCCCTTTGCGTCCAGCGTATGCATGCACGGGCCTCGCAGGTGGACTATGGTATACACGCCGCAGCTCTGGTGACGTGCACGGCTGACCGTCTAGACCCGCGATAGGGCTTGCAGTAGCACTTCTTCGCGCCCTAAGGCTTCACCCGGCCGCTTGTTTGTGTCCCGCGCGCTGCAGGTTCGCTGCCTGCGCCGCATGCTGTCCCGTCGCCTGCACAGCGGGGCCAGGCTTCCTCCGCCAGTGGCGCCGCTGCAGCACCTTCGGGTGCAGCTGCCGCAGTAGCGGGCGCCGCTCTCACCCCAGCGGAGCAGGTGGCGGTCGCCGACACCTCGCAGATACACGCCTTCCTGGATCTGTGGCTTGAGGCGCAGCAAAAGGCGGCCACGGCGCTGCAGGGGCTGCACAGTACCCTGCACGGCCTGCGCAAGCGGCCGTATGACCTCAACGTCTACCTGAAGCACTCCGTTGCGAAAGCCATCTCGAAGGCTGTCAAGACGCTGCAGCAGGGTGGGCCCCTGGGCACGGCGCCCGTCCCGCAGGGCCTGGCGTCGCCTGTCGCGCCGCCGGGCCACGACACGGCCTCCCCGCCCGCGCCAGCGGCCGAGGGCGCCGCCGCAGTTGCGGCCGCGGCGGGTCCCAGCGCCCCTGCGGCCTCGGCGGGGGCGGGGCCGGGGCCGGGGGCGGGGGCGGGGACTGCCGCGTTGACGCGCGAGTCGGTCCAGGCCGCTTTCAGGCGCACCATGGAGGACATCAAGAGCCTCAACAGCAACAACATGAAAAACACCGAGGACAAGTCGCTGGAGGAGGCGGCCAAGGCGTGCCGAGCTCAGTCACGTGCGCAGCTGCCCAGGGCATCTACTGCCCCTGGCCCGGCTTCCCCCGCTTCCGCAACTGCTCCTGCTGCTCCTGCGGCTGCTCCTGCTCCTGCGGCTGCTGCAGCAGCTCCCGCTGCAGCTGCACCCGCTGCCGCCGCCGCGGACGCTGAGCAGCAGCCCCAGGACGCAGAGCACGCACACGCCAACACCAACGCCCAAGGGCAGGGCCAGGGCCAGACCTGCCTGGTGACCGGCTTCGTGTCGACCGGCAACCCGCTGCGCGACAAGACGATCCGCATGCTGTCCGCGGCGCTGACGGCGAAGCACAAGGAGCTGCACCCGGTGCAGGCGGCGGTGGAGATCGAGGCGCAGCTGGTGGAGCACTGGGGGGACGCGGGACCGGCGGGCGTTACGGATGCGTACGACAGGCAGGCGGCGGCGCTGTGGGTGTTCCTGAGCCACGACAGCCCGCTCCGGAAGGCGGAGATAGTGCGCATGGTGCTGGACGGGGAGCTCAGCCCCGCGGATCTGGTGAGCTATGACTACCGCAAGTTGGCGGTTGGGGAGGAGGGTCAGAAGGGGGAGGAGGGCAAGGAGGGGTAGGGGGCTGGTGGAAGGCAGGAGCGGAGAGCGGGTGGGGTCTACGGGGTGCTCGTGCAGGATTGGGAGGGAGGAGGGAGGAGGGGCGGTGAGGGAGGAGGGGCAACGGTGGGCGGAGGGCAGTGGAGGGGGTACGCGATGAAAGCGACGAAATCGTGTGAGGCGTCGGGGAGTCACGGAAATGCGGATGCCTGCACGTGAAGGGGCAGTAGAGGGTTTACAGGCTCAGCCCTGTTTTGCATGGAGGTGTACGCAGCGCGGCATGGCGCGGCAGGTCCTCTCCACTGCACTTAGCATCTGAGGTTGTTGGTGGGTGGTAGCTAGAAGGCATTGCATGCCAACGCAAGGATGTTACGCTCAAGGTCGCAGTCGATTGGGAGGGTAGTCGCCCGACGCCGTTGGCTGACAGCAATTTGGGCACGTGCTGTTGGTGTGGCCGCTGTACTGTACTGCAGTACGGGTTTGTTGGGAGTTGGTCTGGCGGAGGACAGGTGGGACAGGTGGGCCTTAGCATACGTACGGCCTGTTGACTGCCTTGCCCAGGACGCAAGGAAGTGGACATGCACCACATGGTGCTCCACCAGCTGGCTATAGCGCAAGGGCGAGGAGCTACCGGGTAGGATACCTGGTGAGCGAGTAGGCTCGTGAGCAGGTAGCCCTGCGCAGGTCTGCGTTTGGTATCGTTGCCATCCAGCTAGCACCCAAGGTGATTCGGAAGGACGCGTGTTCTTCTCCCACGGAGGAGGCTGGCGCTCCCCTGTAGCTGAGCTACTGATGTCAGGATAACTACCGGTATGTAACAGAAGACCCAGCTGGCATTTACCAATACTCATTAGTCTGGGCCGCTGAGCAAGGCTGCTCTCCTCTCCCTTTGCCTCGTGCTGTACTGGTAGCAACAGAGCTGCAGAGGCACCCGACTACCAAGCGGGCCGGTTGACACCCCTGACATCCAGGCAAAGCACCACATAAGTGTGGGCAGCCTTCCGCCGTATGCATGGTGGTGCAGCTCGGTGCTGATTGCAGTGGGTTAGCTCACGCAGGTTCACGCTGAGGGCGAGTCGGCGTGCAGACAGATCAACAATTGACGACTGGTACTTGCATGTACATGCTTGTTACAGCCGCATCAGCAACGCGGGAATCTTCATCCTTCCTCATCGCAAGTTAGCCAGCAATCGTCAGTTGTCTATGCCTCTTCAGGCGGCATGCAAAACCGCGCGTATACGGCAGGAAACGCCCTGGTGTACGGCACAACTCCCTGGTGTACGGCATGCCGTTCACGCCGTGCACGAAAACTCTCAGCACAGGTTATTGTCCGCCAAACAAAAGCCAAAACGAGATCCCATAATCGGCTTGCGATTATGGCGGTCCACTGCCTTTGTTGCTTGGCCCGGACTTGGCACAGGCACGCACACACGCGCGACAGGTTGGAATACATGTGGGCGGCAAAAGCACGCACCCGAAATCCTCACTCATGACCACCACAAAACACGCTCTCTGTTGAATCACACACCCGCACGGGCATCATCGGCTGGCAAGCCTCTACCCGTGCGGTCACTCATGTCCGAGAATTACGCGGCTTCCAAGCACGCATCTGACCGCCGGCCTTCACTCCGGAACCTGGGAAAGCCCCCCGCAGCCGCGGGCAAACACGTGCAGGGAAGCCGGCCTTTTCGGCCCACCGCACCCACGCACCCACACTACAGCCGCAGCAAGAAATCGATTATCTTCTCTCCAAAAGTGTCGGAGCAACATGCAGACCAGCGCACCAAGGCAGGCGGGTACCAGGTCCCGGCCACGGCGCTCTCCCCCAAACTCCTCTCCTCTTTGGCAGCACACTGCGCCATGGCGGTGCGCGCACAACCAACCACACCACACAAGTTACTGCCCTCTCGCTGGAAATGGGAAGCACCAATGCATGTGCATCGACGACGTTTTCAGTCAAAACAAAATCACCCGTCCGCAGTGCGCCGGTTCCTTATCACGCTGACAACGTCAAAAGCCAACGTCTCGAGAGCCAACAAAGCGCCTGAGCAACACTGCGACCAGAGGGAAGGCGGCCGGATTCACCACACGGCGCCGTACCACTGCCCCACGGGCAACAAACCACAACTGATTCCTTTTCACATGGCCGGTTTGGTACAGATAAGACGGCGCTAACGACCACAATCCGTACGTCATCATGGGAAGACGAGGGGTGTGCGCCTACAAGAGCCCAGCGCCACCAGGAGGGGTCTCCCCTGCGGGCCACTGCGCTCGCGCTCCCCTGCCCCCATGCCCGAGGCAACAGATCAGATGGCGACTGCCTTGCAAAAAGCCTAAACTCAGGATTATCTGCTCCCAAAAATCCCCTCTCTCGCGCTCCCCACGTCCTCCTCCGCAACGAATACGCCAGCAGCGCCCCTCCCACAGCCGCACCACGCCTCACCAGCAGCCCATGTCAGCGGGTTACACATGGACCATATACGGCTGGATCTGCGGCGGCATGGGCATAGGCGGCGGTGGGGGCATCGCAAGCCCGTGCAGCGTGGCGAGGTGGGTTAGGACGCTGGTGGTCTGCGCTGCTGCCGCCGCAGCTGCAGCCGCCGCCGCCGCCGCGGCGGCGGGCGGCAGGCCCGCCGGCATCCCCGACGGCGCCGGGGGCATCAGCGTTGGCGGCGACGCCGGCGCATGCGGCGGCGAGCTGGCGGCGTGCGCTATGGACGTGGAAGAGGTCGGCCCGGCGGCGGAGGGCAGGGCCCCGGTGATGGGCGGCAGGGGTGTTTGCCCCGTGACGGGCGCCCCCGAGGTGCCCGGCAGGTTGGGGTTGGTGATGTCGTGGATGGACGCGCGCCGCTTGTCCTTTTTGTTCATGCTGTTTAGGCGGATGAAGTACTTTTGCGCGTGGCTGGCCACCTGGGGAGCGATCGGCGGAGCGCAGGAGGAGAGAGTGAGATTGGGGTGTAGCGTGCGCTGGGCAACGGCGGGGTAACCAGGACACGAGGCCCCGGCCTGCGATGCTGCTGTCTAAGAATTGCATACCGCGTGCCCGTGCATCAATTCACGTGTCTCTGTGCACCTCCACACGGCATGGTTGCCGTTGCCACCCCGCACGTCCAGGCCCACTCATGCAGCACCGGCCCGAGTGGTGCTTGCTAGGCGCAACGCTCCGTTGCCACCTGTCGGAGTATGACCTGCAACACTGAGCGCGGCGCCCATTGACGCTGCCTGCAAATGCGCTCGCTGCCTTGGCCGCTCCTGGGGCCCACCTGAGTGGGTGTCCGTGACACCACGAAGTTCCGAGCGATGCTGCGCCAGTCGCCTTTCCCGAACTTTGCGAGACCCAGCAGGAACAGCCGGTGCTCCTCCTCGGTCCAGGGAACGCCCTTTCGGCGGTCGCCGTTCGCCGGTACGTCGGTTTTGGGCTTCTTGGCAGGCTGCGGGGGACAGGCGGCACGTGGGTGTGAGGGAGGTGAACAGGCACCGAGTTGCAACTCAAAGCACGCAACGCGGCAACCGCGTGGACCCACGACAACGATATGTGATGTACCTGTGCTTGGGGGACCTCCTCGGCACGGGGAGGCGGAGGAGCCGGGCTCTGAGCTCCGTAAGCATCCTCGCTGACGTCCTCCTCGATGCGTCGCAAGTCGTCCTGCGCGAGCACCAAGCGAAACGCCAGGGTGAGAGTCCGGTACCGCCCTCAATGTGCATGAAGTGCTGTGGTAAAGAGATCTGCGCCGGAGCGCCTTGCGCTCGTTGAAGTCGAGAAAAAGCATGCCAGCCAGCTCACCTCCAGCTCACGGAATCGGCGCTGAACATCGGTTGCACTCTTGTTTGGAAGGTACGAAGCTATCCGCTCATACCTGCAACGCAGCGTGGTACTCAGCTTGTGTCAGTACTGCGGCAACATGCAACGACGCTTTTATCTGCGCTGAATATACGCACCGGTCGGCATCAAGGTAGTGCTTGGCAAGGGCGACCTCGAAGACCTTGTTCTCTTCCAGACTGCGCCAAGACAATGCGAGTGAACAGTCAAGCATTCGGCCGAGGCGTAACGCGCGCAAAGCTGCACGCGGAGCCGTCGGCTCACCGCCAGAACGTCGCCAGGCCCGTTGGATAGACGTAGTCGCCTGACACGGAAAAACTTGCCGACATCGTAGCAGGCAGGGCTGCTGCGCACGACGCGACTTGCGCGCGCACGCCAAGGCTCGTAAGCCCAAGGCAGTCAAGTACAGTATATGTGCAACACGATTTATGATGGACACAACAGCCCTTGCAGTCTTGGGTATCACAACGCATGTCAGAAAGTGCACGAGTCTTCATTGCAGAAGGGACGGCAGACCGAGTTGCCGTACCAAAGGAAGGACGGCCGAACACGCGTCTGGAGCTGAACACGCGTCGTGAGCGAGGTCTTCAGTTGCAGAATAATAGTTCGACCATTGTCTTTACAATGTAGTTGGCCTTGTGCAGGCTGCTTGACGGAATATGACGAGTGCTTTATTCCAGGGTTGTTACTAGGGCTAATGTTTCGATTCGTTCTGCAGAACAATTGCTTGGATGGCCTATTTCAACATGTGTTCAGCGGGACATTGATGCTCGAGCGGCAACTGAACTTACAGCCCTAAACCTTACGGCTCCGCTATGTTGCATAACCCTGGGTGCAACCAGGACAGGCATGCTCTTGCATACATGCTCGTACAACGCGGAATGTGTTCGTGTACACCACCGAATACCAGTAGGGAGGAGGGTTGGAGGAGTGTGGAGTCGACCCACACGTGCCGAACGACAGCTCTGCATAGTGACGGGCGGGTGGACTCAGCTGTGGACTATGGACTGGGTCACGAACAGCATGAGATCTACGGCGCCGTGCCTTGCGGCGTGCAAGGGCTTGTAGCTATGCACGCACATGTCGGGAACACTTGTAGCTCACGTACGCCACAGCTGCCCAGCCGACCAGGGGTTCCCCTGATGGTGATGTTCAGGCCCTGAAAGAGCCGCGTCTTACATCTTGGGATAAGCATGCACGTATAACAGGGCGCATGGAAGCTCGGACTCGGAGGCCGACAGGGCATGCCGCACTGGAACACACCTCCATCCTTGCCTGTCCTGCTTTTCACGCAAGCCTGGAGTGAGGGGTGGTAATGTGCAGGGGGCACTTGTGTGGACGAATGGGGCCAGTAGTGTTGGTGGAGGGCCCGTAGGCTGCGATGGGGGAGGGGCCTGAGCGGCATTCTGGGGGCCGCTATTGGCAAGTACCCCCGCACAGCTGCTTCATCGCTTGTGCCTCCTGGGAGAAGGGTGGGTGGGGCCAACTGCAGTGGGACTGATCGTCCCTGTTGTGGGTGCCTGTTTCGCCTGCTTCAGCTCCTTATGTGAGGCCGTGGTGCCCATTCCTGGGCTGCATACTTTGTGGAGCTGTTGCCCGAACTTGGAAAGGGGTCGGAAACCCCATGTTCCCGATGCCCGGGACCAGTGCCCTGTCTGTGCAGGGCCGGGGCTGGACCCAGGAAGGGCGACTGGGTGGACACACATCTCCTGGACTGCACGGCGCTAGGGCAGCACCTGTAGTCACGCGGCTGGTGCTAAGACCAGCTAAGACCGAAGGTGACACACTCCGTCTGGGGCAGCCTGCAGGCAGGCGTGCAGGGCACCTGGCGCGGTACACTCTTTGGAAACTAGATAACGTTCTCAGGAAGCACCATCGGCCCCGAGACCTTTCGGGGCAGCTGCCCTGGCCCGGCTGCTGCTTGAACCACACAGGCTGTAAGGAGCGCAGGCTTGTGTCGTCCAGAGCCACGGTAGCTTCGCCGGCCGTGCAGTCTGGGGTCAAGGACCCTACGGCGGTATTCATATGCAAGACCAGGGGCAAGACTGTGTTCCTATACTGCTGCCCTCGAACATCCGCCGCCGCCCCCGCCTACCCCTTCCCGTCCCTGCCGGTGCCGTCTGCCGGTGCCCTTCGCTCGCTATGTCGAGCCATACAGGAGCACCACCGGGAGAGTCTCTTGTCACACCACGCAACCTCCAGAACAGCCACGCCTTCCTCACACAAGTTCCCCAGCAATGTACAGCTCTCGCTCTCATTACAGCTCGCGCCGCTCCGCTGCCAGTGCTCCAGACCTTGGACAGGTCCGGGGGCAGGGGCATAATGCCCCCCGTCCACCCACAACGCTCTAGCCCCTAGCCCCTGCCCCCTGTCCCCCGCCTCCCCAACGGCATCGCGCTACTGGGCCTAGAAGGCGACCCCACCATCTTGGACGCACTAACCTCCAGCCGGGCACCGCCACCACCACCGCCTCCCAAAGCTCCTTGCCCGGCCGACCCAAACACACCCACCGCGGCAGGGCCCCCAGCGCCACCTGCACCCAAGGCAGGGCTCCTGGGTGAAGACACACTCTGCCCCGCGCCACCACCGTAACCAACCCCCAACCCAAGCCCCCCGCCCGCGCTGCTGGTCTGAGGCGACCTAGTAGTGTAGGGCGACCCCGGAGCGGAGCCCGACAGCCCCTCTACCCCTCCCGTCCCTGCCCCCCCGCCGGCCCGCGGCTGTGCGCTGGGTGGCCTCGCAGTCCCCCGCAGCGCATACGTTGCCGCAGACGGCGGCCTCGCACCGGAAGCCCCCACCCCAACCCGTGCAGGACTCGGCCCGCTGCCGCCCCCCACCGAGCCCGGCCCCGCCCCCAACCCTACTCCTGCCTGCACATTCAGGGCCCCCGCCGACCGAACCCGCCCAGCAGTCCCGGGCCTGAGCATCCCCGCAACAGCCCCCTCCATCCTGCCCCCGGGACCAGCAACCCCACCCACGCCCACGCCCCCTAGCCCAGGCGCGGGGCTGCCCTGCACGGGCGCCACCGCCGCCGCGCCCACGGGTGCCACGGTAGGCGTCCCAGGACCTCCCGGCCCCCCGGCGGTGAGCAGCAGCGGGAACTCCAGGCTCTGCACCAGGTCCGGGGCCACCGCCCTGAGGGCCGCCAGGGTGCGCTTGAGGGCGGCGTTCTCGTCCTTGACCGCCTCGTGGCTGGAACGCAGCTCCTCGTACCTGGTAGCAGGGGGTACCGAAGCATGTGCGTAAGGATGCAGACTGTTTCAAGGCGATATGACTGTACAGGGCAGAATGGCACCAGTGAAACGCTGACTACATGCTGCTGTAGCCGAGATAGCGACACGAGAGGAAGACATGGGCAACGGTGACACAGGGAAGGCCTGCTCACCTCCTGGACAGGATGTCCGCCTGCAGGGGGCTGAGCGCCGAGCGGCCCGTCATCAGGTTGCCTCCGCCGCCCCCGCCGCCCCCTGCTGCCGCCGCCACCCCTGCTGCCGCTCCTGCCGCCGCCCCCGGCTGCGCCTGCGCCAGCGCCATGTACTGGCCCTCCAGCCGCAGCAGGCGCTCGAAGGCGTCGTTCTTGACCAGCCGCTCGTTGTCCAGCTCGCGCTTCAGGCGGGACAGCTGCGGGCAAAGGGGGGAGGCACAGGGGGTTACAAGGTGAAGGTATAAGCTGCACCACCACCCGAAGTGTCCACGTCGCCTTTGGGTGGTGTGAAGCGATGTGAGGGTGCCACTGTCTCCTGCGTCAAGGTCCCTAGGTGGCTCGGTGACGTGCCTGCAAATTGCTAATCACAAGCCCGTTTAGTCCGATGCGTGTAAGGCGGTACCAGCCCTCCCTTGCAGCGCCTCACCTCCTGCTGCATGTGCCGCCGCTCCGCCTCCCACTGCTGCTGCACCGCCTCCAGCTCAACCCGCGCTGCCTCGCCTCCCCCGCCGCCACCGCTGGCCTCGGCCGCCAGCCCCGGCCTCGACCCTCGGGCCGCCTGCGCCTGAGCCTGCATGTGCGCCGCCAGCAGCTGCGTGCCCAGGTGCTGCATGAGCCCCTGCTTGCTGTTAACCCACTCCAGCCACGCCTCACGGTTCTTGGTCATGTCAGCCATCTGGGGGGAGGTGCAGTACCACTATTCAGCACAAGCCACAGGCTCACAGCAGGGAATTACAGCACCCGAATCGCTGCGACACCTCGTGTCTCCCCGCGATGCAGCCCAACGGGATGCTGGTATCAGGCCTGAGGTGTGCCCGGCAGCACGTTTACAACGCGCAATAATGCACAGCATCCACCTTGAGCTTGAGCGCCTCGATGCCCTGGGCTTGCACCACACAGCCCAACCGGGGATATGGATATGGCATGTGGCGTGCCTGGCAGCACCCGCGACCCGTAATACACACCCACCTTGATCTTGAGCGCCTCTATGCGTGGTGCCGTGGTGACCTTCCACTTGAGCAGCTTCTTGTTGGAGGCCAGCGCGTGGCGCAGGTCGGACGCGTGGCGCGCGGCGCCCGCGCTGATGACCTCCAGGTCCGCCTGTTTCGGGGTGTGAAGCATGTGCAGCAGGGTGGAGGAGGAGGCGGCGGATGCGGGTGAGGGTGCGGGTGGTGAGGGCTTGGGTACGGGCAGTGCCACGGCAACGGCATGCTTCATTGCAGCGGTACCGTTGGTAAAACGGCAGCTCGGCCGAGTTGCGGAGCTGCGCGACCAAGGCGGGTAATATGTCCAGTGCGAAACCATCTCCACTCCGCGGCCGCGGATCTGCAGAGCGGGCTGCTGAGCACAACATTACCCAGTTGCGTGCGATTGCGCCGTGCAACAGCAGCGCCCTGATCTTGCTCGCCGCCACAACGACCGTGGCTTACCCAGACACGCACGCACGTACCAAACCCCATCCCAGCATCCAACACACCCGCCAACCTGCGTGGCCTTCAGCTGTGTGGTGAGCTGCTCCATGGCCAGCTCGGTGCGCTCGCGGCTGTCCCACATCTCCGCCTCCAGCGCCTCGGCCCGCTGCCGCGCCGCGCCCACCTCCCGCATGCAGGCGGTGAGGAAGGCGGCGCTGCGCATCTTGAACCACGCCTGCACCTTGCTCAGCGCGCGCTGCAGGTCCAGGATCTCCGTCTGCGGACACGTGTAGCAGTGGGGGCAGAGCGAGCAGCAAACACGTGTCAGAAGCCCGTTGAAACCAGACAACATACAAGCATACCGCACGGCTTACATCAAACAAGCATGCCGCACGGCAAGGTTGCTTTAGATCTGCACTATCAACAGAACTGCTGCCTGCCTATTGCTCTTGTAGAAAGGCTCTCCAATTGGGCCAGGAAAGAGAGAGGCCACTGGCCACCGCCGGCGGTCCTGATCTCTGTGGCCCACCCCGGCGCCCATGGGCCCAGCTGCCACACCCTGTGACCCGCGCCCCCCGCCTTGCGGCCCCTCACCTGCGACTCCTCCAGCTGCCTCTCCAGCGCCAGCATGCGCCCCACCTCGTCCGTCATCTTCATGCTGCCGTTGGCGAACGCGCGGTTCAGCGTTTCGCGGCGCACCTCGATGAGCGCCTCCAGGGCGGCCTTCTGCAGCTCGGAGCGCATGATGCTGGTGTTGGTCCTGGGAGGGGCAAGGGGTGGGGGATGTGGGGGGCGGTAGCGGGGCAGTGACACGGTGAGGTAGGGTTACGCGTAGAACGCGAAGGAACCGTGTTAGGAAAGGCAGGCGTATGATCCCTGTGAGATGAACGGAACATGTGAAGTTCCGTTTCGGGCTACGCACTGTGTGCCTCTTTTAAGGACGTACTTAGAGGAGGGGGGCCAAACAGGTTGAGCGCAGGCTCGCACTATTGGTTTCCTTGCTGCTAACGTGTCCCGTCGCACACTCTCAACCTAGCCCCCTGGCGACCCCGAAGGACAACTGAACGCGGATCCTTCATTGGCGTACTTTAAAGCCCAGGAACTAACTGCCAGCATGGTGTCTGCGCATGACATCTCTACGTGCACCCCGTACGCCATGGGACCCTCCACCTGCGTGGCCCTGACGCCGTAGCGCCCGTGGCCGTGCGAGCACCACCACCATCACGCCACCATCCCCAAGCCACCATCACCACGCAAGGCACCCCAGTACCTGGCCAGTATGAGCTGGTTGTTGAGCTCGTCGATGTGCGCCGCGTACTGTTTCTGTGCGGCCAGGTAGGCGGACTCCATGGCGCGCCGCGCGTCCTCGCCGCTGCGCAGGGCGGCACGGCGGGCCTGGCTCAGCTCCAGCAGCAGGGACATCGCGCGGTCCACAACCTGGGAGGGAAGAAAACGGGCGAACGACGGGACGCTCATCAGCACTGGTACTGCCTGTATAGTAGTAGCTAGTAACAGCAAGAGTTGTGGAGCGGTGCAGGCGGGCAACTGCCACAGGAAGGAGGTGCCCTGGCACCCTGATTTACCGGTAGTCAAACCCAAGCTCTGTGCCCCGGGAAACGGCCCCCAGGCCCCTCACCTGCGTCTCCACCTTGATGGCGTGTCGCCGCATGAACGTGTCGTGGTCCTGCGCCAGGCCCCCCACCGCCGCCTCCATCTCGTCCGCCAGGGAGCCCAGCGCCGCACGCTCAGAGGCGCCCGCGGCGGCCGCGGCCGCCATGCCGGCGCGTGCGCTGGCCGTGACCTGCGCCGTGGCCTCTGCCAGCCACCGCCCCAGCTCATCTGCGCACCGGTGACAAGACACCAGCGGCATGGTGATCAGGCCGAGACAGGTCGACTGCAACAGGACTGGGTTTGTAGGAGGTGGAGGGCAGCGTAGAGGGCAGGCGCGTTGCTGTTTTTGTCCCTACCTATGGTGAATTCGACCATGGTGTCGGCGGTGGTGTTGGGCCCCCGGCGCGCTCTGCTGGTCAGCTTGCGTGCCAGGGTGGCGATGGCGGCGGCGGGCACGGCGTGGGGGTGCAGCGCGGCGTCCGGGGAGGAGGAGCCGGAGGAGGATGCCAGGACGGAGGTGCTGTGGAGGCCTGCGGGGTGTAGAAGGAGACATTATGCACATTGGAGGATATATATCCGAAAACCGCGCAGAGACATCCACAAGGGCCCGGGCAGTCCTGCTGTACATGCAAGCATGCGGCATATGTTTGCATGTAGGATGGGTGGACGCGTGGCTGGTCTTTTAGTACGGTGTGGCAGGTGCAGCGCCTGCGGCTTCCCCGCTCACCGGCCAGCTGCGCGCAGTCCCTGTGCAGCCGCAGCAGCGCCACCTGCACCGCCTGCAGGTCCAGCTGCTGCTTGCACACAGCCACGCACGCCTCCAGCAGTCGCACCTGCAGCGGGGCCCATAGCGTCCAAGTGAAGCCTTGTCCTCATCAAGCACCACGGTTCCTCTCACACCTCGCATGCCTACACTTGTGCAGATGCCCAACAGGAGCTACCCAGAAGCCACGTGCTGTAGGTGCAAGCCCCTTTCCAGGGCATGGAACGTGTCGATGCGCCGGTCTCCCTGCCGAGGCCCCCCCTTCCCTCGCACCTCGCCGCACGCCCACGCGGGGCTCTGCACCAGCCACGCCGGCTTGCCCTGGGGGCTGGGGTCGCGGCCGCTGCCGTCCTCCTCCGCCTGGCCTGCGGCGCGCGCCGCCGCCCGGGCCGCCGCCAGCTGCCCTGCCGCCGTCAACAGCGCCTTGGCCTGCGAGCGGAGTAGCGGGGATAGCAGATGGAGCTGGGGTAAGTGGGGTACAGGGTTGCGGTATCAGGTGGGTTATCAAGATGCCGCACCTAGCAGATGCCATACACCAATAACCCAAGCAACGTTTGCGGCCGGTTGACTTCCAACATGCAGGGCAGTCCTAGGTAAGCTGTGCACGCCCTGGATGGGGGTCAGCTCTCGCTCCTTCGTCGCCCGTGTAACCTTGCACACCGCCGGCGATTTCGCGCGGTACCTAACCTGCGGCAGCACCTTGGCATGCAGGGGAGCCCTGGGAAGCTTGTAAGCCCCCGGAAAGGGCGTAGCCGCTGGATATCGGCACCCTATCCAGAGTGCATGCCCTATACGCGCCGGCTCACCTGCGGCAGCACCTTGGCGTTGTAGGCCGCCTGCAGCTCCGCCAGGGCGGCGGGCGGCGGCGCGGGGCAGGCGCACAGCGGCAGCGCGGGGGCGTGGTAGCGGCGCAGGAAGGCGGCCACGCGCGGCGGCGAGAAGGGGAAGGACTCGGGGGCCTCCATCAGCAGCGAGCGCCACGCCAGGGCGTCGCGCAGCCTGTGGGGTTGCAGCCGGGCACAGCGTATCCAGCTCTGGTACACAAACACCCGCGCTTCAGAGACAGAGCAAACAGGACATGTGCACGGGTTCCAGCTCCCGCTGGGACCATGTTGGTACGGAGCCCCTCCCCACAGCTCACCCGGGTGCCTGCGCCGTACCTGTCGTGCACCCACATCCCCGCCGCGAAGTACTCCTGCAGCGCCAGCGCGTCGTGCGGCGCGGTGGTGGCGGGTACGCGGCACTCGGCCAGGCAGCGCTCCAGCGCCAGCCCCACGCGGCCCAGCTCGTTGTGCACCGCCAGCCGGTCCGCGTCGGGCAGACGCAGGCAGAAGGCACGTGGCAGCGGCAGGCACGCGGGCGGCGGCGCCGCCCCGCCCACGCCCGCCGCGGCATCCTCCGCTGGGCTCGCCACGCAGGCGGCGGTGCGGGCCAGGGTGTGCTCCAGAGCACCTGCGCGCAAACACACAGCGGCAAGACAGGGTTTCAAGCAAGTGAAGACCTTGCCGTGCAGCTTGTAACCGCGCGTTTGAGGGCGGGGAGTCGGGGAAACGCACCTGCCAGGTACCACGAAGTCCGTTTGCTGCTGCAGGCAGTAGCGCTGCTGCCGCCCTGGCCTTGACCCTGCCCCGGCCCCGCGGCCAGGAAGGCGTCCCTTGCTCGTGCCACGGCCAGCACGCGGCAGGCCGCCAGCAGGCCCAGCTCGCGGCGCAGCGCTGCGATGACGGCGTCCGCCGGCTGCGTGGCGGAGGGCGACGCGGTGGCGCCCGGCTTGGCGCCTGCAGGGGCGAGGAACGAGAAGGGGCAGCAGCAGCACCAGACGATGGGTTAACCGATAAGAACCGCCATGGTAGCGACGCCAATCAAACCTGCTGCTATGAACGGCACGGCTTGAACTTAGACTGGTCCGAGGCGCTGCGAGCACAACAAGAACGGAGTGGTAAATGTCCCGCTTGACGGTTGGAATGTGCGGACGTGGTGTGGTGGGGACGACATGCAGACCCCACATGCGCACCTGGCGCGGCGGGCGGCACGTGCAGGTACTGCAGGCGCGCCTGCAGCTGCACCAGGTCCGCTGCCAGCAGGGCGCCGGGCAGGAAGGAGGCGCCGGCCGCCACCATGCGCACCTGTGGGGGCGGGGCGGGGACATGGCGGCGGCCACAGCAGCGATATCAGTACACCGGTACGTGATAATGCACCCCTCCGCGGCAGGGTACGAGGGGAGCGCAAAGTCAGCTGACAGCTGGGAGTCAAAGCGTGTGTAAGGGAGGGGAAGCGCTGGCGCTGCTGGAAACTGTTGCGCCGCAATGGAGAGCAAGCCCGGCGGGTCGGGCGGCAATGGAGGTGCAACGTGCACGCCTCGCCTCGTACCTCGGACTGGCGGTACAGCTGCTCGCCGTTGGCGGTGTGTGGTGTGTAGCTGTGCGAGTTGCTGTGCGGCACGCCCGCGCGCGTGAGGGGCGCCAGGCCCGCCGTGTGGCGCGACACGTCCCCGCCCGCCGCCAGCAGCGCCGAGGGGGCCAGCAGGGAGGCCTGGAACAGGAAGTGCCTGGGGCGGGGGCAGGGCGGGGGAACGGGACTGGGACCAACCGAACCGGCTTAATCTTTGTGCAGCTTGCTAGCTGCTGACGCGGAGACCGGTACTGTCACGCTCGGCATCAAGTGCCTGCTCCTACATGTAATCATGGCGGCCTTTTACAGCGGCAGAAGGACGCAGCCCCGGCCTCGCCCGCTCCCAACATCCCCACCTGACCACCTCCACCAGCAGTCCCGCCACCGCCAGCCCCCTGTCCAGCGCCGCCAGCGCCGCCTCCCCTCCCGAGGACGACAGCTGCAGCGCCGCAGCGTGCAGCACCTCCCACTGCCCCGGCAGCCCCCACAGGGCGTCCAGCCGCACGTGCAGGGGCGCGGACGCAGAGGCGGACGGCTGGGGGGCGGCGCCGCGCGACGTGGCCGTGCCAGTGGCTGAGGCCGTGCTGGCAGCCCCGCTGCCGTTGGGCTGTTGCTGCTGCAGGAAGCCGATGGCGCAGGGGAGTCCTCCCGCGGGCCCCGCGGGCGACCAGTCCATGGGGTCGGGGTCCCCGGGCTTGTCCGCCAACTGGAACATGATGTTCTGTGCAACGGGGGGGTTGGTAACGGGTTTCGGGGCGCTGGGGAGTGGGGAATCTTGTCACATACAGCGTCATCAGCTGGCGAGGATCTAAGCCACGCTGGCACTGCCTGCGTGCCGGTGGCGCTCATGTCGTTATCTGTGGACCCGCAAGCAGCATGGCATCCCCCTGGGCCCTCCCTTCCTGCGTCCCCCACCTGCCACAGCGGCGCGTACTCCAGCACCGCCGCCCTCAGCGCCTGCTGCCCCTCCGGGCCCTGGAACAGGGGCCCGCGGTCCTCCCGCGGTGCCACCAGCTGCCCCTCGGAATCGTAGCGCACGCCCCAGTCGGCGCCGTAGCCCCCTGCGCCGGTGAAGTAGCCGGTACGACAGTTCCGCAGACGAGCACTGGTTCAAGCAGAGAGGTATGAGATTTCCACCGTCGGTGCGCATCAAATACCAGTGAGTCCCTGCAGCGACAAAGGTCCTGATGAAAGGCCACACGTAAGCGAGTGCTCCACCTTGACACGTGCATGTGTGTGTTAGCATGTATGCCCACCTGTGCCCCCCAGCACCAGCACCGCCAGATCCCGCACCAGCCCGGCCAGCTGCGTGCGCCCCGCCGCCGGCAGCAGCTCCGCCAGAAAGGAGGCCACGTAGGCAGCCTCGGTCTCGGAGCGCACAGCCGCCTCAACCTCTGCGGCAGCAGAGCCGCCGGCGGCCGCGCCGGAGCCCTTGGCGCGGAGCAGCCCTTGCACGTAGGCGCGGCGTGCCTGCGATGGTAGGTCAACGTTGAAAGGGCGCCTTATCATTACGTACCACTTAATGTACATGCTGCAAATTTTTTGTCGGCTGACCTTGAATGTAGAGTGGGCTATCCAAGCATAACTGTTGTTGTACCACCCTGCACCTCACTGTAGCAATCCCCTCTTCCTGCTTCCCCCATGCGCACCTGCACCCTCAGTCGCAGCTTGACCTCGTTGATGTCTAGGTACAGCGCGGAGGCGGCGGCGGTGAGCTGGCGGCGCCGCTGCCGCAGGTCCTCCACCGCCCGCTCATCCAGCCCGCCGCCGCGCAGGGGGCCGGCCAGCGAGGCGCGACGAGACGACGCGCTGGTGGTGCTGCTACGCCTGCAGTCAGTCGGTCAATATGAAACAGGTGTACCTGAAAACTCTGCAATAAATCGCCAGCGAGCCTTGACATTCCTGGCGGCACCCTGCTTACCAAGGGGTGAGGTGGGCGGACCACAGGCCAGATGCGTGCGGACCACGCGGCAGCTGCTTTTGTGCGCCACGTGCCGCCCCTGCGCCGCTCACCTGTTTTTGCTGTACTCGTCCAGCTGCTCGCCGGGAGGGTCGCGGAGCAGGGGCGGCAGCGGCTTCCTCTCCCCATCGTCCTCGTGCCCCTCCTCCTCCGCGCCCTCGTCGCCCTCGTCCCCAGGCCGCCCCGGGTAGCGCTCGTAGAGTGCGGGGGCGTAGTGCCCCGGCGGCCCTCCCAGCCGCACGTCCATGGTCTGCGGGGATAGGCACCAGGCTCCTGCGTGAGTGCGCTTGCGAACCCCGCCACGGGGCAAAGACCCCTCCACATCATGTGGCTCCAGCCCCGGCCCAAACGGCCATTACATGGACACCGGAGGGCTTGACTACACACAGCTTATTAACCTAAGGCCTGCACAGTAGCGGCTCGAGGACGAGACTGCAACAGGATCGTGGACCGAACGCAGTCAAATAGGGCGCGCACCAGCTGGGTGCCGATGCTGCTGCCTCCACGGCCCCGTCCCTGCCCTGCTGTACCTCCATATCTACCGGATCTCCATTTCCACCCACGCACCCCGAACCTGCCACTCAACCCCCACCTTGCCATCCGTGCCGCCCTCCATGGCCGCCCGCCGCCACATGAGCACCCGCCGCCGCCTGTCCAGCTTCCGTACGATGCCGTCCAGCAGTACGCCGTTATGCCGTACGCTGACCTCCAGCGCCGCCGCCCGCAGCGCCTGCGCGCGCGCCGCCGCCGTCAGGCAGCCGTGCGCGGGGTCCCCGGGGCGCAGCATGGCCGTCAGGCCCTCCAGGGAGTGTGGGTTAAGTGACTCGGCGGGGTGCGTGGAGAACTCGGACAGCGCCAGCGGAGGACTGCGCCACACGCCGCCTAGGGCGCCGCCGGTGCCAACGCACACCATCAGCACTGCGCCGGGTAGGATTGGTAGGGATGGGGTTGGGTTGGGTTGGGTTGGGTTGGGTTGGGTTGGGTTGGGTTGGGTTGGGTTAGGAATAAGGTGGAAACCAAAAGGGATGTAGTGCAGGTTGGGGACAAGGAGTGCGCACGTGGGCAAGGAACGAACCATTGGCGCGGCAGGGACTACGCCGGCAAGGTGTGTCTGTGCATTGCTGCTGCATACCCAGAGTCGCAACCGTGTCCGACCTGCCCGACCTGGCGCCTTGTAAAGCTGACCTCCAAGACCCCGCCACTCACGCTTGCTGCTCGACCCGGTTGCAGCGCCCGAGGCCTCCTCCTCCTCCTCTTCTTCCTCCTCCTCCTGCTGGACCTCCTGCCTCCGTGTTTCCCCGTCCTCATCTTCTTCGTCCTCCTCCCCTCCGCCCCTGCCTCCGCGCCGTGCCCCGCCCGCACCCCCGCCTCGCCCTCCCCGGGCCCCCGCAACCCGCTTCGGCACCCCTGCCGCGCCTGCTGCCAGTTTGGTCACAGCGCCTGGCCCTGCCGCCCCCGGGGGGTCCAGCTCCAGAGGCTCACATGCCTGCACAAATTAGGAGTGTACGCAATAAATTAATTGTGCTCCCGATTGATTGGACTCTTCCATACAGCCCTGCTCCCTTTGCATCCCTTGCCCCACCTGCACCACCTCGTTCAGCAGCTCTGCCTTGAGGGCATTTCCCGCCGCGTCGATCTGCCCCCAGTCAATGCCGCTCATCTCGCTAAGCAGTACCTGGGGCGCACAGGGCAGCGCAGGCATGCACAGGAGCAGGCGGATGTCGATGCAGCCGCACCTCACATGCCGTCTCCCGCCAAGGCTCTGTGTCTCAGCTCCCCCATACGCAATGGCCCTAACTACGCATGCATCTAAGTAAGGTGTACCGGTATCACCGCCAAACCCTTGCCCAGGGAAAGCCTTGCAACCCAATCTCCCTCCCAATGCCCGGCTGCTCCACTGCCCTTTGCACCTCTCCCCCTTCCGTACTACCTACCACTTCTACTTGTTCGCGGTAATAGTATGTTGTCTCCCCCCTCGCCGCCCAAGCCCTGAAGGCCCGCGCACCTTCTTCCCCAGGGCCCGCGCCTGCACCACGTACACCAGCCACAGCACCTCGCCTCGGTACAGGCTGCGCACCAGCGCCTCCTTATTGAGGAACACCTGCAGGCGGCAGAGGCACGGTTAGGCACGTGCATGAAGACGGCCGGCAGGTCCGAATCGGCTTTGCACCGCACAGCGCCACCGCAATGCACACCGTAGCATACCCACCCCTGCACATTCCCGGTCTCACCCCACGTCAGGCCCTACAAGTGCGCGGGACTGCGCCATGCACCCCTTCTTCCGTGCAGCGTTGTTATAAGATATGCCCTATGCTGCTGCACGCACCCGCACTAGAGCCCACCGCCTTCGCCCCGTATGCCCATCCTACATGTACCCAACCTATCCCTGCCCCAGCCGTCGACCCTCCGCCGTGGCATGGGCTAACCACTGTCCCTCATGTTCCCCTCCCTCCCCAAACCCTTGCCCCTGCCCCAGGCCCCCTCCCAGCCCCAGCGCCCAGCAACGCGCTACACACACAAAGTGTTCATTGAACGTCTTCAAACGTTTCACCGCGCACCCCGCTCTGCGGTTACGGTACGCCCCACCCGCCCGCACCTCCAGCGCCGCCCTGGGCTCCGTGCCCGCCTGCTCCGCCGCCGCCCGCAGCACCTGCGCGTTGTCCGCCACGTGGCTGGCGCACAGCCAGTTGCCGCGCAGCAGCGGCGCGTCGGGGGGCAGGTCCTTGCGGCCGCGCGCGGGGTCGAAGGCGCTGTCCTTGGGCTGCCGCTCCACCGCCGCGTGCGAGCTGCAGCAAGCAGCGAGTGCAAGGGGGCCACATTGGCACAGGGACACCTCTTTGCAAGATGCCCTGGAAACCAAAGGAAATCTCCATGCTGGCAACCCATGCATTGGAACGGGAGAGAGCGTTACACAAGGGGCGGTGATTCGGCTGCAGGCACAGGGCGCGGAAAGGGACCAGGGCGGTGCTGGCCCAGTGCGTCCTGCATCGACCAGTCTTCGTAAAAGCCGCTTGTGCTACTCCTGCAGTGCCCTCACCGGTGCGCCTCCTCCCTCATGAGCAGCCCCATCTCCGTGACGGCGTACTGCAGCACCACGCGCCGCAGGTCGGCCTGCTCCACGTGGTGCCGCAGCTGGTGCGCGTCCGCCAGGGACGCCACGGCGGAGCGCAGCGCGGTGGGCAGCGAGGCGGCGGCGGCGCCCACCGCCCCCAGCGTTGCGCCCTCCTGCAGCAGCCCGCGCTGACCCACCTGCGGGAGGCCGGGGGGAAAGGAGATTTGCATGCCATGAGCGTGGTCCAAGCGAAATGGCGCAACGCTGAGATGGCATACAATGCTGCGGGTGCCTGCTCCCTGCGCTCACCCCAATCACGGACGCTCATAGAATTTATTCCAGCCATCAACACCACCACCAGCTGGACTTGATCGCCTCTGAACCACTCCCCCCGTCCCACGCACCATGAGCACCCCGCCGTACACTGTGCCCGGGTGGTACCCAGGTTTCCACAGCGCCGCCACAGGGTCCGCCGCCGCCTGTGCACCTGCCCCTGCCCCCGGCCCCGCGCCCGCCGCCGCCGCCAGCACCGCCGCCCCGCTGGCCGCCGCCGCCGCGCTTGCGTGCGTAGCTGCTAGCAGCTGCCGCTCGTGCCGCGCTACCAGGTTGGCCAGCTGTGCCGCCAGCGTGGCCTCCAGCTCCAGGGCGAGGGTGTCCGCGTGGTAGCGTGCGGCGAAGTAGCCGTCCTCCGTGGCCAGGTTCGGGCGCCTGGGGTGGAACCATAAACGATGATACAAAGTAGGGGTAATCAGTCCTGACAAGGAGTGTGGACAGGGGTGGGAGATGGGTGGATCTTGGGGCTTCACTGCCGGCAGTAGGTGCTGGCTTATTGGCAGCGTGTGCCAAAAGGGTCCCTTTCGCTCAAGATAATCCATGCAAATGTGTGTAAGCTAGCGCCAACGAGCCGTTCGGCCACGCTGGTTAGAGCCTCCTCAATCACCGCACCTAAAGCACAGGTCGATCAGCTCTCGCCGCAGCTGCCGTCTTGCACCCAGCAGCTGCGGCTGCGGCGCGTTGGCCGCCGCCCCCCGCCACGCGGCCGCCTCGCCCGGCCCGCTGCCCGCCCCCGCCCCGGCGCGCACCCCGAAGGGCGCCACCTCCTTGCTGCAGCCGCCCCACACGTCCGGCAGGCCCCAGCCCGTGGCGTGGCGATAGGCCTGCGGGGCATGACGCACAGCATGAGGTACCACGGGGCGGGGCATGACGCACAGCACGAGACCACCTGTGCTTCGAGGAGGCGTTCACCTATGCGCACTGAAACAGAGAGACACTTGGGCGTGGGCCACCTCTCCCTGGCACTGCCAGGGCCTACGGCTGTCGCCGCATCCCCTTCCTTGCCCACAAAACCCTGCCCCACCTGGTAGTACGCCAGCAGCGCCTTGTGCCGCGCCGCACAGTACTGCGCCTCGCACTCCCACATGTCCGCCACAACCGCCAGCCGGTCCAAAGCCTGAAGCGGGTCCCCGGGGCCGCCGCCACCGCCTGCACCACCACCGACCCCAGCGGCAGCACTCCCACCGCGGTGTCCTCCTGCTCCCGGGTGCTGATGTTGCTGCTGGTGCTGCTGGTGGTGGTGCTGCTGTTGCTCCGCCGCCGCGTGCAGCTGCGCCGCGTAGGCCTCCAGGTGGTAGGTGGCCAGGCGCAGCAGCTCCCCCTCCAGGGCGTAGAACTGGTCCAGCGCCCGCCCGTACACCACCCACCTGGGAACGCGAGGGTGGCGAGGTGTTACCACAGGTAGGCCCCGACGTTGAGACTGCCCCGCAAGGTGTGCATGCACTGGTACAAGCACCGCACTATCGTGTGTGCTGTCGATTGGCGCTACCAGTACGTTACTGTACGAAAGCACTCGTAGGATCCGCTGTGCACTGCACAAGGTACCATACTACCATTCGCACCTGCCATCCGGCCGCCGCACCGCAACGCCTGCCTCCGGGTCATCCGTCCACGCGTCAAAGTCCACCAGGGTAGGTGGCCCATCGGAAGCATCCCCGCCCGCCCCTGTCCCCGCTCCCGCTCCTGCACCCGCCGCGCTGCCCCCCGCACCGCTGCCGCCTGTGGCCGCCGCGAGCTGCACGGGGCAGGTGAAGTCCTTGCAGGCGGTGGTGGTGGCGTTGGGCGCGGCCAGCGGCTCCTCCTCCGCCTCGTCCCGCAGCAGCTGCAGCTGCATCGACACCATGGCGTTGAGGTAGTGCAGCACCTGTGGCCCGGAGGACGGGGGCAGGGTGGGTTGAGAAGGGCAAACTTTATCCAACAGGTGAATGAGAAAGAAAATTTATTGTCGTGGACAGGAGTTGCTCGGCCCGCCGGTGGGCCTATAAAGCGTGTCCTGGTGCGCTCTGCGCGTTGAGATACACGGCGTGTTGTTGACGTGTGCTTTCGTTTCTTACCTTGAGCTTGTTCCTCTTTGTCGCCAGGAAGCGCACCACGTACAGTGCCTCCATGGTCTTGTCCTGCAGCCGCACGCTGGCGCGCTGCTGGTTGGCCAGCGACAGCGTCATGCGGGCGGCGGAGGGGGCGTCCTCGGGGTCGGTGGGGGACCACCTGGCGCCAACATGCGAGCAACGGTATAATGTGGTGTTCGGTACCATGGCAAAAGACATTTGGGGCGTGGGGAAGCGGGTGCGGGAGAGGCCGGGGGGCTCCTGGAGCAGGGCGGGCCAGGGCGGGAATTGAGCTCAAAGGCATGGGTCCGTGCAAGTCGTGCAGTTGTACCCTAGGTCACGGGAGAACTGGAGGACGACGAGGCGAGGGGTGGGCTATGGGAGTATGTTTGTGTTGGCGTCACTGTTGGTGGTAGGGTCCTAATACATCGCCCATGGCGCCGACTGCCCTTTCGGAGTGCCAGTACCAGCGCTCGGGTAGAGTGTGCAGACAGCAGAATCCGGCGCCCCGGAGCGCGCACCTGTCCACGTGCGCCTCCGCCAGGGATCGCAGCCTGTGGTGCACGTGCTGGTCGTTGGGTTCGTTAATGAAGTCGTTCTCCGCCTTTAGCGCCTCGTCCACCTACGGGTAAGGGAGGAGCAAGCACTGGGTTGACCGGCTAGTCCTCACACCGGCCACAAACTGTTGCTTAAGAGGAGGAGTGCGGCGACGCCTTGCCGATCTTGCCATATCTCCTGGCGTACGTGCCAGCTGGAACTACTCTAGCGTTTCAATCACAGGATGAACGACAACGTAACCCTTAGCCCACTGCTTGCAGCTCAAAAGCTCACATTCCTGTTCCTTGTGAACAATATGGCGCACCAGCTCAACCACACCCGCGGCCCCTGGTGGGTTGAGCAAGGGCCAGTGCCCATCCACCACGAGCCCCCGCCCACAACCCCGTCCCCCACCTGCACTGGCAGAGTCCGCAGGATCGCCACGTGCCCCGCCGCCTCGTCCCCCTCGAGGGAGGGCACCAGCGCCGCCAGCTGCTCCTCCATCACACGCACCACGTGCACCTGATGCTGAGGGGTGCCCGTGGGGTCGTCGTACGGGTTCAGGGGGTCCAGGGCGGGTTCGGGAGACAGGCCCACGGCAGCGGCGGCGGCCTCAATGGTCGGGGGCACCTCCCCTTGCTGCTGCTGCTGTTGCTGTGCTGGGGATGCGCGATCGGTCACTGTCTGGTGGGCCCCAGGCCAGCGCCGGCGGTGGCGTGCCAGGACCTGTGGAGGGGAAGGGCACGGCCCAGAGCGGGCACCGGGCAGGCACGGTGGGATCGCTGCATGCCCAAGTTGTCCAGGGACCCATAGGCTGTAGCGCATGACACAGCAGCTAGCATCCGGGACATTTGAGTCGCACCGTAAAGCGCAGCGTGCAAGCTAAGAAGGCAAGCATAGATTTGCCATGAAACTCTAGTAGCGACGGATTGCACTAGTTGCTCAGAGGTCAGGACACTAGGCGCGGGGGTCCGGTCCGTAGCATTTGCAACCGGAGACGCACCCGCGGCAGCATCCTCCTGGCGTCGTAAGCTGCTTTGTGGTTCTCCGCGCTGTTGTCCGTTTGGATGGTCGTGGGGATGCTTTCGGATGAGGTATGCGAGGCCTGCAAGTATTGGTGGGGAGCGCGGGTAGGGCGTGCACGATACCGGTAGGGTATGATAGCAGCGGCGGCAGCACAGTTACCACAACAAAATCCAATGCTGTGCCCTAGGGCTGGTCAGCCACCGAGCGCGCTGATAAAAACCAAGCACTGCTCTGCAGGGCTGCGTGCCCCTTCATTGGATCCTGTGCCCCCTGCATAGTGCAACTACCCCAGCTCGCACAGCGAAGCAGAGCAGCTACGCCTGCTGCCTCGCCGCTCCCCTCCCAAAACACTTTTAAATCCTCGTACTCTTACTTTGCCCGGGGGCCCCCCTTCGCGTTCCACGCATATCCCCCTGCCTTGCCCACCTGCGGCAGCAGCTCGTCCAGGTCGAACCCCGCGAGCAGCTCGTCCAGCTGCTGCAGCGACTCGGCGTTGGACAGCGCCACGCGGGGCGGCACGCGGAGGCCGGAGGAGGCCGCGTGCTGGTCGCGCTTCAGCGCCGAGCCGGCAACCTGGTAACATGTCGGGGAGAGGGGCCCGACGGCAAGGGTGCTGTGGACAGAGTAGCATAGGATGCGACAGGCCAGTCGGCCTGCTGTAAACGGCTAGCGGCGGGGACATGCGGCTGGGCACAGTATCAGAGGGACTCCAGCTGCCGCTGCCCCGCTGCGTAGCCACACCTGTCGGCACCCTTGTTCCTCGCCTCACCTGCTCGTAGGCTGGGAAGCGGTGGTGGTGCGACAGCGGCAGCAGGCGCAGGCGGTCGAAGAAGCGCTCCGCCACGCGGCCGCCCGGCAGCCGCATGGCAGCCCAGTGCAGCGCCGCCCACCAATCGCTGCCGTCCGCGCTGCGAAGCTGCGTCAGCCGCGCCAGGCGGGCGGCAACGTCCGCCTCCGACATCTGAACGGCCTGCAGGCACTCGGCGGCAGCAGTAGCAACGATAAGGGCATAAACAGCAGTTGTAGCCTCTGCTGCCTGTACGGAACCAGCCTGGATGCTCAGCCCCTGCCCCTCGTCGCGCGCTGCACCAGCAAACCCACATCCAGGCAATGCCTGCCCGCTAACCCCATCTCAGACCCACCGTCCACCCGTGGCCGGACCAAACCCTTCCCCACTGCTGCACCCCGGCGGCTCCCATTCTCCAGACACCCTTCACCGCCACGCTCCCCGCACCTGCATGCACTGCCGTGCCAGCGCCAGCTCCCTGTCGCACCCGCACGGCCGCAGCTCGCCCTGCCAGGCGCTGCCCGCGTGGTCCAGTTGGTGGCCCCACGGCGGCAGGCCCCCGCGCCCCGCCGCCTGCACCGCGGCCGGCAGCGACCTGCTGACCACGTGCGCCAGGTGCTGCCGCCGCAGCGCCGCCGTGTGGCGCAGCAGCTCCCGCCGCTCCACGGCCAGCTCCGCCTGGCGCGCACGGAAGTGCCACGTCAGCGCCGTCAGGTCGTTCAGGCCTGGGGCGTGGGGGATCGGTGCACGGTGTGAGGAGTCGTGCATAGAACATGGTGACGGGAGGTTACGGTGATACACGAATTCAAGTGAACAACGGCCCTGCTGGATGCAGTCTCACAAGGGTCCTCTGGGCACTCAGTCCACATACAGGAGTGAGCGTCCCCTACGGTGTGCCGCGCAGCAGACGTCAGGTGGGCTGTGTGTTACCGAAGTGGGACCGGGGCCGCCCACCTGCCAGCGGCTTCCCCGCGCCCTGCACTGCCGCCCTGCACGCCTCCACCATGGTGGGCCGGCAGCCGGCCTTGAGCCCCAGGGCCAGCTCCTGCTGCAGCTCCTGCCGCTCCCGCTCGATGCTTGCAGCAGTGGCAGCAGTGGCAAACAGGGACGCGGGCAGGGGCAGGTGGTAGCCAAGCGGGCTCTGACCCCCGGGGCCCTCGCTGGAACCATCGGCCGCTGATGCGGAGGCATTGGAGTGTTGTGTTGCTGCTGCTTCGCTCAGGAGCCGCCTGACGTCGTCGGTTTGGAGCTCCCGGCGTTGTGCCAGCAGCGTGAGGAGGTGCTTGTTGTAACCCTCTGCCTCTGGATGCCCCACGTAGGCAGCGTGCCTGGAGGTGTGAGATGTAGGTAGCATGTCGGTGGGATAGTTGCCGTGCATGTGAGGCCGCAGGGTGCTGCCAGTGCTCCGGCTGTCACCGCCCCGTGGGAGAGCTCCGTTTGAAGCTCCGCCCAGCCCGTGTTCGGTGTTCCCACCTTACGCAGGGCCCCCCTTCGTTGGCCATGTCCCACTGCTGCTTTAATTAGAATATGTCGGCATCCCCGGAATGTCGGCCTGAGCTAAACACAGCATTGAGTCGCGGGCCGGTGCAGCGAGGAAGATATGTACGCAACAGCATGTTTAATTATTGAAATATGTTTGAGGCAGTTGAAAGCACAGATCGTGCATGTCGCAGGAGCCATAGACTGTTCGACCGTAAGCCATGCAGACGGCCCTTCGAAGGGGAGACCTCAGCCGAGCAGCGAGCGCCATACAGAGCGCATGTACTAACCTCCACTAAAACTTTTGACATATAACCTACATTGACTTCATGACATTGACGACCCGTTATAACCTTTTTTTGCGTGCCATACTTTGGTAACCTACTGCGGACTGAAGTCCTCTCTTTCCATTACATTTATACATTTTAGCCAACTGCGTCAAAGTTGCGGCACTGGCGAAATGGAACCATGAGGAGCGCGGACACAACAACAGGGCCGTGTGCATGTCTCGTCGGCCACCCGAAGAGGTTAGACAACGTTCCTGGGTGGCTGTAATGGGGGTGGTGTGGGACCTGCTAAGGTCACCGTCGGGAACTTGTGCGGCTCGGTCGGACAGTGCATTGTTGGCGCGCCGCAACCATGCCTGCGCGCACACTCTTCGGGGTTTCACTTAACCAATTTTGAGGCGTTCTGCGACCAGTAAGATTGACGGACGGGCTGTTTACGCGCTTGCAGGCTTCGGCCTCTAATAACCAAGGCGACAGCGTCAGCACAAGCTATGCCCAGCATAGAAGAGGTACGTCTATATTTCGGTGGCTCGCGAAGCATGCGGTTGTTCCAGCGTAGTAACTGGTTGGCCGCATGGCATGGAGCCCGACCCTGAAGCCGTGCGCCCAGCGCCCTGCGGCCTCACCTTGCTAAAGCACCCCGCTGTCGTGTCATGCAACCCACAGCGCCAGGCCTTGATAGGAAGCTATCGCGCCAGGGCTCCCGGGCTCACACAGCCCACACGGACATGGGCACTTTGAGGCGCGGGGAGGCGCCGAACGACACAGGGATGGGGCGGGACCCCGGAATGCGAGGCAGCGGGGCACTACGGCAGGCTGGGGGGTACTACTCGGGCTACCCTGGGGGCTACCCGGCCGGGGGGCCACCTGGGTCAGCTGCCCAGTACGCCACTCGGCCATCCAGCAGGCCAGCATCCTCGGCCTTTGGCCAGCTGCCCAGCCCTCGCCAGCACAACTCGTCGTACCGCGATGCGGCTTTGGTGGCCTCACAACATGGCCTCTCTGCCTACGTTCCACCAGCACGCAAACTGGCGTCGCGCTCGGGGCAACACCCGCCGCCGGTTTACACCAACGGCGTCGGGTACCAGTCAAATTTGCACGCCTCCGGGCCGCAGTCCTACTACCAACCGCTAGGCTCTGAACGGCTGCCAAGCCGCGGTGGCCAGTACCCACCGCCCAGCCGCAACGGCCTGCACCAGCACCACCCGCACCAGCCGCCCAGTCGCAGCGGGCCGCCGCCTAGCCGCGGCGGCCCGCCACCGCCTCCCAGCCCTGGGAAATCCGCAGGCGGGGACAACGTTGTACTGACAGTAACACACAACGACGCAGGATGGAAGAACCTTGAACAGCTTCATGACAGCGGGCACCCCTACCCTTCGTCCGTGGCGGCCGCGATGCGGGGCTTGGGGGCAGGGTGGGGGCCGGGGGCTCCACCGGGTGGGCCGCTAGGGCCGAGTGTGTACGAGGTCGATGGGCGGCCGGGCACACGTGGAGGGGGGCCCCAGTACGACATGGAGGGGCGCCCCACTACGCGCGGTGGGCAGCGGCCGCCTTCCAGGGCTCAACTGGGCCTCGTGGCCCCGCCTCCGAAACCAGGGCACGTGCCCCCGCTCGGATCTGCGTCGCCGCTGAGCAGCTCTTCAGGCTGGGGGAGCATGTTCGCGAGCGGGCCCGTGCTGCCGGCAGTGGGGGCGAGCGGCGGCCATGGAGGGACAGCGGCAGCGAGCAGCTCCAATAGCAGCGGGGCCCCGGCAGCGGCCGGGGAGCTGACCAGCTCAGGTCGGCGGCAGGTGCCGGCGCTGAAGCTGGGAGGCGGGCCCCTGGTGAACGGAGGGTTGGGGGTCGGCGTGCTCTCGGGTTTGGCAGGGCATCCGAGCGGCGGCTCTGGGGGCGGGGGGCTCGGAGGCACTGGGCGGCTTGTCAACAAGCTTAGCAGCATAGCGGAGGTGCCGGGCTCGCCGGCGGCAGCATCTCCGAAGTCGCGGCTGGACAGCGCGGGTGGGGGCGGGAGCGGCAGCTCTGCACGCAAGCCGCGTGAGCGGGAGCGGGACTTGCTGTCCAGCGCACCTGACGGCATGGACGCCTTCCTGGACGGGGTTTCCGAAGAGGTGAGGGACCTGGCAGTGCTTGTTTTGCACTCCAGCCTGGCGTCAGTTAGGAAGTTGGCTGCGCGGCAAGAGACTACTGGTGGTCGCCTGGCGCAGATTCCTGTACCTTTTTGCACACTGAGTTTGGGTAATGCAGCGAATGGATCGGCTGCCGGTATCTAGAGCACATGCGGTCTTAAGTCAAGCCCTTTGCTGACTGTGTTCCTCAGGACCTCAATGACGGCCATCTTGACGACTTGGACTCTTACCTCAGCAACTTGGACCAGGACGACAGCGGCAGGAACAGGTCGCGGAGGAGCAACGGTGTGGGCGGCAGCGGCGCAAACAGCCGACAGCACAGCTCCTCCAGCGCAACACGGACGGGGGCGGCAGGCGATGCGGCAGCGTGACGTGGGCCGTGCCTTCAGTACAAGAGGCCAGTGTCAAGGTTGGTACCGAGCCTGTGGAAGTGATGGGCAGTGATGTGCCGGTAGTGTCAATGGAGTGCTTCCCTTCTCTTGCATGGAGTAAACCGTGCGGAGTACCAGACTGATCCCCTGAGCCCTCCCCCCGTGGTGCGAAACCTACTGTCTGCAGGCGGGACATAAGAGCACTGCTCCATGTGAGCTTCTGAAACTCAAGAACTGAGGCCGGAGCGGCTGCAAACCGATCGGCGCTTACGCGACTATGCCTGAGGCGTGCGACGTAACTATGCTTGCAAAGAAGAGGAGCGGCTATGCAGCGGACTATCATTACTGACCGATGCAAAATAGGACATGGCGTGCCGACCCTGACGCTTGATGCTTTTTTCTTGTGTCTCGGGGCCACGACTGTCCTGCCCTGAGTGCGCCGGAGCTGTGCGCGTGGCACGTGGCCCCTGGGCCCCGAACATGGACCGCATTTCATATGGCTGCAACGCCATGACGTGTTTTTGGCATGTATGACCACTTAACCATGTTGTGGGGAGGGGGCATATTCGGCGGGTTAGGCCGGGTTGTTGGGTTAATTTCCAAGCGTGGTGATTTGGGGTGAAGCAGAGGGCGATGCGTTGCCTTGAGCTGCTGCGCTTCGACTACATCTGCAACGAGCAGACCGGAAGAGCAGGCGGGCTTCAGCCCCTTTTGGACGCTGACAGTACCGGTACTAAATACGATGGTGCGAAACCTTCATGGCGACAGGGGGCGTCCTCGCCCCTGGTAATCTGAGCTTTTGAGTGTCGGGACAGACGTGGGCAAGCTTTGTTGGTATCTCACGAGACCTGCGGCGCGCCCGGGTTTCGTTTTTAGGACCTGTTAGGACTCAATGCACCTCGCTCCTGGCCCTGGTCCCCGGGGATCGGGTGGCCCTCTAACCAGTCAATATGAAGGCTTAGCGGTTGGTGCACAAAGGCAGCATACGGCAGGCAAGCGTGCGTTCGCCTGTCATGCTCACCTTACGACTGTGTACATGACTGGGTGTGACCAGGTGAGCTGGGGGAGCTCATGCAGGCTCATGCAAGCGCTCATACAACACAGCAACCGAAAGGCCACATGTTCCACACAGCAGAAAGGTCTGCAGGGGGGTCTAGTGGCAGTAAGAAGTCATGGCTGTGCATTGCTTGTCTGGCTGCTGAAGAACACCGTCAGCCGGTACGGCACCAGCCCAACCACCTAAACCGGTACAACGCTTCAGTTTACGAGCATACACGCACTTCTACATATCGCAGCTCACAATTAGGTTGCCTGCAGTGCGCATACTCGTTGCAGCTTGCGCTCGTCCTGCGCTTGCGCCGACACAAAGCTGGTGCTATAGGTGGAGCGTGCACCGGCGACCATGGCGAAGAAGACTGCCAAGTCGCCTACTAAGACGGCGACAGCGGCACCAGCCAACGTTGATCCCGAGGTGAGGCGTGGGAGTTGAGGTCGGCGTGCCGATGGCCAATACTGGAAAACCATGCGTATTAGTGTATGCAATTGCGTTTTACGCAAAGCTTGATCTTCATTGTTAATACTAATATCCCTGGGTGTGCGATTAACTCGCGCCAGCACTATGGGGCTCTCTCGGGACATCGTGGGTGGCTCGAGTTAGTGGACGGGGCCTCCCCACTGGTCGGTATTTCAGTGGGTTATCACTTACACCACTGTACCAGGCTGTGTTGCGATCTATTAGACTCTAAAATATCTGGCGGCTCGTGCGCTCCGACCCATGTCTGTGACTGTCGCGTTTGCGTAGGTCGCCAAGCGCATCACTGAGCTGAAGACGGATGGTAACAACTCGTTCGCGAGGGGTGATTACCAGAAGGCGCTGACTGTGTACGATGAGGCCATCAAGCTGCTGCCAGCGAGTGCACCCGAACGTGCTGACTTCCACAACAACAAGGCCGCGTGCTTCATTGGCCAGAAGAGGTGCGCCATGACTTAAGCCCGCGCTCCCACTCCTACAACCATATGGCCCTTTCATATTTGGGCCCTCCCACGGTTTGGACCTGACCCACATCACCGAACCGCTGCCTTCCCCAGCCACCCCATGCCCATCGAACCTGATCCAGGTGCCCAGCCCCACACCTCCCATGACTGCTGAACAGCCGCACCGCCACACCCTGACACCCCAACCCTGTATCCTTCCCCACACCACCACCCATCCTCGCCCTTTCGCAGGTACAAGGACGCGGTGAAGGAGTGCAGCTCCGCGCTGGAGGTGGCCCCCAACAACATCCGCGCGCTGCAGCGCCGCGCCAAGGCGTACGAGCAGCAGGGCCTGTACTCTCAGGCGCTGGCGGACGTGCAGACCATCAACAAGTCGGAGCAGGGCACGCCGGAGACGCAGGAGCTGGAGCGCCGCCTGCGGGAGGCCGCCACCCGGCCGCGCTCCGCCGCCGCAGCCGGCGCCAACGGGGCCGCGCCCGCGGGCCTGGGCCGTGGGCTGGCGGGTGACCGCGGCGCCAAGCAGCTGCCCGTGTCGGCGCTGCAGCAGCAGGGCCTGTACACCGCCAAGTGCAGCCTGGGCGACGACACCAAGCTGGTGCACCTGTCGGTCACGCACAGCTACGCGGACGTGCTGGCGCAGGTGCAGCAGAAGTTCCCCAACGCGGGTGGGTTGTGAAGCGGGGGGTGAGGGGGCTGGGGGCAAGGGTGAGAGGAAAGGGAGCTACCGGTACAGCACGCGGGACGGGGGGTCCCTGATGCCGCCTTGGAATGGCAGCGCGGGCGGTACAAGAAATCAGGGGCGGTCGGTCGCGTTGCTGGGCGTTGGAGGCCCGCAGCGGCAGGACTGGAAGTAGGGGGTCTGGAGCTGTCCTCAGGTGCGGTACGGGTTGGGTGCAGGGGAGCAGAGCGGCAGCAGGAGTCAGGTGTTGGGTTGGGCGGTCTGGTTGGGCATAGTCACCGGGCAGTAAAGGCGTCAGCCAGCCGTCAGTTCTAGGCTGTCTGTGGTGACAGCGATGCTGCCGGCAGGTCACGTGTGAGCGTGCTGCGGCTGCAGAGGGCCAGCTGTCCAGGTCACAGCATTGCATGGCAGAGCACAGCGGCCGGTAGTTGACGGCGCCTCGTGTCCTTGTCTGTGGGGGCTGCCTGTTGCTGCGTAGGCCCCTTCGTGATCAAGTTTGTGGACAAGGCGGGCGACCTGATCACCGTGACCAGCAAGAACGACCTGCACGTGGCCCTCACCGAGGTGGTGGCGCAGTACCAGCGCACGCTGGCGGCGCAGGGCGCGCACGGGCCCAAGCTGGCCACGCCCATGCCCCCCATCAAGCTCACCCTGGTGCCGGTGGCCAGCCAGGTGGGAAGACCGTGGTGGGGAGGCCGTGGGGCGGAGACCGTGGTGGGGAGGCAGTGGGGCGGAGGTAGTGGTGGGGAGGCAGTGGGGCGGAGGGCAAGGGGCTTGCTGGAGGGCTACGGGCGTGTTGCACATTGGTTATGAAGAGGTGGTTGTAGAGGCGCGCAACTGGGGGCAGGAAGGGGAGTGGGGCATGAAGGGGGAGAGGATGCTTAGGGCTGGACGCAGCACGAGTGGCGGGTTGCTAGTGGGCCGGCTGGGTGCACGGCGTGAGTGTGCGCCATTGTCGGATCCGTGCAGGCGGACGTGCCTGCCCCTCCGGCGGAGGAGGAGATGGAGCGCCGGCAGCTGCTGGCGATGCAGCAGGCACAGCTGGCGGCGGCGGAGCGCAAGGTGGGTGGGTGGGTGGGGAGCAACGGGGCCCCTGGGGTGGGCGGGGAGCGGCCGCCCAGGGCTGGGAAGCGGTTACTGTATGCTGCACGGTGTGCAAAGGCCCTGTACCGGTTCCTCGTTTAGCTACCGCTTGCAGTATGAAAATGTCAGTGCTGGTGGTCAATGGGAAAGCAGCAGCCATACCGCGGGCCTTGGGGAGCACATGGGGCGGGAGAAATTCATGGCACGGACAGCAGGGGGTTGCAGCAAGAGCGGTGTGGCTGGCGCACGCGCGCCTCTGCGACACCGTCACACACCGGGGACGCGGCAAGCACGGGGCTGCCCCGGCGGCTCCAGCACCGAAAAGGGCGTGGGCTATGCACGTGTGCTGAACGCTACAGGCTGCCGCCTCGGCCGCATGCATACTGGCACGGCAGCACCGTCAACAACTCAGCCCGTCTTGCACCACCAGTCCACCCCCTGGTCATGGTACCTTGGCCCCTACACGCCCTGCAGGCGCTGGAGGCGTCCGCCCCCGCGGCCCCCGAGCAGCAGCCTGTGCAGGTGGACAGCTGGCTGGTGGAGTTCGCGCAGCTGTTCATGCAGCAGACCGGCCTGGAGCCCGACAAGTGGGTGCGGGGCGTGGGTGGTGGGAAGAGGGCGAGAAGACCAAGGGGCAAGAGCGTGGCATGGTTACCGAATGGGAGTGGGGTTGGGGTCGCGGACATGGGCAGGGGAACGGCCGTGGGGGTCCGGCACGGAGTAGGAGCAGCGTGTTGGAGCTAATTGCATTGGGATAAGCGCTCGATCACTGTAATGGAAAGGGGTGCACATACGGCACTCTAGGTGTGCAACGGCTTGTGGGGACAACGGGACACTGAGTGGGGCTGTCAGTGCATGCACTGGAGTCGGCAGGCACAGGCCCCTTGGAAAGTAGTTTAATTCAGGGCCCACGCACGACTGCCATGTTACAACCCGCTGCCACCCCACCGGTTGCGACATTACATCACCACTAACCGTCATGGAACGATTGCCATGCAACCGCACACCCCCCACCCCCCGCACACTCGCCCTTGACTCCACTCGGGCCCCGCTCCGCTCCCTCATCCGCTTCCTTGCCCCTCTCACCTTGCCCTCGCTTCTCCTCTCCCATCCCCAGGCACGTGGAGCTGAGCACGCTGGGCTGGGACGCCCTGCAGCGCGGCCTGGACAACACGGTGCACAGCGAGGAGGCGGTGCCGCTGTTCGACAAGGCCAAGGACAGCTTCCGGGACTCGGCGTGCGCGGGCCTCATCGGCTGGGGCCAGGTGGGAGCAGCATGGGCGGGGAGATGGGCGCGTCTCGGGTGGTACTATCAAGGGAATGGGGGCACGTGGCGGGATGCTTTATGCGAGGGCGTTGGGGCAAGGGGTTGCAGCAGGGCATGTGGGCGGCTGGGAGGCAGGGTGGAGGGGCGAGAGGCTGTCATCGGAGCAAGCTCAGGGTGCAGAGTGGAGGCTCGCAAGACGCCAGCCTGCAACACAGTCTTCTTGAAAAAGCACAGCGCCATGCGACGGGTCCTACGGGCCACCGGTTGTGCGAATTCCTTCGAGCTCCGTCAGAGCCTGTCCAGCTACAGCACTCATATAACTAAGCACCCATTACGCCGCGCCCATCAAGGCGGTTACGCCCGACCAGCTACTTCCCTCCACCTGGCCTCCCGATGACCTGCCTCTTCGGGCCTCCCCTCTCCACCACCTGTACCACCACCCCCACAGGTGCACCAGGTGCTGGGCTCCCGGCTGATGGAGGCGGCGGCCAAGGCCGGCAAGACGGTGGCCGACGTGCGGGATGCGGTGCTCAAGGAGTGGGAGCAGGCGGAGAAGCACTACCGCGAGGCGCTGTCGTACAACCCCGACTACTTCGACGCAGTGTGCAACATGAGCCAGCTGGACTTCGAGCGCGCCAAGCTGGCGGCCGGCCTGCTGCCGCAGCCGCCGGCGGACAAGTGCGTGCGATTGGGGGCAGCGGCACGGGGGGCGCTCCGTGTTGCGTGGCTGACGGAATAGGAGTGGTGTACGTACCGCTTGTTGCGAGGCACGCTGGCTGCGCTTGCAGAGCACGCTCCGACACACCGCCGCGAAACACCCATGGCAGCTCACACCTCGCCGTGCCCCTGCCCCATGCCCAGGCCGTCGGAGGAGGCTTCCGCCGGCAAGACGCCCGAGCAGGTGGCCGCCGAGGCGCAGGAGGCCATCGCCGCCGCCTCCCGCAAGCTGCTGGACGCGCTCAAGCCGGAGGCGGTGGCGGCGGCGCGCGCGCTGTACGACAGCAGCCAGGCGTGGGCCGACAAGGCGGTGGCGCTGGCGCCCGCGCTGGACGCCAAGAGCAAGGAGGCGCAGGCCAAGGTACAATGGTACATGCCTGCGCTGTCTTGATGGGTAGCAGACAGGGGGCCGGCGGACAGGACAGGACGTCCGCGTCCGATACCACCTGATGCGCGGCCTCATGTGCGCTTCTTTACGTGCCATGGGTTAGGGTGCAACATGGGGTGTGCCGTAGTCTTCTTGCGGGCGGCTGGTGCACTGGGACTCCTCCTCACGCGCGCGGTGTGTGTCGCCCCTCCGCAGGCGGCCGAGGCCGGGCAAGCGCAGCCGGCCGCCCCCGCGGGGCAGCCGGAGTACGACTTCCACGCGCAGGCGCTGGTGCTCAAGGGCAACTTCATCTACGAGTGGAGCCAGATGCTGGCGGCCACGGGCGCCGAGTGGCGGCCCGTGCTGGACGGCGCGGTGGCGCTGTTCCGCGAGGCCAAGTGCCCTGAGAAGGACATCCGGGGGGCGCTCCGGAACCACTACCGCGCCGCGGAGCTGGACATCCCCGAGGAGGAGCCGGAGGTCAAGGAGGAGCCCAAGGCCGCGGAGCCGGTGGGTTATGGGGGAGTGGGGTGGAAGGCGGGCTGTCAGGGGAGGGAAGGAGAGGGGTTTGATGGCGAGGGAAGGGGCGTGAGGAGGAACTCTGGACACGATCCCATGGCTAATGTGGGCAGAGGAAGGATGTTGCAGGCTTGTGGGCAAATGTAGGCAAGTGGGTGTCGCCTTACGCTACCTGGGAGCGTCGACTTGCAGCAAGCTACCGTAGCAGCCACGCAGATGCCAGCGAGAAGCCGGTACTGATGTTGCCCTGCGTCGTTCCCCTCAGGTCAAGGAGGAGGAGAAGCCCAAGGCCAAGGGGCTGCCCTCGCTGGAGGTCAAGAAGGCCAAGAAGTGAGCAGCAGCAACAGCAGCAGCAGCAGCTGCGGCAGTTGCGGCAACGGCAGCAGCTGGAGGCATGGAGCTGTGGGCCGGCGGCAACGGCGCAGACTCTGGAGCGTGCGTGACCCTCCGACAAGGGCCAGGTGCAGGCCCGGCAAGAAGCAGGTGTCTTCCGGGCATACATGATATAGGATAGCGAACTTGGCACAGAGGCGGCGGCGCCGATGCAGGAGAGGGTTGACGCTGCACATTACTAGGCGTTGGGCGCTTCGTGGGTCATGCGGCATGGTACCGTATTGGACGTTTCGGCTCCCCTTACCTAATATTGCAAGACAGAGATGGCAGGGGCACTGGCAACAGCCAGCCTTGGTGCAGGCGCCTGCGTTTTTGGGATATCGACACTTCGGGATGCAGCGGAGCAGGGCGGGGCAGGGTATTCTTCGGATGGGGCAGTACCAGGCTGGCCCAGCTATGTGGCTTTGCACGTGCGCTGCGGTATAGCAGCGTGGCAGATCTGCTGGGTGTGCTCACGGCCAAGCGACTGGGGCCAATCTGTGGACTATCCTAGGTTTACGGCGTAGATGTGTGCTGTTGCCTGCATGGGGAAGTAGTATTGCAGGCTCTGTTGGCATTACTGTGGACACAGCCTAGGGAGCTTGGGATGGCCCCGGCAGGCCGTGCGGTGCGTGGTACGCTTTCAAAACCTTGTTGGTAGCTTGGCACCCTACTCGTGCGTGAGTAGGGGAGCTTGATCGGTGTTTGAAAGCATCGCTTGAGAGGATTGGTGGGCCGTGAAGCCTCAGGAAAGAGGGGGCGCGGAATGCGGACTTCAGGGCGGTCTGGTGCCCACGCTCTGCAAATTTCAGAACCGGGCTGTCCGGCGGCGCCCTCGCCTCGTGTACTGGCGAGTTGCGAGTAACGTTATGGGAGGAGGCGAGTTACGCAAGCTGGAAATGCACCCTTGGGTGGCGACGGCACCCTGTAGGCTAGCGGCCAAGGCCACGAGCTACTTCTCCAGTGGCCAGGCGCAGACGCGCAAACCCAGGACTCGAGAAACAGGGTTGGCCAGGGTTGCCTGCACAGGGCCCTTCATGCAAGCTGTGTGACCTTGTGACGTGCTCGAGCATGCTCGGGTATGAGCCATCTCCGGGAGCCCTCAGGTCAACGCTTATGCTAAAGGATGACAGGACTATCAGGTACTGCAGTGCAAGTCGGGGCACAGTGGCGGAGGATTGAATTTTACCCGGCCGAGGCTGGCACGTGGCAGTGGGCCGAGCCGCTGTCGTACAGCCTTTTACGCAGGATCCGTGCACTTTTCCAACAGAGGCTTCGAATAAGACTCATGCTGCATATAGCTGTCCAATTGTCACTGCTAGACGCTTTACTCTTTTATGACCGCAACACAAAAACGCGGCATTCCCAACCTGCCCACACAGCGGGTGTTTACCGAGCTGTACCGAGCTGTACATCTCAAGCAAACAGTCCCAATGCTGCAACATAAAGTGCTTAATAGGCCCGCCCGCGTGGAGTCTGCACCAGTGCTGAAGGGTGTTGCGTGCCCTCGTCGTCATATCGTCGCTGAGGCAGCTCCGTTTGCGGCCCCCACACTCAACTACATATCGCCTAGAAGTGTCACAGCAATCCAGGTTGCAAAATTACAGGCGCCCGTATCCCCCGCTCCTTCGTCAAATGGAACCCCGTCCGCCGCCGAGACGGGCTCCAGCTCGATGCATACAGCAAATCTTCTACTCAAGTGCCCGGATCAGAAAGGTGTTATTGCGGCAGTCTCACAGGTGCGTTGCCAGGGTGTCAGGGCGAGGCATTGACTACATGGAGACCATCCCAGAGCTCGCCGAGGCCAACCCCTATGGGCATGACTTCTGGCAATGGTCAACAGATGGAAGCGGTGTTGAGGATCACATCAATTGGGCCTTTTGGATAAGGGGTAACACTGCACCGGTACGCCCGGTACGCAGGAAAAGCGCAGCTCCTCGACCTTTTCCGGAATCTTAGATCGATACTGCACCTGCATCGGTCAGCTGCACAGAGCACCTGGACGAAGTAAGTCTTTATCAACCATACATGAATCAGCATCTCGCCCCGCCCCAAGGAGCCAGCAGGCCTCAGGCCTGCAGCCCCCAGCACCCTCGACCCCACCAGCATACCACGTGTCCCCGGCAGCTGCCTGCCAAAGCATACACCGCCGACTAGCATGGCATCTTTACTTATTCTAGCGAGCTTTCTTCGAGCATGCGGTGGCGCAACGCAAACCGGTGGCGCAGCGCAGACGGGTGGCCAACACGCATACACCTGCATACCGGCCGGGCGGAGCTTTCAGTCGCCTTCTCAGCCCATCGCCTCAGGCAGTCTTCTTCTTCCCGGAGGTGGCAGTGAGTGACACTTTCCTGAATGTATACGTGTAAGGGATTCTATATATCCCATTCCCGCACCGCATCCGCTATACACCTGCATACCGGCCAATTATGTCATGGTGTACTCTTTTTAACCCCTCCCCAACGCTCCCCTTTCCCACAGCTGCTGTACGGCTTCGGCTGCAACATCGTGTCCTCCGACCAGTTCTCGGACCCGAGCTGCAGCATGTTCTTCCAGCGCATCACCTTTGACTTCTCCGACATTGTGATCGGGCCGGGCAACACCAGCGTGTTGGAGCGGGCCATCGGGGAGCTGGCGTCGCGCTTCACCATGAAGTGGCAGGTGGGGAGCGAAGGAGGGGGGCCGCGGAGGGGAGGAGGTTGGGGGGCGGGGGAAAGGATTGGTGGAGGCTAGTGGCAGGTGGCAGGGAGGAAGGGAGGAAGGGGGGCGCGAAGTGGGTGAAGGAGAGTGAAAGGCGGGGGAGCGACGGGGGCGGGGTGGGTGGGGAGAGGTGGGTGGAGGAAGGGGCAGGCGGCGAGGGGAGAGCGGGGAGCGGGGAGGGGAGTGGCAGGCGGTGAGCGAGGGGTTCCTGGGTCGTGGGTGGACGCGGAGGAGTGGTGGAGGTAAGTGGAGGGGGAGTGCGGAGGGGGCGAGGGGAGAGGCAAGTGGGGCAGAGAAGCCGGAGGTGCGTGGCAGCGAGCAAGCGCGGGGCCCGGAACGAAGAGCTGGAGCACTGGTAGGCGTGATTTGCATGTGATTGCGTTTGCGGCGCGTGGGGCAGGGAATGGGAAGGGTACCGTACTTCGCCTTCCGTATCGTAGGGGGACTTAGATGCACGCCGTGTGCAGGTGCTGATGGGCTGGGGCAGGGGGCAAGATGGCAAGGGAGTATCAGTGCACGCCAGTCAGCAGACGTGTTATGGATCTCTGTGCCGTTGTGGGCCAAGTAGCACGCACGGGACAGACCGAGATGCCGTGACAGCAGCGCCGTTTACGGGGGCGCCGTCGACCTTCTGCTTTGTCGTGTATCGTCACATGACTCTGCTCAGGTCCGCCCCGCGTTACCATCGTCTGTTTGCCCCTTGCCGTACAGATTGCCTACAAGAACAAGACCAAGCGCCTCGCCGTCCTGGTCTCCAAGCAGGTGGGCAGCAGCAGGCGGCGCCGCTTGCCCCGTAACCGCGTCAACCCACACACGGTTACACGCCCCAAGCATGTGCACGCCCCGCGCTGTGCAGACCGTTCTGCGATACCAGCAGGCGGACGGCCTCAACCGGACGATTGGAGGCTGGGCATAATATGCATCCACACACCAGACCTCCTGCCTGCAGTCCACCCTCCACCCCGACGCACCCGCCCCCCTGCTACACTCGCTGCCTGTACGGAAGCTCCGCACTCCGTACCCGACAGCCACACTGTGCTTGCCCCTCTCCCTTGCCCCCTACTGTCCTTCCTCCCCCTGTGCTACCATGTTCCCCTCTCCTTCCTACCCCCACGACCACTGCCTGCACGATCTGCTCATCAAACATTATCCCTGTCCACCCCGACCCACACAACCTCCCCACCACACGCTCTGGCCTCGCCCCTCCCCTCTTCCCTTCTCCCCTTTCCTGCCTTCCCCCGGACACTACTCCGCGTGCAGGCACCAGCGTTCCCGTGACTCCCTGTCGCCTTACACGGCTTCCTACCCTTTCCTTCCCTTCCCCCAGGACCACTGCCTGTACGACCTGCTCATCCGCCACCGCTCCGGCGAGCTGCGCTGCCACATCCCGCTCATCATATCCAACCACCCCGACCTCAAGCCCGTGGCCGACACGTTCGGCGTGCCCTTTATACACCTGCCGCTGGACAAGAGCGACAAGCACGCGCAGGAGGCGCAGCTGGAGGCGCTGCTGCAGCAGCACGACATCGACGTGGTCATCCTGGCGCGCTACATGCAGGTGTTCACGCACGAGTTCTGCGAGCGCAACTGGAAGCGCACCATCAACATCCACCACAGCTTCCTGCCCGCGTTCGAGGGCGCGCGGCCGTACCACAGGGCGCACGAGCGGGGCGTCAAGATCATCGGTGGGTAGCGGTGTTTGCGGGAGATTGGGGCCGCGGGTCTTCGCGCGTGTGATAGTGTGAGGTAAATGATAGGGCACTACAGCACACAGACCAGCGAAGGCCAGCAGCTCATGTCCTAGGGAGGCGAGCGCGGACGCGGACAGTGGGAAGCATACGAGGGCACAAAATCTGAAGAGGCCGACATGACTTCCAGCTCCCAAGACGTCAGTATCGGACGTCAGTATCGTTCCGGTACTGACGTCCTGGGAACTGGAGGTCATGTCGGCCTCCTCAGATTCCGTGCTCCCGTATGCTTCTCGCTGTCCGCGTCCGCGCTTGGCTCCCCGGGGTGGGTGGGTGGGTGGATGGGTGGATAGGGGGGAGGGATGCTGGGTGGTGGGTGCAGGGGCGTGTCCAAGTGGGCTGGTACTTGGGTCCAGGCGAGGGCGGAGAGATGTGGAAGCGCGGAGGTCTTTGGCTACTTGAAGTGCTTAAGGATTGGGCATTTCTTGTGTCCGGCAGGGTCGGGAAGGGGGCAGACAGCAGCACGGCAACGTTTTGTGTCAGGTTGCGAAGTGGGGCACGTGTTTGAGCAGGGATTTACATTACGGATTACTACGTAAATCCTCTTGTGGGCCATCGACTGTTGACTGTGGCCATGATCCTCGGCCCCCGGCCCCCACATGTCCTCCCTGCAGGCGCCACGGCACACTTCGCCACCGCTGAGCTGGACGCGGGGCCCATCATCGACCAGGCGGTCACCCGCATCACGCACAGGGACAAGTGGGTGGGGAAAGGGAGACCAGGCAACCACACAGGCATGCAGTGCATGTACAGTGCGGGACATGCGGCGATCGGCCACCTGGGGGCATGCTGAACGACTAAATGCTGCTGATTTATAGGGACAACGAGAGCCCAGGCTGGCGATTGGCGATGAATCAATTGGTTCCTGGGTCATGTTACGGCACTGGGAGCGCGCACTGCTTGACGTTGCCTGACGCTTACCCCTTGCTTGTCCCACCCGCTCCGCCGCGCAGCGTGGAGGACATGATCCGCAAGGGGCGCGACCTGGAGCGCCTGGTGCTGGCGCGCGCCGTGCGGTGGCACCTGGACGACCGCGTGCTAATCCACAACAACAAGACCGTGGTATTCGAGGACTGAGAGCAGAGGGGGCAGCGAGAACGCAATCCTTAGCGGTGGGGGCGGAGGTGGAGGTTGTGCAGTGACGGTGAGGCAGCATTGGTGGGGGGCGCAGCTTGTGGGCGGACTAACTGTCGCGGCGCACGGCGTGGGATTTAGGGTTACAGTGAACACGGTGATCAAAAGGCTTTGGTACTGGCGCTGCTGGAGAGCCGAGCGAGTTGGTCAACAGAGTTTCTGGGTCTGATGCTGCCAGCGTCCCGTTGACATGTGCAAATAGCGCGAGACTGGGCCGTCGGGTGCGTTGGCTGTACCTGCTACTGCGTGACTAAGCAGCCGTGGCATGCAGGCATGTGGTGCAGTCCCTGTCATGCGGGTCTGATGCATGCAGACGGAATGACTGGACTGTACTACTCAACTTGTGTGACGCCTCGTTATCACCGTAGTACACCGTGGTGCGCATGCCATTTGGTCATAGACACCACCTGGACACCACACATGCTTTTGTGGTCGGGGGGTCTCCCAACGCCGCTAGACTCCTGTGTCGTGGCTTCATTGCTGGGGGCCACAAGGGAGACGTGTGCAAAACGGCATCTGCAGCTGGTCATGCGTGCTGACTAGACACAGCATCTATTGTTTTGCTGTTGTGGTAGTGAGTGGGCAAGGGCCCTCTGGCATGGCCGTCGCTTTCCGTGCCGATTGGGTTGCGGTTGATGGGCGGTAGCCGTTGGCTGGGTTTGGCGACCGCTACCCACCAAGGGAGCTCTCAACGACTGAAGGATGGGGGGCGCCGCGGGAAGCAACCGGCGTGGGGCAACCTATTCAGTAACCCTGTGCGTCCTTCCTTGAGAGCCGTGCGTGCAGCCGTACGTGTAACACGAGGGCGGATGTTATGAGCGACACCCGTGAGGACCCGTGACGGATTGGTTCCATCTGGTGCCATGGATTCGGCATTTACTGTCTTCGCTTGCGCTATGCTGGTGCTGACTCCTGTACACCGTAGCCACACATTGCACTTGTGCCGTGTTCACCAACGCTTGCATACACAATGGCTACCCAGCTAGTCAAGGCGGCCGAGGCCCTCATCGAAGCGGCTGTCAAGGAGAGCGTCGTGGCATCCATCAACACCTCAAAGGCAGCCGTTGATGAGTTGCGGCATATCCATGGCGCCCTGGACAAGCAGGGCCAGGCTCTGGAGAAGGCCCTGGAGGCGTCCCTGGACAAGCACTTTCGCGTATTGCGCCTGCAGCAGGCCATGGCGCTGGTGCCCAACTGGTTCATTGAATGGTACACTAGCAGCTATGACAGGATGTCGGGCAGCTCTGCGCAGAACGAGATCCGGCGCATGCTGGCAGCCGCCATCAAGGGCGTGGGCTTCGCCCTGAGCAAGAACTGGACCATGGAGGCCCAGGGCGGGCGCACCCACGAGGCCTTCCGCAACCAGCTGTCCTCCTACCTTCACGGCCTGACCGGCATTGAGCCGCGGTTTGAGCTGCAGGGCGACCAGAGCTACACCATGTTCATGTGAGCAAGCGGTGGGCTACGCTAAAGCTGGCCGGTTGGGACAGTGCGTGTGTACGGTGGTGGGCACGTGGGCTATGCACGGCAGGGGGGCGTAACTGGCAGTCCCCCTGCACAACCTCCAGCTTTGCACCACGTACGGTCTCATGCTGGGAGGTGTCCAGGTTGCAGTGACGTGTATCTGATGTGCTGCATGGAGGAGGAGCTGGAGGGTCCGACCCGTGGCTCAGTGTCCCATGCCTGGGCACCGGTCTGCTGCTGAGCAGGCGGCATGGAAACCGCAACAAGTGCCAGGTGCGGCATACGGCAAGGCGCTGGTCTTATACCTTGTCTACTTCCGTGGCGTGTACGTCTGCAAGCATACTTTTGTTTTTATGGTTGCCGTTGCCGCAAGGGGCTGCAGGTTGGTGTCCGTGGTCGGGTACTGGAGTGCTGGTAGTGCAGTGGTATGCAGTCACCACGGGCCTGTAAATGTGTTGTCGGATGAAGCTTACCGCGACTGAGACCTTATAGGCGTATTGTATTGCCTGGAAGGAGAGATCGGCCTGCCATGGCCGCTGTGCTAAGCATGCACCTGCGCACGCAAGTAGTGCCGCACGGCGGAATGTGCGGTACGACACTGATGCGCACAGTCAGCGAGGTGCGGACACTGATCTGGTCAAGTCGTCATACTTGATTCTCTATATTTGTCAGGCTAAACACGAAGCCGTGCTGTAGTTAGGGCGGAATTGTCCTGACGGAGGTGTGAATACTGTGCGCGGGACGCTGTTGACCCGCTGCTGTCAAACGGTGGCACACAGTAGAGGTTGAGCATGCCGCAGCTGATTACGGGGTGCAGGCCCAGCACGGGTTGATAGCCCAGTGCCAGTGTACGCATGTACCGCCGGTAGCTGCCAGTGGGATTGCGTCGTGTCTTAACCCCAAAGCAGCGAGTGACTGTGTATCCCAGTAACCGGCGTGCAGCTTGCTTTGGGTAGTAGCAAGTTACAAATTCGGGGCCCACAGCAGCCCTGCGAGGTTGTCCAGCCAGCCCACCAGGCGATACTTGCCAGCAAGGCCCCAACGTCTTCCGGACAACTTGCAGCAACTCCATTTAAAAAAGCAGTCATGCATGCGGTAGCTGCATATTAACATGCCGGCGGTGCAAAGGATATACATAGCCCTATGTATCTGTGCCCAGGGAGGACCAGTTTCGGTACGACTGGAACGACATGGTTCCATACACAAACATCATCGCCAGAGACGGCAAGAAGGGCAACAGCGCAAGACAGTGGATGATGAACCGTCGGGCATCAGCTGGTGGATGACTCCCATTCCCCTGTTCAGG
>VFQN01000470.1_pt1 | contig 74755 bp, 122 predicted proteins | sample 3512371 | NCBI WGS metagenome assembly VFQN01 (sample SAMN10412370, study PRJNA504923) | tailings metagenome | isolation source: Replicate 2 from Balatoc abandoned mine | place: Philippines: Itogon, Benguet | collected 2017-08-28 | reverse complement strand
ATGCATCAACCGAGGGCTCGCACAACGGAGGGGCTTTTCCCTCACCAACTTACAGCAGCAGCAGCAGCCCTCCTTATCGTCACCCTCGTCACATATAGCATCCAGCGACACCCAGCTGCCCGTGCTTAACAACTTTGGCAGCCACCGGCGAGTTGACGCGCTGTATGGCAGGCGTGGGGACCTGGACCCCGCTGCAGGTGTGGTCGCGGGCCACGGTGGTGGTGGCGGTGGAGGAGCCGGAGGCGGTGGCGGCGGCGACGGGTCTCTGTACAGCGCTTATGGCGGCGGCGGGAGCGGGCGGCGAAGCTTGTTGCCGCCGCATGCTGCGTCAGTACCCGACCTGCCTGGGGCCGAGGATACCCTGGGGGCGTTCATGCTGGAGCGGAGTCACAGAGCGACAGGGCTCGGCGAAGGCGGCGCGCTGGGCAGCAGCAGCGCCAAAACGCTTGCGGGTCGCGTGAGCGGGGTCCTGGGCGCTGGGGCCGGGGGCGTCAGTGGAGGTGGACCCCTGCAGCTGACGGCTGTGGCGGCAGGGGATGACGGGCAGGGGAGGCAGTCAGGGGTGCTAGGGGTGTACGGGTCGCAGGAGGGTGAGTGGGCGGGCAGCCCCCGCTCCCTGAGAAGGTGTAGCGTAGGTGCGCTGGCACGTGGCAGCGAGGCCACGGACTGTGCGTCTCCACGTGGTGCTGGGGAGGTGTCGTCGCCGCTGCCGTCGTTTACCGCATTCTCCAACCCTGCATTCAATAGGCCGTACACCCTGGACATGAGCTTTGGGGGATCCTGAACAAAGGCATCCATGAAGTATTTTAATGTGAGTACGGCTCGCTTCACAGGCCGCGTTGCGCCTGTGACTGTGCTGTACGGTAAGCGCTGTTCACAACCCTGAACTGAGCAATGTGGGGGTGACCGGGAAGACCGGCCTGTGGAGTGTGGGTGGGCCCGGCCAGGGAGCTCTCCCTCTACTCTCCGCGGCATTCCTGCACCGGTGTGCGACACTGCGCCCATACCGTAGTTTGCAGCAGTGCACTGTGGGCTGCTCATTTGCACGCCGGGACCCAGACAGCGAATGCTGCGTATTGTTTTTAGCTCGGCGGCCTCGTTGGGATACGCAGAGTCAAGTGGGATATGGCGATGTGGACACCGCGGTGAGGCCAGGCTGGGCCGGTGCCCCGGTGGGCCCTGCCGCTTTGCTTGCCCTATATTCGTTTCTGCAGCAAGGAACGCTGACACACGCCTGGGGCGCCTCTCATCTGGCATGGCACACAGGAGAGTTGCGGTGCAGGAGCTGATAGTGAAAGATTGCTGCTGCGTTGCGTGTCAACTGGCTGTGGCACCGTAACGAAACCGTGTGCGATAACTGCTTGCACGGAGTTTACGTGTACGACCAAGTGTTGTCGGATTGTGTGAATGCCATGCTTTTTGGTTATATGGCATTAGCTAAGCATGCATGTATGTCTCGGCTAAGTGTAGTGTACGGGCGCATGCCGCTGTGGCATGTCGCCCTGTTGCTCCATCGATTCCCGCCCGCCTGTGGCTGTGCCCTGACCCGATGAACGTGTTAGCCGGACGCATGCTATCCGGTGCATCGTGCGTTCCCGTTGCTGCAGGTGCTGCACCAGCAAAAGGGATGCTGGGACCAGGGGCCAGCATGTACGTGACCATAGCAGCGACGCGCGGATGGCTACTGTAACATAGAATGTTGCTCATGCTTAAAGCCGCCAACTTGCCACCGGGCCCTGGTACAGTTCGCAATCAAGGCGACACCAGCTTCCGCGCACGCCCACACATGCAAATCACTCACAGTGCGTGGTGGGAACACAGGCAGTACATTGCGAAGCTTTTGCTGGATACAGTGCAACCACTACCACCAAACTCCAGACATACACTCCATACGGACCTACTTGGCAGGCATGCGGCTGCAACATGGCTTGGCCGCATGCAGCAGTGCACATGCTGTAGACGCCACATACTTGCAATAATCCAAGCGCTTCTCAGCCGCAGAATGTCATAGCCCACCAGTGCTATGCCACGTGCAGGCACGCCGTTATTCATGAGTGCAACCATGACGAGCTGCCGTACGCACGCAGCATTCGCCGCAGTCTCAGCAGTCCTTAGGGAACAGGTCAAAGTTGTTCGCCTTCGCTTGGAAGTGCAGGCACGCACTGTGCGAGCAGCGAGCTTGACGGGACGCAACCATAGGTATCTTTCACGCGCCGATAGGCTCACAGACCCGCATAGGCCCATCACCGACGGACACTCTGTGACTGTAAGGTGGGGGCCGTCATGACCTCCGTCGCCGTGGTCCACAATTCCACTTATCTGCCGCACAGCCCCTCAATCCCTTCCTTGTCCTCGTACGTTGCATGGTACCGCAATGCTCGAATGCAAATTGTAAGCCAGGTAAGGGCACCGCGCTCAGGCCCGCACCTCCACGGCAGCATATGCTCAGCGATGACATGGATACCCTGATCATGAGCCCAGCACCCAAAACCACCCGCATGCCCAGGCCGAGCGCGAACACCTCAAAAAGCTCGAGTTGGCAGTACCAGGCGGGTTGCATGACACTGCAGCAACAGCATACCGCAGCGAAGTGCAGCTTTGGGCAGCACACTCGCAGCCCATGCTCACAATCATGTTGCCCCCAGCTGCCCCCACACTTCGCTCTAGCAGCCCACAACCCTGCCGTCCGCAACCTAAAACTACACCTACGTACACCCCCAGCACACTGCATCAGTACTCCTGGCTTTCCAGCACCCGACCCACACTTGACAGCCAGGCCCCTGGCAACCGCGACCCAAAAACGTTTCGTACACGTCGCAGCGCACCGCCAACCACGCCATCCTGCATTCGACCCACGTCCTACTCACCGCTACAACACGCCTTGCCCCTTCTCTGTTACCCAGATCTACGCGTTATCCTGCCCTCTGGGCCCCAGCAGAGGCGCCTCTAAATCCTCTTCCCCATTCAACGTGCCGCCCCTCCCAACCTCGCCTAGCCTGGACGGCCCCGCCCGCTGCTGCGTCCGCGCCGCGCCCGCTGCCCTGCCCCCGCCATGCTGCATCAGCTGCTGCTTCGCCGCCCCATCCCGCACCGCACCGTCCAACTCCCCGCTGCTGCTCGCACCGCCCGCGGAGCCGTGCTCCGCCCCCTGCTGCTGCTCCCCCGCAGCGTGCCCGCCCCTCTTGCCGCCGCCCAGCGTGAGCGCCTGGTAGAACAGCACCATGTCCAGGGCGATGGTGCCGAACGTGCCGCACATCCAGGGCAGCTGCTCCTTGAACTGCTCCATGTCGCGCAGGCGCAGCGCGATGCTCATGCCGGTGCACGTGTTGGCGGTCATGGTGAGCAGGAACATGTAGGTGGACAGGCCCTCGGTGGAGCGGCGCTGCAGGTTCTTCTTGATCTGGCTCACGCGGGAGGCCAGGTAGAAGCAGGTGGACATGTAGCCCATGACCGTGCCGGCTACCAGCGCCCAATCGCAGTTGAGGTAGCTGCATGACAACGACTCGTTGGAGGGGGTGCTGCTGCTGCTGCCGCCTCTGCTGCCGCCTTCACCTTCGGACAGGATGTGCAACTGGGTCAGCTGCTGCAGGGAGCGCGCGCTTGTGCTGCTGCTGCCCCAGCCACTCATGCTGCTGCTGCTGGCGCCGCCCAGGAGCAGCAGCGACGCCCCTTGGCCGTGTGCGCCAGGCCCGTGGATGTGGCTGTTGCCAAACACAGCAGCCGAGAAGCAGATGAGGGACACGGCCGTAGCAAGCACTGCCGTGCCCTTATGCAGCCCCGCTGCGGCTGTGGACCCCAGGGTGCCTACGCCACCCGCAGAGGACACGGACGCAGTAGCTGTTGCCGCTCCGCTGGGGCTTGCGTCTATGACAGGTGCCACCCCGATGCCACTCCCTTCCAGGTCGTTGGTACCGGCAGTGACTGCTGGTCCAGGGCAGCTGGCTTCAACTGCAATTACTGCTCCGTTGGCGCGCCGCATTGAGCTATCGCGGCTCTGGTCACGGCTGTCGTGCCTGCTGTGGTGGTGATGGTGGTGGTGGCGGTGATGGTGGTGGGGCGTGTGGGGGCCGTGCTGCCTCCTGCGGGCTGCCTTGGCCCTCTGCCGTGCTCTACGGGCTTGCAAAGCACCGTAGTAGATGTACTGAATCAGCATCAGGACGTCCACCAGCACGAAGTAGGCAGCCAGCATAGTGGTCGTGGGTAGCTGCTGGCCCTGGATAATGCAGCCCATCAGAGACAACGTATCGCCCGCGAACCATTCCACGAGGAACCAAATAGAGAGTGCTTCGGCACTCTGGTTGGCGATGTTGCTGATAAACTGCGGCAGCTGGGCGGTGAGCCACACCAGAATTGAAACAAGCCCCAGTCCGAAGCCGACGAGGTCGCGATACGTGTAGACGCAGTCGCGAAAGTATTTCTCGGCGAACGGATTTGCCCCACTTTCGCATCCCTCAAAGGCGATCATTTGTGTCAGAAGGATCCCTTACGCAGCCAGGACTCCTGCCGCGTCTAGCTCCCCAGACGAAGGTTAATGATTTCCTATGATTTTCGTGATAATGTCATTGCTGGTGTGTTGCGACCACAAAGCCCAAGGGCGTTCGCATGGCCTGCAAATGCCCTGGAGAAGATGGTATGGACGGTCTGAACAATTGCTACTATAGCATACGTTCACTATCAATTCTGTGGCAGTTCGTTGTGTGCGCAGGCCAGCCGCACATGGCCCCATGCACGATCAAAAAGATTCCCCCCAAAAAGACGCTGACGCCCACTTGCCCACCGTGCCCAGCTGCCCATGCACGCAAACCACGATGCCAACTCGTACCAGACGATGTGTTGTGCATTGCCCTTACCATGAATGGCGCAGAGTTTCGGCTTCAGGAAGTTCTTCAGATTCGCCACGTGGGTCCGCCTTGGCCTGGCCGCCCACAGCGGCTCCAGGTCCAGCAACCAGCATGCCCCAGCAGGGGTGTGCGAGATGGACAGCAACGTCCAAACCTATACCTCCAGGACCGGTAGCTCTCATGGTTCTGTGCCAGAGTCGTAAGAAGCCGCGCAAGAGTAGGTGGTGTTGGTGGGCGGCAGCAGGGGCGGTACGGAGCCAGGGTGGCAAGGCAGCTCTTACCGTACGGACGCTGCCCCGCTAGGAAGGCAATGCACAAGCTGCATACACTTACCTGTAAGAGCGCACAACGCAAATTCATCCCATGGTAGGCACTACACACCAGGCACGCCGACAGCTGTGACCATCCCCAAGACGCGCCCAGGCGCAGAGGAGTCCGGTACCCCGCATGGTCGTCCGATCCAGGACAAAGTCTTGGTAGCAAACCTTAATAGATGAGGGGCTTTCTATCTCAGACTTGGACGACATAGCAGGCGCGGTGCTAGTTGCTTAAACATGGACGACGCCGCTGCGAGAATTGACTCGCCGCCTCCTGCAACGGGCAAACAGTTCAAGCAGCCCAAGCAGCAGCCACAAATGCAGCAGCACAAGGGGTGTTCTAATACCGTACAGCCTAAGCTTGCGGCGCGCCGACCCGACTGGGAGCTGCCCCAGCTGCACGCTGGGCTGGAGCTCGCCTCTCTGGAGCCCCTACATGCCACGAAACGGTCAACGTGCCCCCAGTGGTCAGTGATCGAGTCAGTAAAAGCTTTGGAAGATTGCCAGCAGAAAAATGCACTTCCATCCTGCTTTCATGCTCTGTTAGCTACCACTGCGTGCTACCACGACGACCGCAGCTTCCCTCAGCAGCACTGGCACCGCCTGCTGCGGGCTGTGAGCCTGCCGCAAAAGCTACAGGTCTTTCATGTTTTCTGCCTTAGCCTGTCCGTTGACCTCCCGTGTACTGACCAGCAGGCACATGTACTCCATCATGCTGGACTTCACCGCTGCACTTCTCCTCCGGGTCCCACACGAGCCCCCTGGTACCCACCAGACGGCCCACCGTCTACCCCTCCCCGCCTGCTTGCCCCCTCAGCCAGCGCTCCCGCGCGCACTACTGCTACGACTGCCTTCAGGCGCTGACGCCAGGGGTGCCGCACGTGGCACTGCCGTTCCGCGTGTCCATTGTGACGCACCACGAGGAGCGGGCCTCCAAGAACACGGGCGTGCAGGTGGCAATCCTAGCCGCGGGCCAGGTGGACCTGCACAGGTGAGCCAAGGGCTGAGGGCTCCCCACACGCCTGGAGCCATAGGGTCGTTGCGTCCTATGGGCGAAGGAGCAATCGCCGTTGCCGTGGCTACCCACGGCAACGCGTGGTACCGCAAATGCTGCAACACACCCACATCTTTGCCGGCTGGCTACTGTACCGGTATACAAGTCCTAGAAGACCCACCTTGTCGTACTTGCCGGTACCTCCTGCTTTTCCCCCCTCCCTTTCTTGCCACAGGAGCCCGCAGTTTCCCGCCGCAGCATCAGCTCTTATGTGCTACGCGTTCCCTCCCCACCACTTCCCACCGTTTCGCCCGCCTCACGCGTTGCCCTCCCCCGTTGCAGCATGGACGCCGTGCCCCAGGACGTGGACCCCTCCCGCTGCGCCGTGCTGTTCCCCTCCGACACCGCCCTGGACGTGGAGCAGCTGGAGCCAGACTCCATCGACCGCCTCTTCATCATCGACTCGCGCTGGTGGGTCCGTGTGGCTCGATGTGGAGACGCGTATGTGTGGGCGCCAGGGGACTTTGCGCGGTGCGCCCGCTCTCCTCACCTTGATCTTACTTTGGCTTCCAGGGATTGGGGTTGAAGATACCCAAGTAACGAGCAACATTGACCGGTATTGGGATGGTGTGTAGGCAAGGACACAGCAGTGCTTGTGCTGGCGTCTTCTGCAAGGCTGGGGAACGGCATGTCAACCCACAAGCGCACGCACGAGGGTTGCTGGGCTGGCCGCCGTACGTCAGCGCTACATGGTGTTGGGATATGCGATTCGTGCACAAGCCGTGCGGCTATCGACGTGGCCACCACGTGCGGCTGTGCTTCACGTCGTAAGCCGTGCGGCTGCCCCGCGTGCCATGGGTGCAGGAAGAAGGCGGGCGAGCTGGTCCGGTCGGAGGTGTTCCAGCGGATGCGCGCGGTGCGGCTGAGCGAGACACGCAGCGCCTTCTGGCGCTTCCACACGCGCGGGGTGGGTCCAGCCTCTGCGCATTCACACTCCAGCCTTCCTGTGGTCCTGGCGGGTGCTGTAGGCGGGACTTGCTTGTGCTGCATGCTGCAGAACAGGCGACGTTACATGGTGTGTGTTGAGGGCTGTCTGGGATGGTGGTGGCTGCGACGGTGGGCACGGACACTGACGCATTTCACGTCTTGCCCGCACCTCATGTCCTGTGTGCCAGGTGGCTGACGAGGGCGTGTGCACGGTGGAGGCGCTGTTCTTCTTCCTCAAGGCCCTCGCGCAGCACGTACGTGGGCGCATTATCCCGACAATCAGGATAGGAGTGGTCGACATGTCCTTTGTTAGTAATGTGCAGTGATGATATTGCATTTGGGGTGCTACTGACCAGCGAGCTGTGGCTCCTCCTTGTTGCCTGCTGCTCAGCCTAGATACCCTGGTGACGTTCCGTATGTTGTAGCCTTGGGCTGGACGACGCAGCATCCGCGGCACGCGCAACGCTAGCCTCGCACTGCAGAACGGTACCACGTGGACCGAGGAAATGGCCAAAGCTGCATGGGACTTCTTTGTACCTGGGGCCCGCTTCTACAGCCCACCACCTGCACGGTGTGACCCGCGTCGCGTGGCCTGTGTACTCCTCCTGCCGCAGGGCAAGCTGACCGACCCGCGGTTCACCCAGCCCCACGCCTTCGACAACCTGCTGTACTACTTCACGTACCAGCACCAGGTGGTGCAGCAGGCGGCGCAGCGGCGGCTGCAGGGGCAGCAGCAGCAGCAGCAGCGCGGCGCACAGGGGCAGCAGCAGGACGGGGACCAGCAGGGGGAGCAGCTGGAGCAGGAGGGGCAGCAAGGAGAGCAGGAACGTATGAGGAAGGATGTCGGGGGGTCTGGAGCCCCGGAGTCGGCCGAAGGCGGGCAGCAGGCGGAGGGACCGGGCCCCAGCGCTGGGCCAGCGGCTGAGATGGGCTGCAATGCGCAGGGGCCAGGGCATACTGAACTGCTGGCGGAGGATGCGGACGCGCGGAGGGTGGATGTGGCCACGGGCAGTGGAGTCGGGGGGCCTTTGGAGGCCGCTCAGGAGCCAACACGTCCGGGTAAGAGCTTTTAACCTATGCTCCCCTGCTAGCCCCAGAAGCACGCGCACATTCTGTGTAACCACTCACGTGCTGCCGTTGCAGGAAACGCTGACGGTGAACCAGCGGCCAAGCGGTGCAAGTCGAATGCTGCCGCCTAGTGCCCCTGGCGATGTCAACGGTAAACCTACCAAGAGGGAAGGCAGAGGGCGAGGGCGTGTCATTGGGGTGCGGTTATAGGACCGTCCTGCCCCCTGTTGCTCTCCTCACCCAAAGGAGGGTCGTAGGGGTGGGGGTCATACTCGTCCTATTGGAGGCTCGTGTCCTGATGCTGTTCAAAGCGGCCCCGGTCCTGCTGGTCGGCGCTGGAACGTGACAAAAGTCGAGTACAGGTGCCGTGTCTGCTGGGCTGATAGTTAGAGACCTGGGGGATGCTTGAAGCCGAGGCGTAGTCAGCAGGTAGACTGTGGCGTTCTGGCGTGGGCTTTATTTGGTATGGTGGTTGGTGCAGGTTGGTTGCAATGCACGAGCGCGGGAGACACGTCGGCGCCAAACTGCAACGTGCACCGCGCGGCGCGCAAGCAAATATGCGACTGCTTCCGAACTGCTGTTCCAGTCTGCGTGCAAGGCACCGAGTGGTGAGAGGGGCTCGCCCGGTAACACTCACCCTCGCGTCATTGCGATTCGGATGCAAGGACGTGCAAGGATCGGGTGCGCTGCCGCGTGAACTGCACAACAATCGCCCTGCGTCAGCTTTATCCATAACAATAATAGCTTCACCAGCGCTTGTCTCTGCTACAGTCCAGTTAGGCACGTAGTGTCGACACTTGCGCAAGCGCCACGCTGCCGTTTCGGAGAAGGCCGACACTCACAATAAGGAGGTCACTAAAAGCGCACTTCAACAGCGCGGCCATCACTGCAAGGTGACTGGTAGCTCACGCAGGCGGCGTGTGCGCCGTCCCGTGGGCCACACTCTTGCAGCAACGAAAAGGCCCGGAGCGGATGCCCCCGTGAGTAACCTTCATTTTGCCTTATTGAACTACTTTTGTGGCTTTGCTCTGTGCCGTGCTAGCCGCAAAGAACTGCGAGACAGACATGGTCGGGGCTGGAAGCAATCGTGATGTAGTCAAGTAGTAAAAAAGATAAAGAGATCAAAGCTGCGCTTGGTAGACTCTCGAGTGGATGGGCAACTGCAACTGGGCGCTCGATTCCTCACGTCGGAAAGGCCCGAAAGGCGTTTGACTCTGCTGCTACGCGCTAGTACACCTACTAGTAGCAACACTATTCTAAAGAGTATCAAGATGATTGGCAAGCTTAGGACCGTGTTATACTTCACCTCGCCGGAGCTCCAAAGCGAAGGTCCTTCCGACGCATTAGGGGGACCGAATCTAGTGAACCTTTAATCACTTCAACCGGGTGCGGCACCCACTCCTCGCGTAAAGAGGGTGCTTGGTGCCCCGCTCCTGACGCGACGCTTCGTAGTAGAGAACACCTCTTTAGCCCAACCGTTGCAAAAGCACGTCATAGCATCAAAAGTACTGCCTAGAGAGCTGACGGAGCGAGGCTGCTTTGAGAGGCGCAGCAGCGCAGCATCGGAAAAGCCACAACAGCTGTGGATAGCAGAAGCAGTATTGCACTGGTAGTTTTTGCTGATTTCTTCTACTTACAGCAGCACGCCTTTGACCGGGTGTCGCGTTGGCGGAGGCGTTGCACCGACCATTTGAGAAGCGCGGCTGATGGCTCAGCCAGTTCAGGCCGACGCTGCTGCTTCTCAGTTGGTTGGTCTCTATGGGTGGCAGCCGCAGGCGGGGCAACCGACTGGCCTGGCGTCTACAGCAAGTGGAACCGCGCCCGGCTTTGCGAACGGCCTCGCTGGATGGGGAACATATCACGCTAGTATGAATCTGCAAGCAGCTCAATCAATGCAGAGCGCTGTACCGGCGGCGCCACAAGAACAGGGTTTGGCACAGGGCGCATCGACGCAACAAGCCCTTGGTGAGCTAACCGATACAAGAGCAGGCCTGTGACAGCGTACTCTACAATCAAGCTTAAACGCTCGATAACTCCTTCCAACATCCTCCGTTCCTCCCTTGCCCCCTCTGTCCAAGCAGGCGGGAGTGCGCCAGGAACGTGGATAAGCTCGGACCTGATGCAGAACCAGCAGGTGAGGCGTTCACAAGCTCGGGAGGGAATTTGCACCCTTGATATCACGGAACCTTGACGGTCTGGTAATGTGCCGCAAGAACGCCTCCGCACACGGTTACAATGCAGTGGATTCGCCCTTCCCCACAAGACCTCATCACCTCCCTGAACTGACACCCGCTCTGCCCCACGTTGCACCTGCTCAGGCACCGGTCGAGGCTCAAGGTGGTGCTAGCGCTGCTGCCAACGGCGTCGCTAGTGTGCAGCAGCAGTCCAACTTAGCCGGGGAAGCTACTGCACCGCACCAGGCCGAGCAGGCGGGGGCCCAGTCCGAACCGCAAGCTGGCCTGTCCCTAAAGCGCATCACGCCTGCAGGCCCCACGGAGGGGCACTTTGCCACCAGCGCAGCGACCGCTGTTACGGGGGACCCAGCGTCGGCCGGGAGCGGTGCCGCGATGCCGGGGGCTCAGTCTGTGAACGGCGTGGCACCAGCTGGCAGCGAAGCGCCGCAAACAGCGCAGCAGGCCGCAGCTGCGCAGCAAGCCCAGATGATGGCGGCGGCGGCGGCCTACCAGGCTGCTGCTGCAGCTTCTGCAGGCAGCGGTGGAGCCCAGGTTGCTAACCGCATGGCTGCCGCGGCTGCCCAAGGCTCCACTGCAGCCACTGCGGCTGTCCCGGCCACAACTACCGCCGCAACGCCCGCTGTGCACGCCATGTGGCCTACTGCTGCAACAGCGGCGCACCCGTACCACCACATGGCAGCGGCGGCCATGCACCCGTGGATGGCGCACCTCATGTCGGGGTACCTTGCTGGCTACCCCGGTGCAGCAGCGGCGACAGCAACGCAGGCCGCCGCAGCGAACCCCGCAGCCGCGGCGACCGGTGCAGCTGCCACCGCTGCAGCGCCGGCGGCGGGCCAGACCCTCGGAGCGGACGCGACGGGCGGGGCTGCCCCGGCAGCTGACGGCACTACCGCAATGTTGATGCACGCAGCAGCGCAGCAGCAGCAAGCAACGGCGGCAGGTCAGGCCGCTGGTGCTGTGGCTGCAACGCAGGCTCACTACCCAGCAACGGCCTATGCGAGCATGGGCATGGGGATGTTCGGGGGCATGGGGATGGGGTTCCTAGGCAACCCGTGGGCAGCAGCTGCCAACCCGGCGGCGGCAGCTGCTGCAGCCGCAGCGTACGGCGGCGCCACACAGACGGCCCAGCAGCAGGCTGCTGCCCCCACTGCTGCGGCAGGCACCGTCGGGGACCATGCTACAGCCCAGGCTGCCTCCGCCGCTCCTGCAGCCGCACCATCTGCGGCAGCAGCAACCACAGCGCCAGCAGCGGCAGCAGGTGACGGCGCGACCGCGAGCGCGGCCCAGGCAGCGACGGCGGCCCAGCCCGCAGCTGCAACGGCGACCCCGGCCACGGCGACGGCGGCGACCACGCCTGAGCAGCAGTACCAGCAGTACCTGCAGCACTACATGCAGCAGCACCAGCAGGCGGCTGCGGCGGCAGCGTACTCGCAGGCCGCTGCCGGCGCGGCGGGGACGGCAGCGGACCAGCGCGGCCAGCAGCAGGCCGGTCAGCCGCCCCAGTCAACCCTGCAACAGCTGCAGCAGTGGCAGCAGCAGCTGCAACAGTGGCAGCACCTGCAGCAGTGGCATCAACATTTTGCGCAGTTGCAGCAACAGCAGCAGCAGGCGCAGATGTTGCAGAACCTGTGGCGGCCGCAGCAGGCGGCGGCGGCTGCCAACCCCGCTGCCATGATGATGACGCCGCACGCCATGTGGGCAGCTGCGACTGCCGCAGCGGCCGCCGCCGCCAACCCAGCGGCTGCAGCGGGGCATCAGGCAACCGCCGCTGCTGGCACCATGCAGCAGCACCAGCACCACATGGTTGCCGACCCAGCCGCCGCCACCGCCGCCATGGCTCAGTACCCAGGGACCGCCGCCGCCTACTCAGCCATGCACAACAACACCCTCGCCAACGCCGCCGCCATGGCCGCCCCCGCCGCCCCGCCCGCCAGCGTTGTGTCTGCCGCAGCCGCCGGGGGGATGGGGCCCCCGCCCGCCCAGGCCGTGCCGCCTGGCGCTGCCCGCAAGGCCCGCACCCGGCAGCCTCCTCCCGGCGCTTCTCCCGGTGCTCCCGGCAGGCGTGTGGGCACGCGGGGGCAGCCGGGGGCCAACGGCGTGGGCGCAGACGGCTTGGGGTTGGTGCGCAGCAGCCGCCGGAGCAGCTCCGCCTCAGGCCACACCACAGAGCACGGCCTGGAAGCGGACGCAGAAAACGCGGGGGCCGGCGGCTCAGGGGACCAGGCGGACGCTGTTGCTGCAGCTGCGGCCGCAGCTGTCCCCGGGCTACCCCCTGCCGGCATGTCTGTGGCCATGCACAGCCAGCTGACGATCCAGGCTGCGCGCATGCAGTCCATGGCCAGTGTGGACCTGGCGGTGGCGGACGCGCTGCAGCTGCTGGCCGCCAGCCCCCCGCAGAGCCCCCAGGCGGAGCGCCGCGGCTCCAAGACCTCCCGAGGGGACAGCAGCATGACCGGCGGGCACAAGGTCAAGACCGAGGCGGGCGCAGAGTACGACAGCGGGGCGCTCGCGCTGGCAGAGGCCCTGAAGCAGGAGCTGCCAGTAGGGGAGATCCTGGGCGCCCCCGGCAACGAGGGCGCCTCTGGGCGGCGGCGGACCAGCGGCTCAAGGCTGATCGACCTGCCGGACCCTGCGCCGGTGGGGCACGAGGCAGGGGTGCTGATGGGAGGCCCGGGAGGGACCACGACCCGGACAGGGCCGCGGCGGGTGGCGGGGGGGCACCGGCCGCCGCTGGCGCCGGGGGCGGCGGCGGCAGGGGGCCCGGGGCTGGACCGGCAGCGGCTGCTGCACCTGGCAACTGCAGGGGTTGAGAAGGTGCGGCGACAGCACCCTGCCGAGGTTCCTGGCCCGGACCTGAAGCAGCTGATGCCGCCGGCGGGGTCGCGGGGGCGCCGTAGCAAGCGCAGCCGCCTGTCGAGCGAGGCGGTGCTGGAGCGGTGGCGGGCGCTGGAGCAGCAGCTGGTGCGGGAGGAAGGGGAGGAGGAGGACGACGGAGGCAGCAGTGGAGAGGAGGAGGAGGAGGGCGGCCGCGTGCGGCGGCCGTCGCCGGCGGGAGCTGCAGGGTCGGCAGCGGACAGCGAGGGCGAGGGCACAGGTGCCGCCGGCGGGCGGCATGGCAGCCGGAGAGTGCGCAAGCGCCCCGCGTACGATGAGTTTTTGGTGGAGGCGGGCGAGAGGGCCGGCAGCCGTGCCGGGCGGGCTGGTGGCGAGCCGAGCAGCAGCGGCGGGGCCGGGATGGGTTTCCTGGTGGCGGCGGCGCAGCAGCAGGTGGGGCCGGGCGGGGCCAGGGGCGGCCGGGGGGGCGCGTCTGGAAGGAAGCGGCTCACCAGCGAGATGGAGGAGGAGGGCGAGGAGGACCTGCTGGAGGGGCTGGAGGGGGATAGCGAGATGGAGGACGACCCGGAGGAGGACCCCGATGCCATGGACAGCGACTCAGACGAGGCGCGGAGGAAGCGCAAGCGCGGCCGCGGCGGCAGCAAGAACGGCAAGGCCAAGGGCGGCCGCGGGGGCCAGGGCGTGCACTTTGCGCCCTCGGTGTCGCCGGGGCCGGGCGACACCGACGGCGGCGGCAGCGGCGACGGGGACGCAGACGCACGCAACAAGCGCAACGGGCACGGGCGGCCGCCGGGCGCGGGCAACCTGCGCAAGATGAAGCCGCGCAAAGTGCAGTCCGACGGGCGGCTGGGCTTCTCCATGCGCTCCTCCCGCTTCACAGGCGTGTACCGCACGCCTGGCGGGCGATGGCGGGCGCAGTTCTGCTACCGCGGTGCCGTACACCAGCTGGGCATGTATGACACGGAGCGGGAGGCGGCGGCGGCGTGGGACCAGGCGGTGGTGACGTTTCGCGGCTCGTCCAGCGGGGTGCAGCTCAACCTGCCACATCTGATCGACTCGTACGACCTGGCGGTGGGTGACTTGGGCAGGGTGGCGGGATAATGGGCATACGGGAGTTGCCCTGGTTGGCTGGTGCTTTAAAAAGCGCTATTGGTTTACACGGTTACGATCGGGGGATGTTTGGAGCATTCAGGCTGGGACAAACTGTTACGTCCTTGTTCCAATAGTGGAAGCTTACTCAAACAAGGCGTTACGTAGCTTTGCCAACCTGAACAGCGTAGCACCTGTCACGCTGCACTCCGAAGCCCTTGCTCACATTGGCCTTTCCTCTCTCTTCTCTGCGTACTATGCCCCCACAGGACGTCCGCGAGCGCATCCACCAGATCCTAGACGCCAAGATCGCCACCACGCGCACCAAGCGCTGCCTCAACAGCTATGCGCGCAACCCGCCGGGGCCCACCAGCCCCTCCCGCGTGGTGCCGGCGGCCATCATCGAGTCGGCCGCCACCGACGGCAGCGGTGCAGAGGACGGTGTCCGCGGCCGAGCTGCGTCCGGTGCGGCTGGCAGCCCTGCGCCTGGCGCCCGCGCCGCCGCCGGCCGCACACGCACCGGCCCGCACGGCGGCGGCCGGCAAGCAGCCGCAGCAGGCCGAGCGGGCCCGGCAAGCCGCCGCGGTCGCGGCAGCGTCGACGGCGGTCAGGCGGAGCTTTTCATGGCCCCCATCGGCGGCCTCGACGGCGGCGGCAGCATGTCCGCGGAGGACGACGACGACCCCGACAAGCACCTGCTGCTGCACCACAGCGTGCATGGGGGCGCTGGTGTGGGTGGCGGGCTCTTGGGCCTGCCGAACCTGAGCGTGCCCCCTGGCGTGGAGGCGGCGCTGATCGGCGATATGGACCTCCACCTGCCACTGGTGCCACCGCCGCCGCTGCCGCCGCCGCCACCGCCGCCGCCACTGCCGGCCGCGGCGGCAGGTGGGTCGTCACTTGCGGATAGTGCGGCGTTGGGGCTGGCGGCGCTGCGGCGGCGGCAGCAGCAGGGGGTGGCAGGTGCGGGTGCTGGCGGGGTGGTCAAGACCGAGTTTGGAATCGCGGAGGGTGAGGCTGCCATGCATGAGGAGGCAGCGCCGGGAGGAGCGGAGCTGCCCCCAGCAGGGGACGGAGGGTCTGTGGGGATTGAAGAGGCTGCGGGGGTGGAGGCGCGGCGAGGGACCGTGTGGCGGGGAGAGGTGGGTAGAGGCGAGGGGGCGGGGGCGGGGACTTGCTCGGGGGGGAGCGCTCGGGGGTCTGAGGAGGATGTGGGGGTGGTCCGGGGACGGGAGGGGCTGGATGGGGCGATGCCGTGTGGCGGGGACGGGCGCGTGGCGCGGGAGGGGTTGCGGTCTGGTGCTCCTGGGCGGACGGGGCAGCGGGCGGGCCCCGCGCAGTGCGGGATCCGGTCACCGTCACCCAAGCGGCGGAAGAGCCATGCGCACCGTGCGCCCGAGTACTGAGGCTCCTGTGCATGGGGAAGGAGACGGTTAGGAAGGGAATGCAGGTTACCATGGATGCGACAAATAAGGCTTGAGCACACTTTTGGCAAACGTCTTGGAGAACACCTGCTGTGCGGTGCGCACAACGAGAAACGATGGCGCTTGCGGCGTAGGCTTCAAGATAAGGCATGGTTTGGCGTGCACATTGCACTGCGACGGTGGGTGCTGTGGCTGAGGCTCCGTCAGGCGGGGCCGGGGGGCAGATGCTGCAGACGCCCCTTGGGCAGTGTTCGTGAAGATGTTGTGGGCTGGCTTGTTGCCTCCGTATAGACAGACGGCATGCATAGCCGTCACGAGTTGAAGCAGCCGGAACGGCGCATGCTCTTTGGTTTTTTGATCGCTGGCCTCATACAGTGGTTTGCTTCGGCTGACTGACCTGATGACCGCCTAGCGCATGCATGGTTAGTGTGGGTCCTGCTGCACAGGATATGAGCTGTTCATCCAGTCGCTGTGTTCATGCTTTCTTAGATGTAGCACCATCTGTGTGGCTGCGGCCGCGGGAAAGGCCCGTTGCACCCTGGAACAACAGCGGTAAATGCCTTAGCGCGAACCAGCGTGGACCCGAAATCTCGGGCGTGGTGGTGTGCGGTGTCCAGTCACCGCGGTAGCGTTCGTGATGCACGCACGCCTCTGTAGCATTCATTGGGCCCACAGGGCCGGCGTGCATGTACCGAAAGCATGATAACGGCTACTGGCTAACGGTTAGCGGTATGACAGTGAACGGACGGGCCGGGACCAGTTGGGTCGGAGGCCCAAGGTCCCTTGGCGCCGGTCGAGTGTGTTACGGTCCCTGTGCTCTGACGTGCCTTCGGCATTTAATTCGTTTCGAGCGTTGGTCCTGCACCCCTGCGCTCTGGCTTCCCGCCCCAGCCTCCTCCTTTGGCATTTAGTTTGCCTTGTATAACAGCATAGTATGTCGCGCGTGTGCAAGTCTGTTATGGTACGATGTGACTGCTCGTAGCTTTGGACTCCGTGGAGTGCGTCGTTGGTGCCGGCCCTTGGCTTTGGGCCTGATCAGTACCGGTAGCTGCATGTGGCGTGGTACCTCCTTTACTGGGCACGTTTGCCGCCTGTCTGATCACACGTACTGCGATATGTTGCATCGGCTAGCTCGGGAGTGGGCTGGTCGCGTCCCGCTGCGCTGCGCCACTGTGGTTGTATGACACTACGACCAGATGCCGAGGACGGGGGGCCAATGCAGGGCGATCGTTGCTCGGACTACCTTGAAGCCGTGCGTGTGACGCTGTGTCGCGTAGTGCGTTTGCTGCTGCGCACCAACACTGCTTGTGCGCTCCTCCTCAGGGTGAAAGCTACGGGCAAAGCTTGGAGTCAACACGGGCTGGGTTTTCATGGTGTATTGCCACAGGAGGGTTTTGTAAGGGCGAAGGGAACGATGTGGGTATGCACACAGTCGAAACGCCCCTGCAACGGTGGTGACCGGCGAACAAGGCATGTTGCTGATCTGTTCTGGGGAACTGTTCGGCCGCATTGATGATGGGAAATGGCTATGCTTGGCCGCTGCGTGGGTATTGGTACAGACGTGGGCAGGTGCACGCACGCCTTGATACCGGCGCGTGATTCGCCTAGCGAGTACATTCGTCATGAGGTCGGCCTGTAACAACAAACAGTAGCACAAGCTTCCGTAGTAGCTTTTCAGTTGAATGCGGCTGGATGGAGCGAGACCCATGGGTCATACCGCAGGCTAGTCCTGTGACGTCAAGCGCAGGTCAGGCCGCCACATGGCACCGGTACCAATAACCACATACTAGCAAGCAAACACTGCAAAAAGCAAAGTGTCGATCTTCATTAACCTGATCAGACATAGCTCGCCATCAGCAACCGCGAACAAGAGAATGTTTCCCGTCCACGGCGCTTCTTCGCCGCCCTTGGCTCTGCCGGACATGCGGCGCCGCACGCAGCCCGTCTCACCGGCCAGCAGCAACGTCAATACCTCACGCAATGAGCAATCTAGATGGCCATGGCTGAAGGCCGGAGGCCGGCTCATCGGCATGGGCAGCGCGTTGCCAGGCCCAGCGCAGGCGGTGGCGCGCGGCGCTGGCGTTGTGGGCGTGGCCTACGCCAGCCTGTGGCTGCTGCTGCTGGGCTACCGGACTGTCAAGAAGCAGCTGTTGAGGAAGGCACTTCGGGAGATCGTTCCTGCGCTGGAGAAGGTAAGGATGAGTTACTTACACGGTGGTGGTGGTGGTGGTGGTGGTGGTGGTGGCGAGGAGGAGGAGGAGGAGGAGGAGGAGAAGGCGGCCGCGTGTTGCATAACAACGCTGTGTGTGTTGCGCAGTGGGTGTGCAAGGGTTCCCTGGCTTCACAGGGCTTTCCTTCGTGCCCAGTGCAGGGATAGGTTGCTCCACTCGTATGTGTACGGCGGTTTGACATTAGTCTGGGACGAGGAGCGGCACGGTGAGTTACCGAGAAGAGAAGGGTAGGGGGGCAGCCCCTCTTGCACGCTGTCCCACTTCCTCCTCCTCTTCTCTGCGAACTCTCCGTGCCGCTCCTCGACCCAGAGCACTGTCAAAGTGCTCTAGGGCGGCAGGAGCGATCGGGGGCACCTGTTCAGCGTGGAGGGGCCAGAGGAGGGGGCGCAGGGCCGCAGCCCCGCTACACGACCGCCACTATGCAGGCCACGTGCTAAACTTTGGTTAAGAATCATGTCTTGGGTGGCCATGAGTAGATGCATAACAGGGCGTAAATGAAACCACTCGTTGGCGCACGTGTGCGCATGTGTCTGCGCACCTCCCGCACCCCCAGGCGGGCGTCACCTTCTGGCTGGACTTCGGCACCCTCATGTCCATCTCGCGCAACAACGACGTGTACGAGCACGACAACGACGGTAGGGAAGCAGGCAGCACACCAACACGCAGGGAAGACCGTGGAGGATGGGTACGGCAGCTGGACTAGCGGGCAGCAGGTGACGCCTTGTCTGCTGATCTTCCTGTGCGTGCACCCCGCTCCGCCAGCCTGTCTGGTGTTCAACATAGCACGATGACGTGTAAGATAGCGCGCAGAAGCCTGAGTGCACTTGAGGGTCCAGCGCGGTCACCTCGTTGCGCTCCCTCTTGAGCCTGCAACCGTCAGCGCCCCGCCCTGCATCCTCCCAACCCCGCACCAACGATCATGCGGTGCGCAACTCCTCCTGCTCCCCCGCCTGCTTCCCTAATGCCGTGCTGCGCTACTGCCGTGCTGCCCCTCCCCCTGTCCCCCCACCCCAGTGGACCTTGTGGTGCTCAACCCCGACTTCCAGCAGCTCATTGAGCAGCTCAGACAGCCGGGGGTGCTGCCCAAGGTGGGCGACCACGCGTGTCTGCAAGTACTGCATTGCAGCGACATTCGGTGATGGTGATGCATGGCTGAAATGTTGTACCCGTAGCTAGCGAGATGCAAACCTCGTGACACGCTGCCCCTACCTGACCCCAGGGCTACACGGTGGACTGGATAGGCAAGAACCGCGACATTGGGGACGGGCTGAGGCAGCGCTGGATCCGCGTGTACCTGCCCGGGAAGGTGGGGGCGTGCATTGCGCGCTGTGCGGCACGCTCCCTAGTGCTTGACTCGTGGCAGCACCTGACTTTTGCAAAGTCTTGCACTATTTGCGCAGTTGTGGCCAGTTGTGCTCCGTCTTACCACTGTATGGTAGTACCGTACAGTACTACGCAGGGGAGGGCCCTGGTACTACGGACGCTTTGTGCGGCACGGTCTTGTGCCTGACCAGTGCGGCGGCCCAAGAACAGAGCATCTGCGCTGACACTGTGTCCTTCCTCCTCACCAGGTGATGTGGGCGGACCTGTTCGGGGCATGGGACTTCGGCGACAAGCTGCGCATCAACAAGAACGCCCACTGCGACGTGCCCAAGTGAGTGGCGGCCTGCCGGCTCGGAAGTTTCGTTGCATACCTGGGCGCAGCTGGGCGCCATCGGACGTGCTGGGTAGCCGGGCCAAAGCCTCGCCATGGTGCTGTACTCAAGCGCCCCCTCGTTCGCACCATTGCACACGCAGCGTGCTGTCGCCGGTACTGGTATGCTCACGCGCGTCAGTGACAGTGGCTTGCGCTGAACCCTGCCAGCTTCCTCACTCGCCTCCCCTCCCCTCCATCCCTCACCCCACAGGCACCTTGTGCTGCCGCTGTCCCGCACCCTCATGCTGGACGCCTCGGGGCCCGCGCCGCGCGACGTGGAGGGCGTGCTGCAGCACAGGCACGTGCCTCGGACCTTGGGAAATAGCCACATCAGCTGAGATTGTCACCGTCTGTACGGCACCGGCGTTGAATGCTCGTCCACATGCGGACGCCGATCGACACTCCGGCGCCACTGCTGCTCCCGCTCGCCCGTCGCTCAGCACCTCGTCCCATTCATCAATAGTTGTCTTAGGCCTGTCGCACCCCGGCCTACAGCGCCCCCTCATCTCCACCCGCATGCCCGCCCCGCTGTGTCCCCCATCTGCAGGTACGGCCCCGACTGGCGCACGCCCAAGTACGCGGCAAAGGGGCGGGACCAGGTGGAGCACAACAAGCGGTACCTGAGGGTGCTGCGGGGGCTGGGGCGCATAGGCCTCAAGCTGTGAGCGAGAGGATGGTTGCGGCGTCGGGAGGGGGGGCGGTAACTTCCGCGCGGCAAAGTTACTGGACTGGAAACGGTCAGCCTGCGGAGAGCGGGGTCAGCGGCAGGCGAGGAGCAAGGCACAAGGCGTCGGGAGGGGGGAACGGACTAGGGGCCTCTGCGCGAGTGTGGCGCTTGAGACATGAGGGGTAACGGGGTCGTGCTGAGGCTGTGTTGAGGGCTGAAAGTGTAGGTGCATTGTGGTTGCCTAACGGTAAGGCAAGGGGTGGAGTTGCGGTATGCACTAGCAGGGGCGCAGATGGCCTGGAGACAGGGTGCGACAGAGCTTGAGGAAGCGTTGTATGAGGTGTCGCAGGCAGCATGCTTCGGACGTACGAGACGGTGGAAAGACAAGACGGTCGTGGACGTTACTGTCGATGTGGGCGTTGTAGGGGGTTCGGCCAGGAGCAGACGGAACCTGACGGTATGGGCTGCGGCTCACGACCATAAGGCTGGAACCTTGGCACACACTTAAAGCGAACCTGGTTTTGCATGGGGGCCGATTTGCAGGCCATCTATACGGCGGCACGGCCAGCATGTGCCATGCTCCGTTTGCTGTAGTGCCGGCAGCAGGGGTGTCAGCACGACGCAGCACGTGACAGGGCACGTGACTTGGTACAACTCCCACTGCAGGGTTCCGTACGCGGCTGCGATTGCAGTAGCTTGTGATAGCAAGTACACCAGAATTCACGTTCCTTATCCCAGTTAGCATATTATGGATAGGGGGTTCCTAACTGACTGAGAGGTGCAGTGCAACGGCGGCTTGTCTCCACGTCTCCTACCCGCCTGCCCCCATGCACCTGCCCGTACCCCTCCCCTACCATGCTGGGAGCCTCTGAAGAGCAGCGCGTGTCCACTGGCTTGCTGGTGCACAATTATCCTGCTGGTCCATTGCTTTCCGGATTACACAGCAGCACTATCAAGGACACCCATTTCGGCTGAGACGTGTTGTTACGTGGTGCTAACCCAGCCGTGCCGAGGACAGCTAGGCTAGCTTGGCAGACATAGCGCTCCCAAATACGCTACTACTGCCTATAACGTATAACAGAGTCCCGGTCCTTGGAAGCGGACTACAACGTAGCGCGATGGCGGTGTGGAGCAAGGGGAAAGTCGCCCTCGTCACCGTGGGGAGCATTATGACGTTCGCCTTTACTCCAGTAGCCTACTACATGTTGTTCGCGCCAAAGGTGAAGTGCATAGGCAGCAGCCCGGTCGGTTTTCGTACCATGTGACACGCAGTTTCCAACCTGAGCTATCTCCCGCTCCGTAGATCGATGTGAACCAGCCGCTGCCGAAAGGCATGCAAACAAGAGGTGGGTGACGTGTTGGCGGTTGGATGTTGCCGCTTGCTTGAAACGTGGGGCTGTCGCGCTGCACCAGGAGACCAGAGAGCACCAGGCAGGCACGCCCCATGCGCATGGCCGCCCTCTGACATTAGGTGTCCGACAGGGCATGGCCAAGGAAAATGATAAAGCAAGGCCGTTAGCGTACGCGTTGGGCCCCAAAGCCCCTGTGCTGCGGCACATCCTGCGTATGACTCGGAATGCTGTTGGGCCGCTGCATGCCATAACCAGGGGTCTCCCCTGCCAGGGGTCTTCTGCCGTTCACAAAGATTCCACGCATTGCTCCACGCGGCAGCTGGCCAATGTTACGGCACCACGCCACCACCCATTATACGTGCACGAAACTCAGCCTTTTATGCAACAAGGCACAGGAGGTGGACCTCCCGCATATCTACAGCGCGGTACACCAACCCCTTGACACCAACTTCCCCGCAACCCTGTGTCGCCGCCCCACCCTGCAGGCGCCTACGTCAACAGCGGCTCGCGGGACATCGGCCCCGACCGCCCCGTCAGCTCCAGGGACTTTTAGCTACCTGGACCTCCAGGCGCCGGCCCAGTGCAATGCCCCAACGACCAATGACAACCAAGCCAGCAGTAGCACGCATGTGAACAGGGCGTCCTTTTTGCAGTAATGGGCCATGCACGCACGTTTGTTCAGCCTCCCTGCTGCGATTGAAGACCAAGCATCGCTCGGTCCACAACACACTGGCTGCTGTACGAGTGCCCACAAGCAAACAAGGGACGACCGTGCTTCTGCCTGGCACAGGCGCGCTGTTCAATAGGCGAGGATGGCTCAGCTTCATGGCATGAAGATTCCAGGCCGTGATGAGAGTGGATCCAACGACCCATGCATGACGGAGAGAGGCCTGAGGGCGGTTGAGGGCGGAGATGCGAAGAGATGGCTGAGTGTGCGATGCGTGGACACATGACGCTTGGGGATTCATTGGCTTGTGGTCATGTGGGCGACGAGGACAGTCAGGGCGCTGCTTCATACTGCGTCTGCAGGCGGATTGAGAGGGTGTGTCGAGTGCTGGTGAAGTGACAGGCGAGATGAAAGGTGCATAGGTGACAGTGTGCCCATCATATGACCACAAGTGAAGGCGGAGCGGGTCATTCCCGTGTAACATGTCGGTCAGCCTCACCTTGGCTACCCTCGCCCGTTGTAGCAGCGCGGGACCATGGTAGGGACGGCACCAGGCGGCAAGTCTCAATGCGTGAACCGTTGCCAAGCCTGCAGCAGCGGAAAGCAAGCGTCAGACAGGCCAGATGGAGCAGTGTGGCCTCGGAACAGCACTGCGCGTGCGGCATCCACTTCAGACGTGAACTGTTCGTTGTCCCCAAACGCTCACCTGTTCTCGTTGGCTTGGTCCGGAGCGGGTCGGGTGGCGCCACGTAGGCGCATAAGTCCCAGGCTCTGCACGAAAGCCGCTACATTCTGTAGCTCGCATATGCCTCGTTGCAACAGTTCATCAGCATTTGTGCACGACTTACGCACCAAGAACCATGCCCAGCGTTCGTGTCTGAGTACAGCGTTTGGTATGCGGCTGACTACCTCCTGTTCATCAAAAGACCAAAAGACGCGGTACCTACGTTTGTTTATTGCCTAAAACAGTGCAAGCATTACGTGCAAACCGGATGAATCATGTCTACGCCTTACATACCAGCCTTCTACCTACCAACACGATCTACACACCGTTGTCCACCAGTATCCCCCTCACCAGCACGCGCCCCACAGCAGCGGCAGCGGCAAGCACCCACATCCACACGTGACTCAACAATATTCATCGCACCCAGCTCGTGAGGAGCCAGACGTCCCCGCCGCTCCTCCCTCACCGCTTGTGGTGCCGCCTCCACCGGGCGTACCCTGGGAACACCTCTGCAAACTCCTCATCCTCCAGCGACAGCGCGTCCTTGTACCCCATCACCCGGTCCCCGCCCGACTCCACCAGGTACTCCAACCGCTCGTACCTCTCGCTGCCAAACGACAGCGCCACCGCCAGGTTGCGGTACGACGTGAGCAGCTTCGGCAGCTGCACCTGCCACGGACTGCTCTTTAGCAGCGCCGCCTTCAGCCGCCGAACTGTCCCCGCCAGCATGCCGTGCGGCCGCGCCAGCATCTCCGGCAGGTGCTTAACCACCTCTGCCAGCTGCTCGCACGACAGCTGGCACTCGGACCGCAGCAGCGCCGCGTTGGAGCGCAACTGCCCGGCGGAAGCTGCCAGAAGCCGCGGCTCAGCCACCGCCAGCTGCACCGCCGCCTGGTGCGAGAGCGCCAGCTCCCCCTGCAGCGCGGCCATGCTGTCCGCCAGGTGCGCCGCAGGACGAGCCAGCAGCTGCGGCGATGAGCGCAGGAACGCCAGGACACGCTGTGGGTCGCGGCAACGGAGCACGCGGTGCAGGGTTGCCCGCACCTCCGCGAATCCTGCCGCGGCCCCGCTCGACTGGCTCGTGCCGCGGGACGTGAAGACGTCGGGCGCGGCGAGGATAGCTTCCGCAAACTCTGGGCTGCCGGGCTGCAGCTCCAGCACGGCCGCTAGCTCCCCCAGGCGCTGCGCCAGCTGCAAGGGCGTCAGGCGGAGGATGAAGGGCTGGGAGAAGAGTAGCTGGCGGGTGTGCTTGCGGCTGAGACCGAAGTGCTGGTGCAGGATCATGCGCACGTCGTCCAGGTGGTGGTGTAGGTTGGCGGCGGTGAGGGCCTGCAGCTCGGCGTGGAGGCCCCTGTGGCGGTGCAGCTCGCGGGGGGTGACGGACAGCAGGCGGCAGGCGGCCACCTCAATGGGCGGCACGCGGAGCTTGTCGCGGTGGCCCTTGGGTGCTATGGGGCTGGACGGCGAGTCCGGGGGGGCGGGGGAAGGAGTTGCAGGGTCCGGGGGTTCTGGTTCTGCTCCAGCTGCTGTCAACAAGGGAATGGATGAGGAGGAGGGCTCGGCGGGGGTTGCTGCATAGTGTGACGGGCGGCTGAAAGTGGGCGCGGCCTCGGGCTGGGTGGCAGCAGGGGCGACGGATGGCGGCGGTGGGGAGCTGGCAGACGCGGGTCTGGCCTCGGGGCTAGGGGTGGGGGCGCTGGCTTGGACGCGGGGCCGTGCGTCTGCGGTCCGCCTCGGCTGCACTGCGACCCCATCTGAGGAACCCGTGGGGGGCCTGCTTGGCTGCACGTCCGGCCTTGTTGTCGCGGCGCTGACTCCGGCTTGCTGCGCTGGCTGGCCCTGGGCCGGTCGCTGTGGCGAGCTTGAGGCTTGCCCGTCCTCAAACAGCACCCGCCTGTCCCCAGACACCACCTCCAGAGAACGATAGCCCTTCTCCTCCTTGTCTGAATTGCCGAATATGGTCGCAACACTATCGTTTTGCTTGGCTTTGTGCGACCTCCGCTTAGGTTTGCGGCGGGGTTGCGACTTGAAAGCGACGGCCACATACTCGAAATCCACGACTTGCTTACAAGCTGGTCCCAATTCTAAAGACCTCTCAAGATGCTCTTGTGCGCTGGCCGAGGACGCCTGGCCTTGCTGCACGGCTGCCGGTCGCAGGTGGCCAGCGAGGGTCCTAGGAACCAGTCGCGTGCTGGGCGGCTGGAACGCGCTGCACGAAGGTGCACGCCATCCCAGCAATTGTCTCATCGCGTCTCACTATATCTGCATTAAGCGGCGCGGAGTCGTGACACAGCCATTCAGAAATTTAGGCAAGCCGAGCCGAGTCCTTGCTACAGTTTTCAGACCTACATACGGTACTGTCATGTGAAAGAGGCAAATACATTAATATTGTGAGTACCTGTGGCTCGACCCATGTGTATGCTGTTGGCACCATCGACCATGCAACATGTCTGAACAGCCCCGGGGGCCGGGTCCGCTCCACAACTCTGCCTCCTCACACGCGCAGGACTATCAAGCGGCCACGAGCTCGAGCTTTATGCCCATGACATGGTCGCAATGCACAATACCGGTACACTCGTGGCGTTGTGGGGGTGGAGGGGAGACACCGAGCCGAGTGCTGCAGCACGCGTGCCCAAGGGATCCCCCCGCCCCCCACCTCAAATTCAGGGTCCAAGAATGTGCACCTGGTCTTGTACGTTGCTCTTGCGTGCCGAGTGAGTGTAAGGCGACTTGGGTGGCCGTGGAGCGCTTGCCTCATGCGTACGTCCGTCTCCCCTGTCGCCCTGTACGTCCCCCAACCAGGACCGTCCCCAACCCCACGCGTGCCAGAAGGCCTGTGTCAAGAAGACAGTCCACCATGACTCTGTACGTGAGCTGCAACAGTATATGATGCTCAAGGGCACAGGAGAGGGTCGAGTCTCAGCAAGTGGGAGTCTTGGTGCACACCTCGGGTTCGGGTTCGGGTTCGGGTTCGGGTTCGGGTTCGGAGCCAGGCGCACATGGTCCAAAGTCAGCTTTCGCCTTTTGATAATAATTTGTGTTACAGTACATATCTTTGTGTCCACAGTGTTCATTTGTGTGTATGCGGCCTTCGAAAGCGGCCCCTTGTGACGAAGAAGGCAGCAACTTTGAGGCAATATCGGAACCATAATGGCAGATAGAGTTCTAGCTCTTGTCCATTACTATGCTCGTGAAGGGTACTTTCGCCACGTTCAGACGGTGTGCAATGAAGTGCTCAAGAAGCGGCCTGGGGACCCTGTCCTCACATTCTGGAGGGCGTATGGACTTCTTATGGAAGGAAGCACAGCAGATGTGGGTCTACCTGCTGTCACCGGCTGTCAGTTCGGTCATCGCACATGCAGCTCCTGCCGCGGGCATTGCTCAACCGATGGTTCTCCACGGCGCAGGCCATGCGGGACCTTGGTAACATCTCCAGCAGTTCGGACCTTGAGCTAGCTGTTGCAGCGGCACAGTTGGTAGGGCACGAGTCAGCCAAAGTGCCAGACCATGACGCAATTATCGACTTGCAGACCCGGATTGAGGTAAGCTGGTGGCTACGCCCACTAGGTGTTACGGGTACGGCTTCGTCATGCACCTGCAACGATGTAGCATACGTGGCTTCAGTCGCTGTTGGGGGCTTCACAACGAAGGGGAAAGGAGGGCAGACGTGAGAGACACGTGGGGTGGTTGCTCCCTGGGCGTGAGCGCATGCCAACACTGACACCCAGCACAGACAGCTTGAGCATCGACGACCTGCCGCAAGGGTTTTACAGAGCGGTTTGCGCAGTATGGTTTCAGCGTGCCCGCTGACACGACAGGAATGGACAGGCTGGTGCTGATGAGGGTGGTACCTGGCGGGTATGGCCACACCCCGGTGGCCCCGTTGGAGTTCGGGCGCACTAAGGACCACGTGTTCGCACACAAAGTCCTGCATTCGCTAACACGCGTAGCTTGCGGGGCGCCGGAGGCTGCGGCCGCTCCGTAAGACTAGCGCACAGCTGCAGTAACACAGCACATCATAACCTGCCGCCTGGTGTGGTCACGGATCCATATCTGTATGGCCAGGTGGAGGAGCGCACTGCCAGCGACGCGCCCTGCATCCACCTGGCGTCCTTCTACCTGTACACCAAGTCCAAGGAGCGGGCGCGCGGCCTGGTGGAGCGCGTGCTGCGCAACCAGCCGGACAACGTGGCGGCGGAGGTGCGCGCGTGCAGCTGAGGGGTGCACATGTGCGGGGGCCAGGGGCAGCTCAGAGGTGGCGGTAGTGTGGAAAGCTCTCCACGGCAAGCGTGGAAGTGCGCTCCGCGGCTAAGGCGGTGGTGCATGGGGGGCCCGAACGCACGCGAGTGAGTGGGCAACTCAGCAGCATGAGCTCAACACTCAATGCTTAGCCTTGATACGGCCAAAACAGCGTCTGTGCCCGTTTTGTTACCCGGCAGGTTCTGCTGGGCTGGATCATCATCAGCCAGCAGCAGGACGACGAAATGGACATGCTGTTCGACGAGGGGGAGCTGGACGAGGCCATGACGCACTTCGAGAGCGCGCTGGAGCACGACCACAACGACCTGCAGGTGGGGTGACCGCACACCGGCAGGTGGGGAGGAGCGACCGGCCTCGAGATGTCTTCCCGAAGCCACAGCCGGAGCGCAAAGGGAGGAGCTGGTTTGAACGATCGGCTGCCCTGCCATCTCTGACGCCTTCCACGTCGATTCCAGTGGGGACGTGCTGGTGCTGCGCGCCTTGCCATCGGCACCGGGTTACATGACGACATAAGTAATGCGGCCACCATGCCAAGCGGTCATCCGTCCATGAGTGCTGTCATACTGCCCGCCCCCGCCCCCATCCTGTCCTCCAGGCCCTGCTGGGCAAGGCCAAGATCCTGGAGCTCAAGAAGCAGACCGGCTCCTGCATCGACGTGCTGACGGAGATCAACGTGCGGTTCGGCTGGTTCGTGCCCGCGCTGGTGGAGAAGGCGCGGCTGCTGATGGCGGCGGGCGACTGGGAGCAGGTGCAGGACACGCTGCAGAGGGTGCTGTCCGCGGACGCACAGAACATCCTGGCGCAGGCGTGGCAGTGTGAGTAGGTGTGGTTCGCGGATGGAAGGGACGGAGGGTATGCGTGGACGGGGAGGAGGGAGGGTGTGGGGGCACCTGGTCGTTACAAGAGGCCTTGTGACTTGGCGGTTGGAGGCATATGCAGAATGCGGACACGATAGTGTAAGCGGTGGGTAGGGGAGGGAGGAGGCGTAGCTAGTGGGCGGCAGGCACCTGGACAGATGGTACGACGGAGAACGCAGTTGGGTCCGTGGGCATGTGGGGGACCGGCAAGGTAGGCGACCCGGACGGAAGGGCAGACATCAAGATCGGATGACTCTTGTGAGAGCGTGCTGAAGCGGAACGCGGCTATCCTTTGCACGTGTGCAGGCATGATCACGCTGACGCGCGAGGGCAACAACAAGCTGGCCGCCAAGCAGCTGCAGGAGCTGTTCGCCTCCATGAACCGCCAGGAGCCAAAGAACGCAGAGCTGTTCTACAAAATTGTGAGTTTGCTGCATGTACCCTGCGGACCGTGACTTCCTTGCGTTCTCCTGATGCACTGTATCCTAGCAATCTTGCCTGCTGGCTCAACCCCAGGCGCTGCCACCTCACATGGCCGTGTGCCTGACACGCCCCTAAACCCCGTACGCGGCCTTGCCCTGCGTGATGTCATCCGCCCCTCCAGGCCCGTCCTTTCGCCCGCCTGGCGTGCTCCGACGCCACGCTGCTGGGCATCACCTACCTCATGGCGGACCGCGCGGTGCAGCTGCGGCCGGAGATGGCGCAGTACGTGAGTGCACACCGCTAACGCGCTGCACACATACCGCGATGGTGTCATGCCAATTTTGCCCACGGCAGCACGGGTGCTTTACACCTTACTGTCGCTGGGGTGGTCCCGGTATCAGTCCACTTGCCCTTTGCATACGCCTGTGACCGTGCCGTATAACCACCAGGCACCAGACAGGACGTGGTAAGCGCGGTACCAAGGGCGTTGACAAAGCAGCCAAGAAGAAGACTGGACAACGTCACTAAACACCCACATAACCTTCCTCCACCGGCTCGTCGACCCCACCGCATTCGGCCGTGCAGGTTGTGGAGGCCGCCACCCAGAAGCTGCTGATGGAGGAGAACACCAACGCCGCGGAGCGCTTCACGCAGGCGCTGCAGCTGGACGAGCTCAACCTGGAGGCCAACGCGGGCAGCCTGGAGGCGGCCATCATGAGCGGGGACCTGGACCAGGCGGCGGAGCAGGTGCGCACGCGAATAGACCACTTGGTGTAAGCAGTACCCCTTCCGGGCCGGAGGGCCTTCGGGGCTCGCAGCCAGATACCCTCCGGGCCAAGGGACTGATATGGACGCGTGCGAGCGCGAGGGTGTGCGGGCGGGGTCTCTGCTGCCCGAGTGCTTCTTGTACATAGAAACAGTGGGGTGGCGCCCCTGCTCAAGCAAAGCATGATACGTTGATGCGTCCAAGTCCGTGCAGATGCGATTAGGAGTTGTTCTCTGCATTTTGGGTGATGAGTGCAAACTGTGCGTGCACGTGGCCGCTGGCGGCTTGGTTTGGAAGAAAACCTGCCTGGCTCATAGGCCGTCTGCCCAGCACTTGAGTCGCTGCCCCTGCCGGCCTGTGCAAGCAGATCACGTTCCTGGAGGACATGTTTGCGTCCGCCAACGCTGCTGGCGGCAAGGGCAAGAAGAAGCGCGGCGGCGACATGGACGACATGGACGACCCCGACATGGCGGACCCGGCGGGTGGGGCCAGGGCGGGGCGGGGCGGGCCACCAGATGGGGCCTGGGTGGCATGGAGGGGTTATGAGGTGCAAAGGAGACGATGCAGATGCCTGCAGAGCTGAGGTGGACGCCCTGCTAGGGGAGCTGCGTGCCATACTACAGTGACCGCAACGTGTGCGCGACATGCTGCTAAAGCGTCATGGCGCTTAAGCTTTACAACTGCTCAGGGCCCGCTGATTACATCCGCTTCCCATGTGCTACTTCTGCTCCTGCCCCCAGCCCCCGGCGGCTCCACCGGCAGCGACAACCCGGTGCTGCTGTACCTGCGCGGCCTGCTGGCCTGGAAGCAGGAGAGCGCCAGCGAGGGCCTGGCGCTGCTGGAGCGCGCCATCGCCGGCCAGTTCGCGGCGGCGGCGGAGCTGCCCGGCGCCAGCCTGGAGATGTACGCGGTGCTCAACCCCGCGCGCATCACAGGCGTGGTGCGGCTGCTGCTGCAGAGCATTGGCGGGGAGCCCAGGGCGCCGACGGAGGCGCCCTCGCCGCTCATCAGCAAGGTGCGGGGGGGCCGGGCACGGGGTACGGGGTGCGGCAGCTGTGGGAACGAGATCGATCGCGCTGCGAACTCGCTACGTTGCTGCCTACTATCCCTCAAAACCCTGACCGTGCAGCCTAGCCTTGCTGCCCGGCAAGGTAATTCCTACGCGTACCCTTGGACAGGCGCTCGCCCCTTGTTAGCTTTGGCCCCATTTCGGATTTTTACGAGCTCCATGCACCCTTCTCCTCGGATTCTTACGAGCTCTTCTCCTGTCCTCGCTGCGCCCCCCAGGTGACCCGCGCGCTGGACCTGCTGACCAAGCAGGCCCCCGCGCTGCTGGAGGCGGCGCTGCTGCACGCGCGTGCGCTGTACCTAAACGGCGTGCTGGACGCCGCGCTGCGCAAGGCGGGAGACATCCTGCGCATGAACCCAGAGGAGAGCAGCGCACACCTGCTCATCTGCAGCGTATACGTGGCGCAGGTGGGGCGACGCAGAGGCCGTGAACATCCGGATCCACAACAACTGCAGCATCCTCCCTGGGGGCGCTATTGCAGGCTGGCTGTAGGTGTGGTTGCGATCGTGAGAGAGTTGTGAGACCTCTTGCCTTGTGGCCCGACCCACCGGCGCGGGCAGCTCAATGGCCATGTCCTGGAGGTCGTTGCCTCACACGTGCCCTGTCCCGTGTGCCTGGGGACGGTACCATGCCCCCACAGGACAAGGCGGACCTTGCCGTGAGCGCTCTGGACCAGGCGGTCAGCTCCAACTTCGCGGTGCGGGAGACTCCCCTGTACCACGTGGTGCAGTCCAGGGTGCTGCTGGCCAACAACAAGCTGGACGAGGCAAAGAGGGTGCGTCGTGAGTGTGAGGAGAAGGCCAGCGCACAAGGATAGGGACAGACGTTGGGTTTGCAGTAATCAGCAAGGGACGGGGGTGCAGGCAGCAATGCAGGCAGCTGGCTGTTGCGCCTGTTGCTTTCCCTTGTACTGCCGTGCAGGTGCTACGGGGTTGCATGGCTTTGTGGGCGACCAAGCTCCTACGCCGCCGTTCCTACAACACATGCCCGCCCCGCGTAACCCCCACCTCCTCACCCCCAGGTGCTGGAGGCGGCCATGAACCTGCCCGGCGTGCGCACGGCGCTGACCCCGCAGCAGCGCTCCCGCCTGAACCGCAAGGTGGTGGAGCCCACGCTGCACGAGCGCGCCACCATCTACCTGCTGCTGGCGGACGTGCTGGCGCGCATGAGCAAGATCCCGGACGCGCCAGAGGCAAAGAAGGTGGGCACAAGGACAGAGCGTGTGTCCCAGCTATTGGAGTGGTGTCGTGAGCACACCGTGGTCCTCGCCAGAGCTCCATTCAGCGCCTCTGTGGCCTAGTTCATTGCATGCAGCGCTTGCCCCGGTATTGGGGCCCATGCTGTACGTGAAGCCGAGCCGCTGCTCAGTGGGTTAACTTGAAGCTGTTAGCTTCACAGCTCCAGTGGAAAGGCAAGCACGGCTAGTGCGCCAGAGTGTACATCTCTGCTGCACAGCTGACAGGCTGCCGTACTTGCTTCGCCACACAACCTTGTCATGCATCACCCTGCAGTACATCCAAGACGCCATCCGCGAGTTCGAGGGCACCAGCGAGGAGGTGCGCGTGACGGTGGCGGACTGCGAGCTGGCCATTGCGCGCGGTGACGTGGAGGGCGCGCTGAAGAAGCTGCGCCGCATCCCCAACACCTCGCCGCACTACGTCAAGGCGCGCATGGCCATGGCCGACATCTACCTGCGCCACCGCAAGGACAAGACCGCCTACATCAAGTGCTACATGGACCTGGTGGTGAGCGGGGCAGGGGGTCGTGGTGCAGGACTGCAACGAGCGGTTCTGGTGGGGTAGGATGCAGGCTTAGAACATCACTCAGGTTGTGTTACTACAGTTTGCTGTGGTGCACGAAATATACAGTGGTGTAACTCTGGCTTTGCCCCGGGGTTCCCCGCTCGCTTCCCACCCCAGGACCACACTCCCGACTACGACAGCTACTGCATGCTGGGCGAGGCGTTCATGCAGATCCAGGAGCCGGAGAAGGCGGTGCGCGCCTTCGAGAGCGCCCTGGAGTTCAACCCCAAGGACGTGGACCTCATCACACGGGTGAGGCGATGCACGCAAACAAAGGGGGCTGGGACGCGGCGGAGGTTTGTTGTGGCTTGAAAGTAACGCGTCACAGAAGCTCCCTGTCCAGGGCTAGAAGCACTTGGACGGGTGTATCCTGCCGACAGCTACTAACGCAGGCACCTTTCCTCCCGTCCGCAGTGTGCCCGCGCGCTGGTGACCAGCCACGACTACCAGCGAGCCATCGACTACTTCACCAAGGCCATCGCCAACGCCCGGAGCGGCATGCAGGTGGGCTTGCGTGCTCGTGTCCCGCTGTCGGACAACGCGCGACCCTTTAGCTCTGTGCAGTACCGGTACATGTCAGAATCCAGGGGTCCAGGGGGCCAGGGTCCAAGCAGTTCGCATTCAGTGCCACATGCTTGGACCCTTGTGTTGTCCAGCCCCTTCACATTCTTCTTCAGCAACACTGATGCTTTTCAGCCCAACCACTCCCTCTCCGTCTCTTTGAACCCCGCAGCACACGCTGCAGCTGGAGCTGTCCAACCTGCTGGTGCGGCTGCGGCAGTGGCAGCAGGCCACCACCGCCATCAACAAGTGCCTGGAGCGATCCAGGGACGGACTGCCTGCCACGGAGAACCTGCAGCTCGACGTGGAGGCGTGAGTCAGGGGAAGGAGCGGGAGGGCCAGCAGCTGGCCAGCAATTGTGTGACGGCGCAATACTGTATGCATGGGGCTGCACCTGCATATGCTAGTGCAAACCAGCCGCATTAGCTCTCGGCGTCAAGGTGCACAGGGCCCAGTGCCATTTGCATGACCCTATGCTATGCTAACTTTGCTGTGGTTCTTCTAGCAACCAGTTCACCTGAATGCAAAAGCGACCCGACCTCCTGCCTTACCCCCTCGGTCCACCCATGCCTCCACCGAATCCTGAACTTCCCGCTCGTCGCCCTTCCTCCGTACCCGCAGCTGGTCCCTGCTGGCCCGCGTGTCCAAGGGCACTGGCGACATGGAGGGCTACGCTTCCAGCCAGACGCGCGCGCTGGAGTTGCAGAAGCAGCTGCTGCTCAAGCTGCGCGGCGAGCTGCCCGAGGCCGTCACGATGCAGCGCGAGCGCACGGCCGCCATCTGCTTTGACCTAGCCGAGCAGCACAAGCGGGCGCGCAAGTTCGACAAGGTGAGGTCGGATTCAGCACGGGAGGTGGGAGGTGGCAGCGCCGTGCCGCGTGGCAGTAATGCAGGCTTGGGTGCCTATGCTGGGTATGGGACAAGAGGCAGGGAAGGAAACGGCCTGCCTGTGCAGGCGCCTTCGCCTGTGCTTGGATGTCCGCGTGCACTGTGCTCGGATCCCCGATGCATGGCTGTAATCTTTCCTTGTCGAGGATTCACAAGTTTACCCACCCCAGCCCTGCTCCCCTGCCCCTTCCGCTCCCTCCTACTTCTCCCCATTCCGTTCTTCGCCAATTGCACCAAACTGTTTCTAATCAGTACCGGTGTTGTGCACCCCCCTGTTGCTGGCCCCCAGGCCGCCGAGCTGTACACGGAGGCCCTGCGGCACCACGAGACGCACGTGCCCTCCATGCTGGCGGTGGCCAAGCTGCACCTGGCCAACGGCGACACGGATGCCTGCCAGGCGCAGTGCGTGACGCTGCTCAAGCACGACCCGGACAACGAGGAGGCGTCCATTATGCTGGCGGAGCTCATGTTCCATAAGGTGAGCGGCGGGGGGCGGGGCGGGCAGCGGTTCCCGGGCACAATGTGCGCGACCACTCAGGGAGTTCGATATGCGCGCACAGTACTTGAGTCAGTACCTTGTTTGCTGGCCCACCGGTCCGAGCCCTCGCGCGACTGTCTCTCTGCTTCGTTATCCTAAACCGATGCACACTCATCACCACGCCACACGCCTTACCGTGCCGTACCCACCGTTCACCCCTCCCTCCCCCAGGAGCACTACGACACCGCCATCTACCACTTCCAGCAGCTGCTGGAGCGCTCGCCCAACCACTACGGCGCACTGGCGCAGCTCATCCTGCTGCTGCGCCGCGCGGGGCGGCTGGAGGACGTGCCGAGGTACTTCTCGCTGGCGGAGGCGGGCAGCCCCAAGGCAACCATGGAGCCGGGGTACCACTACTGCAAGGGGCTGTACAACCGGTAAGGCTGGAACGATTGTTATAGGACATGGGCCCGGCTGGAGGGTGCTTGGCGACACGGAGTATTCCTCTACGTGACCGGGACGGGAGAAACTGTTCTTTTGTCAGATGCTCGGGTGTGTTTGCACAGCCAAGGGACTATCGTGGATGGGCTTATGCTCTGGGGTTACTACTGCGTGCTGATCAGCCTCTTGCTGAGCGTGACGCCCAAAGCGCCCTTTCAGCACTACCGAACATTATGTCACCTCCCTCCCTCAAACCGTTGAAACTCCCTTTGTCCGCAGCTACATCAACAACCCCCGCGAGGCGCTCAAGGAGCTCAACCTGGCGCGCAAGGACAGCCGCTGGGGCAGCAGCGCCATCCTGCACATGGTGGAGATCTACCTCAACCCCGACAACGACGCCGTGTGGGAGGAGAAGGAGAACGCCGACACGCCTGAGAGCAGGGAGGCTGTGGCCACCGCGCGCAGCCTGCTCAAGCAGGTGGGCCGGAGGGAGAGAGCCCGGAGTGCAAATTATGGGCGTTTGGGCTTTGAGATCTGTGCCCCTAGGCGCGTGGCTTGAACGTGTCTCTCGTGATACGGTACGCCACCGTCCGCATGTTCATTGTCCGCGTCTACAGCTCGGGCGGTCGACTGGGCCCAGTCCTAGGCAAGGATAGTATAGCCCGCGCACCTGGTTCTTCACCTACCGTATACAACAGCTTTAACAGCCAGTCTGCGCACAGTACAGTGCTGCCGTGTGTCTAATGGTGCCTGGCTGCCGAGCCCACCCCTGTTTACCGCCACTACACACGTGTCCCACGCCTGCCCCACACCAGGTGCGCGGCATCGAGACGCAGAGCCAGCGCTACCGTGTGTTGGAGTGCTACGCGCTGATGGCTGGCAAGGACAAGAATGAGGTGGAGAACGCGCTCAACACGCTGCTGGACATGGCCAACCAGGTGGGGAGCGGACACCGCCGCAGGCGCCCTGCGAGGAGCATATGCCCGCCGCCTACCGCACTACCGAAAAAACACCCTGTACCCCCACGCCTTGCATGGCATACGGTGCTTTTCTCGCTTGGACCCCAAGGCGCACCGCCTGTGTCTTCCTGTACCGAAGGACATCCCTGACCTTGTCCACTCGTCCTCCCGTGCCCCAGGACGCCAACAACGTGCCCGTGCTGCTGGCCATGGCCACCGGCTTCATGATGCTCAAGCAGACGCCCAAGGCGCGCAACCAGCTCAAGCGCGTGCAGAAGATCCAGTACAAGCCGGACGAGGCGGAGGAGTTTGAGCGCAGCTGGCTGCTGCTGGCCGACATACACATCCAGGTGGGGAGGGGGGTGCGAGGGACTGGCGGGGCCTGCAGGGAGGCGGCGAGCGCGTCTTTTGGCGGGCGGGCACCCTGGACAGGGGCCTCGTGCTGTGCCTTGCGGACCGTCGTGGTTGAGGCTTTGGGCACTGCGAAGGTATAAACTGCTCGGCCAGGCGCTGTAGTGCGGTGTGACTGAAACTCAAATGCCGTTGCTCTTGGTATGCCTGGCTGTGCCTGTGCACCGTGTGCTTCAAGCGCCCAACCAACTGCCGCCCTGCTGTTGTTGCTCCCCCTCCTAGGGCGGCAAGTACGACCTGGCGCAGGACCTGTGCCAGAAGTGCCTCAAGTACAACAAGTCGTGCGCCAAGGCGTGGGAGATCATGGGCCAGATCATGGAGCGCGAGCAGGCGTACAAGGATGCAGCGGACCACTACGAGAACGCGTGGAAGCACGAGAACCAGGCGTCGGCGCAGGTGGGGGCGGGGGGCGGGGCGAAGGGGGGCGGCAGGAGGTCTAGGCGCTGGGCTGGCCGCTGTACCGGTGGCGTGCGCGGGCAAATGGCCAGTTGGAGGGGTTGTGACATGATGATTTTATTGAACATGCCTGTGTGCGCACTGCGCAGGCTGTCCGTGCCTTGCGAACGTAAGCGTTGTGGCACTTGACGGCACAGAAGTCAGCCTATATGCTGCATACATGGTAACACCTGTGCACCTGTGCCCCTGATGCACAGGTGGGGTTCAAGCTGGCGTTTAACTACCTCAAGGCGCGGCGGTACGTGGAGGCGGTGGACGTGTGCCACAAGGTCATCAAGGCCTTCCCCGAGTACCCCAAGATCCGGAAGGAGATCCTGGAGAAGGCGCGCATGGGCCTCAAGCCGTGATGACACGGATGATGACCGGTGCGCGCTATGGACAAGTGTGGAACTCTATGGGCGAGCCTCGGGTGTAGTAACTGGTATCATGGTGATTTGCTGAAGGAGCGGAAACGGTTGGTGGGCAGAGCGGGCGCCTGTGGGGGGGGGGCGTGACCAAAGCAGGGCACTTGACGATGGCATGACGCGGGATACGACAGAATACCGGTACACGTAGCGCATGACATGGACCTGACCATGTAGTGCCTGGTGGGCGGCTGTGATTAGCCGGGTCCATGTGATTACGTTCACCTATGTAGACTGGTGTGCATCTGTGCGACGTGATGCTGAGGACCGTGCTTCGTGCGGCGGTCAAGTGAGCGGGCGTAAACACGTATACAGTTTGCCGGGCGCCTGGCATATTGACGGTGGAGGTGAGGCGAGGCCTGCAGAAGGCCCATGAGGCATGTACATATGTTAAGGTTGGCGTGAAGCGTGTGCAAATTAGCAAGGCCACGGCGCTTGCGGCGCTTGCGGAGGACCCACGTCAAGCGAAGGGGGCAGTGGGTGCCTTGTGGTGTGTCGCGCCACAATGACGCTGGGGCCGAAATGCCCCGGACGCCCGGTGGGGTCATAGTCAATTTTTTCGGACTGTAATTGGCGGCTGGCGGGAGCTCCTTTTTCCCCGCCTCTGTACAGCGACGGTGAGAGAATGGAAGAACTGCGTACCAAAGTGGTCCTATTAAAAGCGCGTGCGCATCAGCAGCAGCGCCTCTGAAGCCTCTTAAGCAGGGTTGCTGCTGCAGTCAGCACAGGACGTGACTGTCCACTACGGTACCCGAGCAACACACAGCCCACCAGACCCCGGCAACACGCAGGGTGGTAGCAGTACTGGACATGGTCACTCCTGGCAGCACAAGCCGTAAGCACCAACACTGAGGCACGTGAACTAGACCAACTAGCCACGCAATGCTGTCATGGCGAGCTTGCTCGATCACTTGATGCACACATCCTCCACCACCCGAGAAAACGCTGGTGTAAAACAGGCTCTAAGAAGGTATTTTTGCATGTCTCCCTCGGTGCGTCTGCGTTCAAGTCTTGCAGGCTGAAGCCATTACTCCATCGACCCTCACAGTCTTCTCTCCAACATGCATGACCGCAGCACCAATGGGCGCCGCAGTCCCATTGCTACACAGATGGTGTTCGGTTCGCAGCACAATGTACAGCCCCTAGCTCGCTTTGGCTGCGCGGGGGCTGCATGCAAAACAAGGTCCACATGCAGTGTCTCAACACAAAAAATCCTGCAGTACGATGACACCTCCAGCCCACACGAGGCCGGTCGGAGCCTAACAACAAGCATCTCAATCATTCAGTCCGTCGCTCCTGACAGCATGCACGATCTCTCTAAACCACCCACAACGACAACGGCGCCAACGGGCCTCACACACGCCACAGCGGGTGGTACCCGACCTTGCTTCAGCCCCCCTGGGCACATGGCAACCATACACAAGCACCTGCTCCCACACCCGCTACACACCCAGCCTCAGCGCCGCCCTATCCGCATGGGCACCTGCGTCATGTACGTGCCCTTGACCTCCGGGGTCCCCAGCGACATTGGAATGGCACCAGGGGAGGACCCCAGGGGGTTGCCCACCAGCATGCCACCCCCGTCGTACGGCGACATGCCGTACGGCGAAGCCATGCCCCCGTCCCCCACGCTTGCCGTATCCGCCGACGCGTACGACATGTACGACGTGCCCAATGCGGCAGCGCTGCTCGCTCCCCGCTTGCCTCCGCGCCCGCCGTGGTGCAGGCCCCGCCCGCCGTGGTAGGGCGAGTGGTGGTGCGAGTGGTGGGAGTGGGACTGGTGGTGCAGCTGCGCGGACGCCGCGTGGTGCAGGCGGCGGGTAGGGTCGTGCAGCACCGCGTCCGAGGGCAGGGAGTGGCCCCCGCCCTCCTCGTCCTCGTCCTCGTCCTCGTCGTCGCTGTCGCCGTCGCTGCTGGACGTGCTCAGGTCGCCGTCTGCGGGGTGGCAAGTGGGACACGGCGAACCGAACCTCAGAACACGTTTTTACTTAGTTCTACTTGTGAAACACTGCTGAATTCCTCGCCACGTTTCACTGACTGGACTGACTGTAGCTCCCTCACCCACACCTCGACCCTTTCACCCCACCCCGCCCGCCACCGCCGCTCACCCTCCGCCGCCACCGCCGCCCCGTGCTCCTCCGCGCCCTCCTCGTCCGCCTCCTCGCCCTCGTCCTCCTCGCTGTCGCTGTCGTCGTCCGCCGCCGCGCCCGCCGCACCGCCGCCGCCCGCCGCCGCCCCGCCCGCCGCCGCCTGCGGGTGGCCGTGCCGCCAGCGCACGTAGCTGGTCTTGAGCTGCAGGAAGCGGCTGGAGCGGCGCAGCAGGTAGGGGTCGAAGGGGAAGAACATCTCCAGCGGTCGGTGGGAGCGGGAGGAGGGCTCCAGCTGCAAGTAGATCGATGGCAAACAAGGGCGGAGGGGACGACTCAGCAGCGACAGCGGATCACCATCCATGCCGGTGTCGGAATGCAGTGCGGGATGGCCTGAAGTCAACAAAGACAAACCAGCATACTGCCGTGGGCTGCTGTCCGGACGTGAGACAACACAATAGCAGGCATCAGGGCACGACAGGAAGTGGACAGCAAACACGGGTGGGACTGCCACCGCTGCTACCTTACATCGACCGCCAATGATGCGACACTGTCCCCCAGGAGAAGCTACCGGGCCCTCACACAACCTCGAACCCTGGAACCCTTTTCCACGTCCCATCCATCCGTCGAAAATCGCTCTTCCCGCCATACCTGCGTGAGAAGTGGACGGCAGTCCACCACCCCAAGCGCCGCCGCTTGGTGAACGAACTCCGCCGCCACCGACGGCAGGCACACCGTCAGCGGCTGCAGCCGCGGGTGGTGCAGCACAGCCCACACCTGCTCCCGCACCAGCCCCACCACCGCCGCCGCCTGCTGCTGCTTAGCCCGCAGCGCCTCCGCCTCTGTCTCCGCCTGCCCCTGGCCCTGCTGCTGTAGCGAGCCCACCAGCGGCCCCATGTGGTAGCACAGCACGTACAGCACGGCTTGTACGGCAGCGTACAGCACCTGGTGCCGCTGCGTCTGGCTCTCCGCCGCTTCCCCACCGATGCTCACAAACGGCGCAGAGCTGTCCGCTAGCCCGCACCCCGACTGCGCCCGTGGCGCCGCACCCGCAATATTGCCGTTGCTGCTGCTCTTGCTAATGCCCCCGGCGCCATTCGCAGCTCCTGCTGCCGGCCCGGCGGGGTTCAGGCCCCCTGCGTTCTCGTGGCAGTAGTTGACGCAGAAGCTGGCGAGCTCCTTGAGTGTGCCGACCACCAGGCTCTCGGGCAGGAAGCCGGCACGGGCCAGGAAGGAGGCGAGGTAGGCGGCGCAGGCGGAGCGGGTGACTGGGGGCTGGCGGGGGTCGCGCAGGCGGGCCAGCAGCAGCGCGACCAGGCTGGCGGCGCAGTGGCGCGCGTCGGCGAGGCAGGCGTAGAAGAGCAAGAACTGCGTGAACTTGGAGCGGTGGGTGTTGAGGATGGTGCGCTCGAAGGAGGCCAGCAGCGTGTCCCACACCTGCCGCAGCTGGCCTGCTGATATCCTCCTGTTCAGGTGCTCAAACGCCAGCTCCATCATGCTGTCCAGCTTGTCAGCCATCTCGTCCACAGGGGGCCGTGCCGCCACCCCGCCCGCGGCCCCCGCCGCCGCCGCGCCCGCCGCGCCGCCCGCCACGGCGCCCTCCCAGCCGCCCCTGCCGCCCGCCCCGCCCCGCAGCGCCGCCATGGCCTGCCGCGCCTCAATCTCCTCCGGGGTGGCGTTGATGTCCAGCTCGGTGGCCAGCATGCCCTCCAGCTCGAAGATATCCTCCAGGGTCTCCTCAACGGCCTCCTCTTCCTCGCCTGGCGGGGAGCATGGCGAAAGAGAAGAGGTACAGATAAGAAACGGCAATGGGTATTAAGGGTTTGCGGCTAAAATGGGTACTGCAGGAAGGCAAGGTGCTGGGGCGCCAGGCGTGAGTTGCTGGGCCGTTTGGTGTCGACCAAGGGGCGCTGTGCTATGCAGCAAGGAAAGTTCCAACAACCTAACTTCGCACATGCGCAGAACTGTTTCGCGTGGGGTGGAGCGTGTGTGTTGAAAAGCGCAGACACAAGGTGTCGGCAGCAACATTGCTCCGTTGCGCATGACACACGATTTGAGGCTTGTCACTTGTAACGCTGCAGTGGCCAGGGTGCTCGACTGCAGTCCATTCAGGCTGCCACCACACCCACGTGTGGTATTCAACTTTCCGTCGCACCTCAGCCACGCCTGCTATCGCCGGCGTTTGTTCCTTGCACACCAGCGCTTTTGATCAGCGCCTCGCTTGCCATCAGCACGCGAAGTGCTGCGCTTAGCGACTAAGATCTGCCTCCTTCTCGACAAGAATGAGGGCTCCTTGAACTGGCTCGCTAGGTTTCTGCAGGTTGGGTCGGCCACTGAGTAGGGCCACTGGCCCTTGACAGCCTCGCACAGCTCCACACTCGGTGTGCAGGCCTGAGGGTCGGTACTTCAGCCAGGCCCGGCAAGCCAGCAGGGCAGGGTCGGCTAGGCTGCGCCGGTTCCTCCCGAAGCAGCTCTGCGTGCTTCCAGTGTCAGTGCTGACGGGACTGTGTGCTATCTGAGCTGCAGCCGCGTCGTTTGCTGGCAGCTTCACCAAGCCATGACAGCGGCCCGTCCAGCACCGCGTCCCCAAGGCACTGCTGCCTTCCGGGGATGCAGCCCTCCTGCCGTACGTGACGAGCCACGCCCGCCCGCATCCTGCCAGGCCTGCCAATTCTGGCGTTCTTCGTGCTGCTGACCGACTGCAAGGCTTCCGCCGGAACGGCTGAGGCTGTATCTGATTTTGGTGGTTCTGTCACGCCCCGGTGGGGTTCCTGATGTGTCTGTGGTGTATTCCAGAGGGACGTGGACGAAACTGGGTGCTTGCTGCGCAGGGCCTACCCACCCTTCTGGTGGTGCCATTGGGCGCCGGCTTTGCATTACACTACAACGTTGTGTTGCAAACGCCAATCCCACAGGGGCAATGCCGTCACAGGCGTTTGGGGGTTGTTGCCCCATATGGTGCCCCACTGCATGCCAGCATAGCAGCACAGCGTGCTCAACGTGTGCGGGGAAGGGAGCAGGTTTGCAAAGCCTGATGGACTCCTTTGAATACTCAAGGAAGCCTCAGCCTCACAGCCAATGACTGCCGTGCCCCTATAGCAACCGGCGCTAAGGGCCAACGCAAGCCAACGGGGTGGCGTCGGGAGGTGCCGCGCTACAGCGGGCTGCAACCCAAGTGGGCATAGCCGCTTTGGCGCGTGAGCGCAGGCGCATACTTGCGGCCCCTGTGCCTCTACCGGCAGGCTAATTACCGGTGCCGTACCACACTTGGTGGGCTCGCCTAACCCTAGGGGACTGTACGCCCAGATAGCTTTACCCAGGTTGCTATCAAGGCCAAGTTGCCTGTTGTTTCCAAGTCCTTCACAATCACAACAGCGTTTGCCTGCCGGCATTCCCGTTTCCTCCCTGCGCCCGTTTTCCAAACCACCCTCATGTCGCAGGCAGGCATTGCGGCCAGCTGATACGCACAGCCCTTCCCGTTCCGTTGCCCCTCCTCCTCGCCCCCGCTGCACCCACAGCCACTCCCTTACACCCCCTACCCCGCCCGCGTCCTCACCGGTTGGCACGTCCACAATGTCCTCCCACCGGATCTCCACGTCCAGCGACAGCAGGTGCTCCACCGCCGCCGTGAGCAGCGCCTCCCGGATGGGCGCCCCCGCCTTGTCCTCCGCAATGCGGAACAGCGCCGACAGGTACAGGCACTGCGTGTTGCGGTCGCGCAGCTTGTGCGGCATCTGGGCCACGATCACAGGCAGCACGTTGGCGGGGGCGGTGGGCACCAGGCCCAGCACGCGGGAGAGGCAGGACAGCAGGCAGGCGTGGATGGTGCCGGACTGCTCCGAGGGGCGCCACGGGCCGTGGGGGTCGGTGGAGGGGTCGGCGGGGTTGGGCGGCGCGGGCGGGGGCGTGAAGGAGTAGACGAGCAGCTGCAGGCAGGTGTGGGTGAAGGCGGAGTTGGCGACGATGAGGTTGCGGGTGAAGTCCAGGACGGACAGGAGGAGGGCCTGGGGGGGAGGGAAAGGTGAAGGGAGGGGAGCAGGGGAGGTGAGGGTGAAGGAGGGGAGTTGGGTAATCGAGGCGAGCAGGTGCGGACGAGGTGCAGTGCCGGAACCTGTGAGTGCGGTGCGAGCAGCTGCAAACGAGGGCGTAGGAGGGCACCATAGGAGGACGCAGAGGCTAAGAATGTCCTACCTGGGGAGCGCTCCAGAGGCGCACGCTGAGGACATCCGACACGATTGCCTCGTGCTTGCGCTCGTGGATGGATGAGACGTTGGCTGTTAGGGACGCCAACAGCGTGGTGAGCTGTGCAACTGCATCTGAGTTTTCGGGCTCCTGCTCCACGCGCTTGCGGCACTCGCGGAAGAGCGCCTTGAGTCTACGTGTGGCCGGTTGGGGTGAGCAGGTAGGCAGACAGTCGTGGGCGGGGGGAGCTCGGAAGACAAAGCGCCAAAGTACCAACGGGGCGGCGGCCAGGTAAAGTAGCGCATGCAGCGATTAGTGTTTGCTTTTATGCAACTCACGGGCCAGAGCGGCTCAGCAGGTGCAACCATCACACACGTTTGCCCACTTACTCCTCATATTCAGGGGAGTGGCCGCCTTTAGACTTCTTCAGCAACGCATCGGCTACATATTTGGTAAGGTTCGGGTCGCCTGGATGGAACGGCGGACAACGCGGCAAAGGCAGTTCGTGTCGGCTGCTAGGTTAGCGACCGAGCAACGGTACAGCATTCGCTGGGTGCTACAAAGCTTACTTGCTGCGGGGCGAGCCATCCCGCAATGCCAACAAAGGTGAGCTTGAGCGCCGAAGCAGCAAAGGGCAATTGTCTCAGGCAACCAAAACGTCGGCGATGCTCTTATGTATATTGTGGAGGAATTCAGAATAGTGCATAAAGCAACTTGCAGCTAAAAGCCTGAACGCCCACACGCCCATTCACAAAGTAGTCATCGCTCCGAAAGCCAGCCATGCAAAATATGAAACATCCCCATAGAGCTCAGGCTACCTGCCTTGGCATGCAGATCATTGCACGCAATACACTGGCCTTATAGCCATCTACTTTGGGATGCGAGCGTGACAGACGATCCCGTTTCCCTTTCGCGCCTTATAGCACAACAGGCACCTAGGCTAGGACAGGCAGCATGGGCGACGACCTCTACGGAGATATTGCTTGCGCGAACCATATGGAAGCCGGTAGGTGGAAGGGAAGGACCTCCAACCTGGACAGCAGGGCACCTTGGACTAAATGAAACCCTTCTCGCGCCCTTGCGTGACGCCCCGTCCTCATTTCTTGACAGATATAGAGCTGTATGATGGGCTCTTTGCTGGTGGAGTTGCAGCGGCGAGTCATGACACCTACCTGCAGAACAAAGTGAACGAGGTCAGTGACTTCGGGGTTGTGGGTGCACACCTGGCGTCAGGTACTGCGTCCCTGTGTGGAAACAAACCGTAGCCTGGCCGGCCGCGTACCAACAACTTGCAACAACCGCCCTTCCGTCTCGCTTTGACCACACACCTGCGCTGCTATTGCTACAGCTGGAGGAGCTGCTGCGGGAGCGCGACATGCAGCTAAGGAAGATGCACAAGCAGCTGGAGAACCGCGAGGGGGAGGTAAGCTCGCATCTCGCCAAAACCTCTTGCACCGTGCAAGTAGGACGGACCACTGCGGCTTTGGCAAGGGCATACGCGCATGTGTGAAGCCCCCGGCAAGGCCTCTGCCATGCCAGCGCCCTGACACAACACAGCACGGGCCGTCTTGCGCTCGCAAGGAGTATTACGTGTCTCAGCCCGTCCACCTTGGCCTCTGCCCCTTGTAATTCCGCGCAGCTCGCTGCCGTGACCGCTGAGCGGGACGTGCTCCTGCGGAACATCTCCTGCCTCTACCACACGGCCAAGGCCGAGCTGGCCCGCAGGACGGCTGAAATCACCGGCCTGCGCATGGAGCTCTTCACGCTGTCAAAAGAAGGTGGCGCGCAGCAACAGCAGCAACATCTGAGGGGCCGGCCAGGGCAGGAGCACCCCCGTCTTCCCGGCACCCGGTGGCCACGCGATGGTCCACCTCCAGCACCACATGCCTTGGAGGGAGGCGGCGGCAGGCAGGGGGAGGGGGCCGGCTGGCGGGAGGCCCCCAGGGAGGCGCGGGCCGGGCCAGCGGTTGGTGCCAAGCGGGGCCGGGCGGATGGCGGCGAGCCAGAGGCCGATGGGCCCGCGTCTACGCGGCAGAGGGTCGAGCAGCAGGGACGGCCTCTGGAGAGGGGCGGCAGTGGGGGCCTGGGGAACGTGGCGCGGGAGGCGTGCAGGGGGGGAGCTGCGGCGGCGGCAGGCATCGTTGCTCGGCGCAATGACGGCGCTGTGGATGGCGCGCAGCGGGGCTCTCAGGGGCAGCAGCAGAGCCAGTCCCAGGACCGGTTGGAGAGGCGGCAGCAGGCGGAGCCCCTAGGGATGCGGCGGCCAGGCGGCACCGCGGAGCAGCTCCCTGCGGCCAGCCAGGGGCAGGCGGCCGACGGGCGGGGCCGGGGGCGGGACGGTAGCGGAGTTGGTGACAGGGAAGAAAGGGGCCGGCAGAATGCGAGGCATGAGCAGAGTGTCAGCGGCGGGTGCAGCGGGGTGCGGGTGCGCAGCGGGGCGGACGGCGTGGGGAGTCGTGAGGGGCGCGGGGAGGGCAGCAGCCAACGGGACGGGTCCGCGGAACGCCGTGGTGCTCGGTCTGGCGGTGGGGCTGATAGGGATCGGGCGTGTGGCCGAGAGCGGGAGCGGGAGAGACACCAGGGAAGGGAGAGAGAACAGGAGCGGAGTGGGTGGGGTAGGGAGAAGGACCGGGAGCGTGATGTCAGGTCCAAGGGCGATGAGACCAGGGAGCGGGAAAGGGAAAGGGACTATGGGGAGCGCAAGGAGGGGGGGTCCGAGCGTGGGGGAGCAAGGGACTGGCCTGGCAGGGAGGAGCGGGGCAGCGGGAGGGACGGTGGGCTTGACGGGAACAAGGAGAACAGCGGGCAGTGGCGAGAAGGGGAGCGGAGGCGGGGGGAGGAGCGCGCGCGGTCTTAGGCGTGGCCGGTGTGTGCGTGCAGTGGTCGAGGAGGGAGCTGGGGTACAGGACCCCGAAGAGCCGTACATGGGCCGTGCAAGCACGGTTACTGCTTGGACGCAAGGACACGGGGGGTGTACCAATTGAGCGGTGGTGGACCCCTGTCGTGTAACGTTGGCGGACTGACTGAGAAACGCTGACACGCAGCAGGAGACCCATGCACAGCGTTGGGTATTACGGGCAGCTGCTCTGTTTTTGCATGGCGGATAACGACATGGATCTGCCGTCACAGGTGCGTGTTGAAGGCCGTCCTTCTGCTTGAGAGCGGTGGGGGTGCAGCTGCCTGTTTCCATCTTGATACGCATGCATCCGAACGATCCGAAACAGGATTGCGTTTCCATACGCCGCCTACCCACCATGGCTGCGGCTGGTAGTTGCTGTCCTCATGGAGTGGCGTGAGTCGAGGAGTTGAACATGAGGCCAGGACCCAAGCTGTGCTGCCATTCTGTACAAGATTTCGCGTGCCACTTTCGAAACGTTTTAGAGGGCGCTAATGCGGCGCTCCCTCCTACCCTCCGCATGCATGTCCCTATCTGAGGTAGCTATATCACCAGGAATCGCCGTTGTTATGAGTGGCCAGGTCGTTCTCTCGTTGCCCCTAGGCAACGTGTGCACGGAACGTGCTACGTCAACAGGAAGCTCCCTTCTGTGCCAGTTTATCCGTCACGCACTTCGCGGCATGGGGCTCTCCCCGTTCTTCATCTGTTGTAGGGCACCTGAGGACGCTGAGCTGCGCTGAGGTGTGACATGTTTGGGGCGTAGTGGGCCTGACCTCCCAAACAAGCCCGTGCTGGTTCTGTTTGCGGCAGGTGAACGAACCTTGACATGACTGACTGGTCAAGTATACCTGCAGCTCCAATGGGCACGGGGCACGCTGTAGACACAGGGATGTGGACCCGCATCTCATTAAGGCAGAAGCACATGGGCGAATTGTCACCAGATGCATCCTTATTCGCAACACCGCCTGCACTTACGGTAGCATATTACGTACGCAAAAGCAAATCAAGACGTCAAGCTACGTATGCACTTCGCTTGAACGCGGAGCACGTCAACTATGCAACTAGGCAAATGCGATTACGGCAACAACCCCCACGTGCGTATAGGGTTCACAGCAAACCACAAGGAAGGAAGGCGTGCAAAGGAATGGACCTTTATTTGCTGGCACTGCCAGTCCTGTACAGCATACATGTACCAGTCAGTCAGTCAGTCAGTGTTACACGGCGAGAGTTCTCCCCTCCGCAAGTGCAACGACCCGTGTACGAGCCGGGGGCTCAAGGGCCATCAGTCTTCATGCAAGAAGCTTGATTTGTCCTGGACCGAAAAATACAACACCTAAGATTCGCCTGCCGCCTTCCGCACATCCCCCTAAGATTGAGTTAAAACACCTGCCGCCTGCCGCTCAACCCCCTTGATTAGTGTAACGCCTGCCACCTGCCGCTCAACCCCCTGAAACAGCCTTACAAACACAACATATACATTCGCCTGGTTCACCTTCCACCTTAACACGCAGCAACTGCACTCAAAAAGTGTAGTCCTCCACCACGCCGTCCTTGTACCAAAACAATTTATTCAGGCCCTCTCGCCCGCATCCGCCGGACACGCACCACACAGGTCCCCCAGCCTCCCAGGCCTACCCAGTCTCCACCGGAGCCCGCTTCTAAGCCCCATGTGTACGTCGCCCATATCCAAACAATAACCGCGCAAGCGCCGAAGAAAATAACAATAATCCCTGTCCGACCGGTCCCTGCCGCTTATGAAGGAATCGGACGAAGTACAATCGCACGCACCTTGTCCCCCGTGTGCCTGTACCCTGGGGCCCTGCATGCCTCGGCCCACAGCTACAACTCCATCGAACTCGCGTCCCCTGTCAGCGTATATATGAACACTGTACCGCTATGCGCACTGCGGCTCTGTCAGAGGCTTGGCGGCTTCTGTTGGTGCAGCCAGGTCCCATGCCGTACGAGCAGCACGGGCAACTCTGCCAGAGCAAGCCAACGCCATGGTCAGCATACTAGCCCCGCTGCATACATCGCTCAGACACATCGGTGCTGGTACGCACTGGACACAGTGTCATGCGGTATCTCACATGCAAAGGTTGACAATAAGCTACAGATGCTCCGTTGCCCTAATCGGCACGGCACGCTTTGCACCTCCCACCAGGTGGTCACGAAAGCAAAATGTCTGCACGCTGTGCAACGCCCGATGCGCCCTTCCCCCCTATGTACGTCAGCGGTGCTGATAGCGCGACGGCCCACAGGCCCAAAATTTAACATGGAGAGTGTAAGGACCCATGCGTTGCAGCACGGTGCTCAGTTCCACACGCACGCCGCCCACAACTGCAAAGCGCAGCCTAGGCCACAATGCCTCGCCAACGCATGCACAGCGCAGCGTGAGGCATACGAATTAGGAATGCATCAATGCAGTACGACGTGCCCGCCCTCCCGTCTGTGCCCCAAATCCTGTCTACACGCAGACTACCGACGGTCCTGCCACAGTTCACGCTTTATTGCCACACCAGCAGCCCATGACCACTCCCGCGTTCAATTTTGTCCGTCAACTCCTGTCATCGCTGCCCCACTCTGTCCCGGCAGTGTCGCATGTCGGCACAACCACGTTCGACTTGCCAACCAGTCGCCCGTCGGCCGCCCCCCACGCCCTGCCATGTACGGCAGCTTCGTTCACAAGAAAGGGTAGCAAAGGAAAACGTTGGAGAGACTCAGGCGTACTGTGACGCCAGAGCAATTGCCCGTCGCCACAAGTCACGTCACAAACTGCTCCTTGGAGTGCAGGGCCCAGCACACTGTTGTAACGGCTTGGTAAAAACCCTTCACTCGCAGGGCAAGGCACTCCCGAAGCACGAAAGCTCAAAGCCTACTCTCCACGGACAGAGTTACTCTAAGTCAGGGCCACTAAGCGTGCTGCGTGAGGAAAAACGCCAAGGCAACAGCAAAATTGATCAGTCACGTAAGGAACGGGCCTTACGGATGACCGGCAGTGTACGTGTTCGGGGGCAACTGCCGAGCCGACAGCGCATAGAATACAAGGGCGAACCCGTGCGAACCAACTCGCCTTGCCGAGCACAAAAAGGCCCAGGGTCAAGGACTACTGCCTCCTTGCGCACCTCAGTCACCATAAAATCCAACGGCAGCGGCACAAATGCCAGAGTTTCTGCAGCAGCCAGTGCTAGTCCCACCCAGATCTTCAAAAGCGCTGCTGGAGGCACCACAGGGACAACTGCAGGCTCTCGCGTGTGTATCCCAGGCAGCAACGGCTTTTCGCGCCAAGGTGAAGCGACGTTAGCCACGTGCCTGGTCACCACTGGGCCTGCCAAGTGGAAAATCGCAGGTGACCCCGCCGCGCTTCGCTAAACTCTCAGCGGCAGTCCTGCACTCTCAACGCACAGTAACCAGCTCGAGTGCCACTGCACTGGTCCCTGTTTTACAATAAGCAGAGGCCCTGCTAAAAAACGCCCACGCCAAAAGCTGCGGCTGCTTTGCAACTCTGGCACGTCGCTCGACTGCCGACCTCACAGAGTCGCAACAGCACAGTATGGCAAGCGGCGTAGGGGGAAGCTGCGTGCTACTATTGGTGGCTCTATGCGGTTCACTCGGCAGCAACCGTACCCAAACGGCGCAAACCCACCAAAACCCGGTACTATTACCTTCCTGCTGATCAGAACGCTGCTGCCCATCCTTCAGCCGCCCGCGTTGCTCGTGCGTTCTCTCTTCACCGGCACGGGCGATCCTCCTGCCCCATGCTACAGGGCTGCAGCCTCATGCTCTCCGAGCTGGTGGTGCCCGGCGCGGCAGCGCCCTGGGGCGCAACGTGGCTGGCCGTGCTCGCATGCGCCGTGTGCCATGCCACGTGCTGGTGCAGTTGCAGGTCCTGCTGTTGCTGCTGCTGCTGCTGCCCGGCCTGCACCTGGCCCGCATCCTGCCTCGGCACCTGCAGCGCCTCCAGATACGGGACATAAGGCTGGTGTGGGTACAGCAGCAGCAGCAGCTCCTGCTGCTGCACCACCTGCCTTTCCAAGTGGTGGTCGTAGCGCTGGTGCTGGTGCTGCAGTTGCTGTTCGTGGGAGCCGCCGTACGGAAGCACACTGGCGTGCGCAGCTTGCTCCACCATCTCCAGCACGTGCTGATGGGCGTACTGCACCTGTGCACTGTGCTGCTGCTGCTGCTGCTGCTGCTGTTGCAGTGCCTCAATCTCCTGGTTGCACACGATGAACGCCATGGTGTCCCTGCTCGTGGCTCCCGTAAGCTCATGCACAACGGCGGTGGTGGTGGCGGCTGAGGTGACGTGAGCAGTGGAGTCCACGAACGCGTGGCCAGCGCCGCAGGCCCGTGCGGTCGGCAGTCCGGGAGCCACTCCGGGGTGGCAGCACTGAAACACAAGGCTGTCGCTGCCGCCATCAACCGACTCAAGGCCGCCCGTAACGTCCACAACCACCATCGCGGCGGCGGGAGCAGCGGTGGGCAACGCCGCCGTGCCGTATCCACTGCGCGAGAAGGCCGCCTGGCCGGTCGCTGCCGTGCCGGCCGACGTGGCGGCAGCGGCTATCGATGGGCCCCGGCTCGGCGCCGTCGCCGCCACGATGGGGAACGCAGCGGCGGCGGCGGAGGTACCGGTGGAGGGCGGCTTGGCGTTCCGTAGGGCGGCTTCAATGACGCTCAGCTCCGCGACCACGGCTTTGAAGGTTGGGCGGGCGGCGGGATCCGGAGCCATGCAGCGGCACGCAAGGTGCTGCAGGCGGGGGTGGCCGCCCTGCGGCCAGCGCACCTCCAGGCGGCCGGCGGCGGCCGCAAGGCGCTCGGGGGACAGGGTGCGGTGGGGCGGCTCGCCGGTGAGGATTTCGTACAGCAGCGTGCCGAACGAGTACACTGCGAGACAAGCCGAATGCCAGGGCAGGACACGTCAGCTCACGGAACGAGGTATCCCAGGGTGCTGCAAAGACGCACTGTGACGCTCAAAAACGTGGATCTAGCGCTTAGGATAACAGCGACGCGCGCCATTTCCACGCAAGGGCTGCAGGGCGGTCTTAAGGTGGACTAGGAGGATTAGTGTTGCCACTTGGTCCACCAAGCCCTGACTCACCGTCGGCCGCCTGCAGCTCCGCCACGCTGCGCCCGCAGCAGCCGCCCAGCGGGGACGGACCACCCGCTGCCGCAGCGGCCGCCAGCACCGCCGCATCCGCCGCCTCGCCCTCGATCCCCGCCCCCGGCCCCGCCGCGTGCGGCAGCAGCAGCCGCAGCACCTCCGGCGCCAGGTGCAGGTGGCGGTACTGCTGCCCCTGCTGCTGCTGCTGCTGAACCGTTTCTCCACTGAACCGCTCGTCCACGCCCACCGCGGCCTGTGGAAACCGCGATCTGCCCAGGGTACTGCTGGGGTACACTTCCAACTGCCCCGCTTCCTTTGCTGCAACTGCTGGCTGAGTAATGGTACGGCCAGAAGGGCTGCTCTTTGGCCGGGGGCCCTGGGGCTGCTCCTTGTGCTGGAGCTGCGCTTCGCAGCCGGAGGCTGAGACGCGGTTGCCGCAGGCGCTGTGCTCGATGCCCTGTGCGGCGGGTTGGCGGCGGCGGGGGCGCTGGAGGCTGCTCTGTGGGCCGACCGGCGGCTGTGTCTCAGCGAAGCGGGCGCTGCTGTAGCTGCTCGCACCAGCGGGGAGGGAGGTCCAGTGACGCCGCGGGCGGCGGGCGCACAGCCCCGCGTCAGCAACCTGAGGAGCAAGATGGCAGAGGACGAGGGCTCTCAAGGCCACCCCGACCAGTGTCTGCAGTTCTCTGCGATAGGCGTTCGGCTGGACGGTGGGCAGTACCAGCCGCTAGGTGCCAAGCAGGCTGGTAGGCGTCAAGGCCTACCGTGCAATATGGGTCAATGCAGGCTTTACGTACCTTGGCCACGAAGCCCCGGCGGTCCGTGTGCGACTCGAGCAGGAGCACGTTGGGCGCCGTGAGGTTACCGTGGTGGCCGCCCACGCCGTGCAGGTGCTGCATGCCCAGCGCCACCTCGCGGGCGGTGCACAGCGCCGCCCGCAGCCCCAGGTGCGCCGACCAGCGGGGGCGCTCGGCGAAGCAGCGCCCGCGGACGGCGCGGCGAAGGTCACCCTTCACACGTATGGATTAGGGCAGCGTGCAGCATGGGTTAAGGGGTCGGTTGGGGCTCTGCGTTCTACGTAGAAGGCCTTGCAGAGGACTTCCCTGGATCCCTGCTCCGTGCACCTACAGGTAGTGCAATGCACTCGCAGTACGGTACCTGCATGCTCGCCATGTGGGCCCGGAACGACATGCGCGGTCAGGTGCGGCACCTGCTGGGCAGCACCTTGCGCCGGGAACTAGCCACATCGCTCAGCTCCGTCTCCACCCGCTGCTGCCCCACTGTAGCACCCCACATCCGCACCAGCAACCCCAAGCTACCCTGGCCAGCCCTTGGCCACGTGCCGCATGTGCGCTGCCGCTCCCACGCACCAGGATGCACAGCTCCGAGACCAGCAGTATGAGGAAGTCGCCCCGCCGCGGGCGCAGCCGGTCCATTACGGCCGCCACCGCCTCGCCGCCCGCCAGCATGGACCTGCTGGTGGCGCTAATGTCCACCACCTCCAGCGCCTCGGTGCCCAGCAGGCCGCTGTCAAGCTGGCTGCTGGGCAGGTCCATCAGGTCCGCCAGGGTGGGCAGCGAGCCGTGGTTCCAGGGGGCCACGTGTAGGGGGCATGCGGTTGGAGGCGAGGGCGCGGCAGCGGCAGCACCACGTGTTCGGGGCTCGGAGGCGAAGGGGGTGGAGCTGGAGGTTGCGGGGTGCCAGGTGTGGGAGAGGTACAGCCCGCGGGCGAAAAAGTACTGCGGAGGGAGCGGGAGGTGTTCGAGGGTGGGGTGGGGGCTGAGGGGGCCGGCTGGGGTTGAGCAAGGGTGGGTGGCGTTGGGATGGGTTTCGGCAGTTGGGAAGGCGTGGCGGGGTTTGGGGAGGCCGTGGTTTGGGGAGGCCGCAGGGCGTGGGCGTCGACTCACCTGGAGCAGGTACGGGTGCGAGAGGTCCTGGCTCAGCAGCAGGTTGAGCGCAGCGCGGAGGTCAGCGCCGGGTGCGGCGTCACGCAGGAGCATGAACTTTGCCGACACCTTGGCGCCTCGCCATATGCCTAGTGACAGGAAGTAACGGCAAGCCCGGCGACGGTTAGGAGTGTGTTCGTTGGGAAACGCCTGTGCAGGTGCTGTCTGATGCTACTTTTGTTTGTAGGCAAGTGCGTGCACGGGCATAGGCGCCTTCTGCTGCATTACCAGCGAGAACTCCCAGGAAGTCACTACGGATGCTGACCACGCGGCTGACCTTCGAATACAACGCTGTCGACCGCACTTGCGGAGTCCAATGCATCTAGATGGATGTCCTCCAGTAGCGCTTCCAGGCCGTTGACCACGCGCAAGGAAGTGAGACTGGACAGAGCAGGGGGAGCAACCGCGCCCCACAAATCGTGTTCTGCATCGCTAGGTGAAAGCAGCAAGCTGGAAAGGCTCGAGCTGGACGCAGTAGATTCGGATTCAACGTTGTTGGTGTTCAGCCAAAGAGAATCGTCGTCAAGCCTTCCCGACAGCGACGAGCGACCCGGTGCCGGAGAATCCGAGCCATCATATGCCCTACGGCACTGTCCTGGTAGGCAGCCTCCGCGCAAGCAGCCGAGCAGTTTGAGCAAGCAACCGACCATTGCGCATGGTCTCAGCTTCGGCTATGGAATGAATACGGTCACGCACATGTACATTTATCTAAGTCCTAACAAAAGCCTGTTATGTCATAGCGTTCCAGCATGCCAGCGAGGACAGCTGGACACATGAGCAATTCCGCCAACCGCTCCCATGAACTGGACAATCTGCTTCTTGTGTTGCGTGACGCCCTCACATCATCACATCATCAATCTAAGTAACATTCATATTTTGCATGTACAGAGGTGCGCTTCAATCTCACCCCTGGCAAAGTTACAATTTCGTGAGCAGGAGGCTCCCCTGGCTGTGAGGCGCTACCAACTGGCTTGCCTTGCGTGGTGGGATGAGCTGCAGGCCTGGCCTGGCATAGCCTGGAACATACTGAAAGACGGACATGCAGTGATATTACCGAATTTTGCGGTCCATAGCGCTGTGAGCCAGGGGATGTACACGCAGGCACGACCCAGTGCCCTTGCCGTGCTTGTTCGGCATTGGGACCTGACAGCCTGCACTGGTGTATAGCAGGATGCAGTGAGGGGAGGTACATCGCATGTATCAAAGCAAGGCAAGGTCAGAAAGGCCTGCACTGGTGTATACTTTACCGCCACCTCTTGCGAATCTCCCTGGTCACAGGCGTGTCCAGGTTTGCCCTCGCATCGTGTGCTTGTTGCACTAGCACCCTAGCGCACATCCAGCGCCATACCAGCTTGGTGGGCCCAACGGTCCTCAAGGTCGAAGCCCGACACTCCGCTACACAGCGCCCGGCTGCCTGGCGACGATGCCGAGCTGCACTGTTACTCCCAGGGGAGCTTCCACGTTTATTTCGAGCCTTTCTCCTGCCTGCACAGCAACGCCTGCCCGTTTTCGTTAGTCCGGTATGGTCAGGGAAGCTCCCCTGGTACTGGTACCTCCGTGAGCAGCATACGGGCAGCATACGGGCTACAGCAACGCGTCTTCACGGCATCGACCTGCATCGACACGGTATGGCATGTGCGGCACTGAGGTCCTGAAATAAGTGCACCTCCGTCGATTGGAACGCTACGGTATCACGGCGCGGCTGGGACAGCAAGCGTGCACCAGGGGTGTGCACAGACACGGCAGGCGAGGCCAGCAACGCGAAACTCTCCTTCCTCAAGCCCCAACGTGCGAAGTCCAACCTAGGCCTGTGGTTTCAACCAGACAGCGAACTGCAGCAAATCTCTACCAGCACAACGCACGTACGGTTAACCACTTGGCCATAACAGATGGCAGACGCATCGCAGCGAGGCCAGCGTACACGCACGTGCGAAGTCCACGGAACGGCGAGGAAAGGAGCCCGACGCAGGCAGGGGCTGGCGGCCAAGGCTCCTGCTGGTTGCCCCGGTGCGCTTGGTAGCTCCAAGCGGCTGGCCATGCTCGGGAGGCGTACGGGCCGCGAGTACACGACTCCGGGTGCAGGGACACCATGCGCCAAGGCACCACAAGCTGCCCAGGTAGGGTTGCCCATCGACACATCCCTCGAGTACGGAGTCACGGGAAGGCTTTGATCGATATGGACTCACGCACGCACTTCCCCTCCTGGGCACCCCGCACCCGCACCCGGACATGGGCTTCCATGGTGTGCGTCTGGACACCATAACCGTCGGCCATCCTCTGTGACTCCGCGGCCACACAACTCGGCGCAAAGCTCGCTGCCAAGGCAAAACCCGGTTCCCGGTCCCCAGCCTCCACTGCTTGAGACCCAGTTGATATGAATCCCAGCTGGCCGGCACCACAAGAAAGGCTGTCTACGTTCAACCCTTACACAAATTCCGCTGGTGTCACAGGTCCGCCTTACTACACCCCTTGTGCTCACAGGTCAACCACGCGCGCCCATGCCACCCGCACGTGGGCCTCCTTGAAGGGCGTGTTGGACACCACCACCGTCAACCAGCCCTGCTGACTGAAGAGCTTGAGGAGGGACTCAAACCCGTGGTCGTCCGACACCAGCGCCAGAACGCCCTTGGGGGAGGCCGGCAGCGCCGGCGAGAGCGACGGAGCGGGCAGGACGCGGGAGCGGGGAGGCTGCGGGGCAGCGGGGCAGCGGAGCGGGGCAGGGGAGCAATGCAGCGGGGTAAGGGAGCGGGGCTTGCGTTTGCGGCGACTTGCAGTAAGAGGTAGCGTTGGTGGACACCAGCGGGTCCGCGTAACTATGCGCCAACACGCTGAAGCAGGCCGCTGGGCCACGGAGCCATGCGTCGCTGCGGTACGTGCCGCTGACCCACAACCACGCAGGAGCGCCGCAGGCCACGTCACCCCGTTCCCTGCGCCGAAGTGTTGCAGAACCTATCCAACGTGCATTGCCTCAGCTTGTCCAGCGCCCACCCCGCCCCAACCCACCTCACGACCCTCCACCGCCCTTACCCGCAAGGACATGGGCAGCTCCTCGCGCATTCGCCCGCCTCCATACCCATACCCATACCCCCAGTCCTCCTCGTCCTCCTCCTCGTCCTCGTCCACCTCCTCCCTCTCGCCGTCATCCTGCCATAGCTCCCTCCACGCCTCCTCGTCCACACCGTCCCACGGCCCCGGAAGCTCCTCCTCTCCCTCCTCCTGCTCCTCCGCAGCCATTCTTCCGGCCACCACCTTGCCACCCCTAGCCCCCGGCACCTTCCCTTGCTGCCCCTTGCTCCCGCCCTTAGCCCCCGCCCCGGGCTGCCTCCCCAGCAGCAGTGTGGCTGTGGCGTAGCGCTCCATTGCCTGGTCTGCGCTCTGGCGGCCCATGGGCACAGCCGTCACCCGCACCCCGCACTTGGCCAGGATGCCCTTGAGGTCGTAGCCCTTCTTGCGAGAGGGCAGGGCGGCGGCGGCCGCGTCACGGTACCTGCATGCAGGCGGGCGGTGTGGGGAGGGGGCGTTCGGCGGCGCGGTGCCTGCCTGTGCATGCGGTGGGCCCAAGCAGCGTGCCGTTGCGGCGACAGCGCGCGCGGTACCTCCGAAAGGGCTCGCGGTAACCCACGTGTAAGCAGCACCCAACCCCCAACACGCGAGCATTACTGCCTGCCCTCCCGGACTTCAGCAGTGTAGGGCAGCCGGGAGCCCTGAGCCTTGTTGCCTCCAAACCACCACGCGCCCCACCGCTCACCGCTGCGCCTTGTCCGACTTGAGGTACTTCTTGGCCTTGGGGTTGTTGCGCACGCGCTTGCTGTGCTCGCGCTGGTGCAGCTGCTGGAAGTGCTTGGCCAGCTTCTCGGGGCTCTTCTGCTTGGCGCCGCACAGCGGGCAGCGCAGCGGCTCGTCGGGGTCGACGTGGGCGTCCAGGGGGTGCTGGGGGCAGGGAGGGCAATCGCAGGGTTGGACTGAAAGAAGCGCATCGGCACGCGTGCAGGTAACGAGCGCTTGGCACGGCGTAGCCATAATTTGCTGGCAGTGGAGGTACCACGAAGAGCAAGATATGGGATCCTGTCCGCGTGCGTCACAGTCGCTTTGCACTGCATGGCCAGGGCTTGCTGGGGCAGGGTCTCGCCGGGGTCCAAAGTCGGTATCCAGGTATCCAGGGGGTGCTGGGGCTAGGGGGCGTGGGCAGGTGGCGTGGGCAGGGGTCCGACCGACAACGAGAGAAGGTAGCCCAATGCGGCTACAATGTGCCGTTTTGCACTTAGTAGGACTGCTTCATGCGGCGTGGACGAGGGCGACTTGGGGCAGGAGGCGGGGGTGGAAAGGCAGAGGGTGAAGCAGGCCGGGCAGCCAAGTACTGCCCTTCGCACTGCGTTTGTCGGCGGGGCATTGGAGCTCGAAGTCCGGTGGCTTTGGGCCCCTGCTCCAGATATAAGCAGGTAAAGTGCTTGCCCACATGTGGCGGTCCAATACGCCCCTTTCTTGCGTGCTTACGGACTAAGAGAGTGCCGTGTCCCCAAATCCAGAGGGTGACCCTCCGTCTAACGCACCTCGAAGTCTGCCTCCCCCTGCGCCGCGTCCCACAGCGGGGGCACGTAGTTGAAGGTGTGGTGGTTGCCGAACGCCTGGATCTCAGCCACCTTGCCAAACCGCTTCAACGCCCCCCTGCGCGCAGGCGAGGGAGAGCCTACTCGCACTCGCGACAGCACGTGTTTGGGCCCTTGCCAACAACATGGCGCTATGTACGCACCTTACAACGAAGCAGCATGTCGCAGCAGTGCCAGCAAAGTGTTGGTCCTCGCCGCACAAACATGCCGACCGTGTGGTTTGTGCGCCCATCAGCCCATATACAACCCTTTGCACTTCTATACAAGGCCCTCCACCCGACCGCACCCACCGCAAGTTGTCCACCACCCTGTGGTGGTCCAGCACCACCGGGTACTTGTTGTCTGGTGGGGGAGGTAGGGATATAGGCGTTGAGGACACCCTTCAAGTATGGAAGGATGGCGTGAAGGGGGGGCCACACAGCCTCGCGACAGGCACAGGGAGACAAGACAGGCAGTCATCCTCCTGCATGCCGTAAGAGTTACACTACAGCTTGACCCCTTCCGTTCAACACGCAAGTGCGCACACTGTCAGCAACCGGACTCACCCAGGTCCCACAGCACGTACACCTGCGTTGCCTCCTTTGCCGCCCTCCTGGCAGCCGCGTGACCGCCCTCCCCCCAGCTCCCCGCCTCAGCCTCCACCTCGTCCACCCCTGCTGCTGGGGCGTTGGCCCTGCTGTCCGGCACAAGCCTCCAGCCGTCCTCGAGGCTGGGCGGTCCGGTCACGTCCATCACTTCCACGAAGGCGGCACCCAGAATGTTATCAAGTTCATCCGCCGCCTGCTGCTGCTTCTGCAGTTGACTGGTCGTGCCGGTAGCCCGAGCCTTGCGCCCCTGCGCCGCGCCCTTAGGTATCCCCTCCTTGGCCTTCCGCTTGGCTGCAGCCTTGCCTTCCTGCTGCTGCTGCTTCTCCGCTTCCCCCGCAGCAATCGCCTCCCGCGGTGCCTCCTCCTGACTGCCTCGCTGCTGCTCGACCACAGACGGGTCGCTCGCCCCACTGCCCGGCCGCTGCTCCTCACCGCCCTGCGCAGGGGCGACTGAGGCAGCCGCTGGGCCCTTACCCTTGGCCTTGATGTACCCCCTCCTGGCGCGACCGCCACCGCTGTCATTGCCACTGTCACCGCCACTACTGTCACCTCCCTCAGCTTGCACTGTTTTTGCTGGCTTCCGCTGCCGCTGGGCCTTCCCCGCCTTTGCAGAGACAGCGTCAGGCGCCGCAGCTGCAGCACCAGGAGCCTCCTGTGCCTCGTCTGGGGAATTGCTGCCCTGCCCTGTGGCCGGGGCAGGCCCTTGATGATTGCCTAGTTGCTTATGAATTGATTTCTTCTTTGGATTGGAGTCTGAGGGCTGCCTGGGCGCCGCCGCTGCGCTGCAGCTAATCAATGGGCAGCGGTGAGGTCCATGAAGTTGTGCGTGCCGAAGTGGCCCATTTGACGCTGACAGCTGGGCATGTAGCCCATGGCTGTCTGGACGCTGCGCTTTCGCTGATAAGGAGTAACAACACCGGTTTCCAGCGCGAAGCGGAGGTGTATGTTGTAGCTGCGTAGGGAACAAGGAGGCACGAGGGCGGGAACAGGTTGCGGGCGGTACACGTGGCTGGGGTCCGGAAGCCTTTCAGGAAACATGGCAACGTCTGATCTAATTATTGGTCACTGCATACTTACCATGTGCATGCTGTTGGAAGTGAACGTAGGTGAGGCACAGGCGCAAGCGGACCGGCCTGGCGCGCCTTGCAGCATGTTTGCCCCTCCTCGACGCTGTTGCTACCTTGTGTCTAGCCCATAGATCTCACATGTCCTTCTGACCTTAAGTAAGGCTGTTGATGGTAGCCGTGCGCTGGATAGCAACGCGCCGCGAGCGTGACACTGAAGAGCCACACTTGCTTTGGCACCGCAGAACCCGCACACGTCGCAGAAGAGCTATGTGTATCCAAATTAAAAAATTGTGGTAGTTCATGGGAGCAATCGGTGTCACGCGACTGGTTCGCGCCATGCAGTGCACGGCATGCTTCGGCGTGCTTGACGGTAGCGACGCTCGCCACGAGACTAGCAACTGCGGATTGGACTTGATTGCAAGATAAAATTTCTGGAATTGGTTAACATCCACCACCGGTATCGGCCACGCGAAAAGAGCCGTAAAAACGACCGGTACAAACCGTAGTTTCCGCATAACAATACAACCACAAGCGCACACCACTACGATGGACGTCTCGCTCTCGGGAAGTCCTTGACGGACCGTCGGCGTTCCAAGCACGCCACCACCTGCTGAGCGCAGGCGGCCTTAAAAATGGGCGGTAGACACAGCTCCGCCAAGGGCCCGAACAACACCAACCCACATGCCCCAACACAGCAGAATGGCGCGGCTCGCACGGGGGCAGTCGGCCAAGGCCCTGCTGCCGCCAGTCTGCGGGTAGTGTCCCTGCTGGCCGGAGCCACGGACGCCGTCCGCGCCCTGGGCGCCTCCCACATGCTCGTGGGCCGCACGCACGAGGTGTGTGTTGACTGCAGACTCTTGCTGATGAAGCAACAAATTTGTGACTAGGATGCTGGTTGTGCGAGTCGTGCATGCTGCAATGGCGCCTCGGACCCACGGGCCACTTGCAAGCAAGCCACTTGCCAACCGTCGCCCTGCATGCCCCTCACACAGCCCTTATCCATAGCCTAGTGGCCCTTGGCCTCAATTGACGGTCACCGTTTGCACTGTCAAGCTATTGCGTCTTGCGCTCTCGCCTCCTTTCAGGCCCCATGCGCCGTAAGCTAGTCGCAGGTACGCCGCCACCACCCACGCCAACCAAGTACGCAACCCATAACCCACACTCTTCAACATCGCGTTCCCAACACCCCATTCGCTCCAGTGTGACTGGCCGGAGCTTGCCTCCCTGCCCGCCCTCACGGCGGACAAGCTGGGAGACCTGGGGCCCTCGGACGTCAACGATGCGATGGTGGGTGCAAGGGGTGGCGCGGCCTGAGGCCCCGGGTCCAATCCTGCCCGGACCGCCGTGTTAGCTTCTCCCTTGCACGCCTGTTTCCCTTGAAACTACCTCCTCCATGCCCTCCCGAGCCCCGTACCTCACGCCTTCCGCGTCTGCTCCCACTGCCGTGCTGCCGCTGTTGCTGCTGCCCCTGATCGTCTCCGTTTGCAGTCCACGTGCTCGGACGCGCTGCCTACGTGCAGCCCCACCGCCACTTCAAGCCGCATGCTCCCTCAGGCCTGGCCCCCAATACACTCTTGCTTTTGGCCCCGCTCCTACAGTCCGCGTGCTCCAGCGCGCTGCCCACCCTAGGCTGGGCTGGAGGTGGCCCCGCGCTGCTGGAGCAGGGCCTGTCGCCGTACCGTACGGACGTGGGGCGGCTGGTGGAGCTGCGGCCGGACGTGGTGCTCACGCAGATGCAGGTGGGCGGGGGAGGCGGGGCAGGCGGGGGAGGCAGGGGGCACAGCAGCACGGTGGGCAGGGGAGGCAGGGGAGGCGCTGTTGGGGCTGCAGCTTCTGACACGCAACGAAGGGAAGGGGGAAATTCGGGCAGGGGCTGGGAAGAGTGGGTGGCAATTGATGAGGCTGGGTCAGGGCGCACGGTGAATGGGATGCAAGGGAAGCACCCCAAAGTATAAACGCCTCTATGTATAGGATGGCCCTGCTTTGCGGCTGTACTGTAGTCTGTCTAGTAACTGCTTGTTGACTGCGGCCCCTCCCGCCCGGGGCTCCTACCCTTGCTCCCAACCCCGCACCCTCTGCCCCCTCCTGTAGGGCCTGGGCCCCGACGTGTGCGTGGGGCACTACGCTGCCGCCCTGGAGCAGCTGCTGGGGTACGCCCCTGTGCTGGTGCAGCTGGAGGCGGGGGAGCTGGGGGCCGTGTGGGGGGACATGCGGGCGGTGGGCAGGGCGCTGAGGCTGCAGGACGGAGGGGAGGCCGCCATACGAGGTGGGCGGAGGGACGAAGGGGGCATGCATGCAAGCATGGACTGAGGTGCATGCGTGCAACGCGGCCGGCCGAGTGCGTGAGTTCGGCGTGCATTGCAATTTCTCGGCTCCGGGCAGCCATAGCATTAAGCCGCTTGGCTCGTGGACAGCGGGTCAAGGTGCCTGGCCTCTTGCGAGCTGTAGCGGATTGCGTCATTTCCTTGGGTCTGGCAGGCTGCTGCCCTCTTGTCGCCCACCTGGCGCTGTCCTGCACGCCCCGCAGGCCTCAAGAAGCGGCTGGATGCCGCTGCCGCCGTGGGCCGGGGACGGCCTGCGCCCCGCGTGGCGTGCATCCAGTGGCCCGACCCGCTGTTCGCGGCAGGGGGCTGGGTGCCGCAGCTGCTGGACATGGCAGGGGCGAGGGACGTGCTGGGGAAGGTGGGTGTGCGGGCGGGGGGGGGGGGGGCTGAACTGAGGCGGCAGGACAGGTGGCCTTGGCGCGAGGGTGCGGGGGGCGGCTCGTGGCCGCTGGCCGGCCAAGCAGTGTCTTGGTTGCACGGTGCAGCTCACTGTCACGAGGGGCAGGCGTGATGTGGCTACATGTCATGCGACCAAGTGTGACACTCCTGGTACACTACGGGGTAGTCAGCTTGTCTTGGATGCCGCTTACAGTCCTCTCATGCGCTGCTGCTGTCCGTGGCTCTGCGCCTGGGCCTGGCTGTCCACCTGCTTTTGCCATTCACTCTTTTTCATGTCGCCATGCTCCATGCATGCCTACCAGGTGGAGAACTCTGTGCAGTTCACACCGCAGCAGCTGGCCGAGTCCCGGCCAGACGTAGTGGTCTTTGCGCTGTGCGGCTACAGCCTGGAAGCTTCGATCAAAATGGCGCGGGAAGCCATGCAAAAGCTGGGGGAAGCTGCAGCTGCAGCCGCCGGGGGCAGGGGTGCGGCCGACGCGTTGCGGCGTGCGAGGGTGGTGGTGACGGATGGGATGCACGTGTTCAGCCGTCCGGGGCCATGGCTTGCGGAGTCGCTGGAGGTGCTGGTGGAGGCGCTGCATGGGGAGGCTCAGGGGTACGGGCACGAGGGCAAGCTTTGGGTGGACTTGGGCAGCGAGGCTGCTGGTGCTGGGGCAGGGGGCAGCAAGACGGGGGCAGCGCTGGTGGCGGGGACAGGGTAGATGGGTGGCTCTTACATAGGCGCAGGCCAGGAGTACTTGCGTGCTTCGTGTTGCATGCTATACGGCATGCAATTTTGGTCTGTTGTTGTTTGCATCACAGCTCACCGTACGCACACCAATGCACAGCGCGCGGCCCAGGTGTTAGCTCGACATCGTGTACGTCTGATCTTACAGTTTTGGTCCTCTTCCAGAGCCCAGCCCCGTCCCAGCCGGCTGCTGGCCGGGCTGGTCCCGCCCATTAGACACACGGGGGTTCCACCCCTCTCGCTGTATGCTGCATGCTGTTAACACGTATAGCGCAGAGGCCAAGCGAACACCCTGTAATGAGCCCTGTACTTATTAATGCGTTGAGTCTTGAGCAAGCCAGGGAATCCCTGGATCAGGCCTGTTGCCGACGCATCCCACCACGACAGGCTTACTATGAGAGTGGTGCTCCCTGCCGGTGCGGAGCTCGCAACAATTTAGCCTCACCAGCCAAGCGTACTCTGCCAAGAACCGATTGCCGCACACGAGTACGTGCGCTGCGCCGTACAGAAGGGCAAGGGGCCGCGTGGCATGGCCGCATGCTCCCCCAATCCCCGCGCCCCTACCCCGCGCACGTGCTTGCATCGCCTTGGGGCCTAGTGGCGGGCCCTTACAGTCGCTGCTAGACACACGAAGTCCACAAAGCCTCACGGCAGCGGCGTGCCAAGAGCTGGCTGCTGCGTGCTAGTTGGCGTAGAGGCGGACGGCGACGTGTGCTGCAGCTGCGTGCCCGCAAGTGCGCCCCTGGAGGTATGGCCGTGCGAAGGCGCCAACAGCCGTTCCAGACCGGCTCCTGCTTCCGCAACTGTGGTCGCAGATTTTGTTGATGCAAGCGCGTTGCTGTCTGCGCCGCAGGTGCTCAGCCCAGCGCAGGCTTAGGTGCACGCTGCGGTGTGGCAGTGGTGTTGCACGGTGCTGGGCGGCGCTTGTGCGCAACGCAGTTGCATACAGACGTGGCGTCGAAGCCAGGTCCACAGTCAACGGCAAGAGTCCCGGCTACCTCGTCTGCAGTGTCGCGGCGCTTCGTTGCGTTGACCCGGTAGGAGTTTCCGGACAGGCCGCCGGGGCCCGGGCGCCCTGCGCCGCCCACACTGGACATGTCACTGGATATCGCTGCCGGCCCAACCGCTGCAGCAGGACGCGCAGCCATGTAACCGCTGGTTGACATAGAGCGTTGCTGCCCAAACTGAGTGCTTGCGCACAGCCGATGTCACAGCCGCACCCCGATGGCCTTGCTCCCCACTGCGGTGACCCGATAGGGGTTGGCGGACAAGCAGTCGGAGCGTCAGGCGCTGGCCAGGTGTGGCTCTGTCTTAACCCGGGCGCTGCCCCATGATGACGGCTGAACGAGCAGCAGCAGCACCGCCGGTTGGTGGCTGCCTTTGCTGCCACAGCTGGGCTGCTTGGCAGCTCCGCTAGGCTCCGCTGTCACAGCCGCGGCCCAACGGCGGTGCTTCCCAGGCCCTCCCAGCGGAGGTCACAGTCGTCGCCGCCTTCGATGCCGATGGTGTCACAGTCCTGCAAAGGTGCCAGCCGTTGAGCAATACAGGGGAGGTCATACAGCGGTTGCAATGAAGAGCACGGCAGTGAGCTGGCCTACATTGCAGCAGGCTAGCTAGGATTGTAGTAGGCAGCCAAAGCCATTGCCAGCTGCAAACCCGAGTGTCCTAGGACTCGTACCCAGGAGCCTGCCCCGTCGTCATAGTGGTTGAAGCGCCTGGGCTCCTCCGCTGCCGTACGCTGCCGTACGTTCCGCATGGCCTCCAGGCGCTGCCGGTCGATGCCCGCCCGCTTGGCCGCTGCCCGCTTGCTGCGGTCGCCCAGCACCATGACGCCGTCGTCAGCATCGCACGCAGTAGCACTCACGTGCTGGGGGAGGTAGGAGCTGTCCAGCAGGGGCTGCCTAGGGGCTGGCACGCCTTGAGCTCTGATTGGCTCGAGGCGAGAGCGAAGTGCCGCTGAGTATGTGGCCTGCTTGGCACTGCCGCTGGCAAGCGCATGTGTGCCGCTTTGTGCCTGGGTGCTGACCCTCGAGCGTGTTCCCAGAAGCCTGAGCAGGCCTGTGCCAGCTCTATCTGACGGTTGTGTAGCACCTTTCTCCTTCTCGTCGTATGATTCTCTGCACCAAGCAAAGGGAGAGGATGTAAACAATGCAGTCGTGCGCCCGAGGTTCATGGGTACAGCCTGAAAGCTGGTGCACGTCGCCAAACCTGTCCTTACTTAGTATTGTCTTTCCCCTCAGTCGTCTTGCGCACAAAACGGTCTATATTGCGCTGCATAAGGTCGAAGGCTGTCACTTCTTGAAAATTTGGTTAGAGGGCTACCAGCGACAGACCTATACTACACGTGACTGAGCATATAGTATGTATACTTTGTTTATGAAGCTTGCCGATTAGGCGTCCTGGTGACTGGAATGGAAACCCAACCCAACCCCGACTCCAAGGGCCACGAGTTGCGTCTCATAGAGCTACCTTAGCGGTGATGTAATTATAGGACATTAGAAGACCATGCAAGCTTCTGTTCCACCGGCCGCTGCCCCTGTGCGTCGGCCCCTGATAAAGAAACGAAAGTACCGTCCGCTCGACGCAAAAACCTGGTTCGAAGGCTCCCTGCGCCTAATCGGATGGATTCTGATCATCTGCTTATCCGTGGCGACCGGTGGGCTCTGGATGATGTATGAGGTACGCTCCGGAGACCTCCCTTGCCGTGGCTGTGGGACATGCTCGATGCCACGTGGTGTCACTGAGTCCGTCTACTCTTCCTGCAGTTAAAAGTACTGAACAGACACGACACGGACTTTCGGGACTTTTACTTTGACCAGCGTATTACGACGGATATCAACAAGTAAGAATGTGGGCGATGGGGTGCCTTTGTGTCTCTTACCCCCCGGTGTGAGAACCCAACATTATGCAGACTGGCACCGCCGGAGTGCATGCGAAAGCAGCTCTGCCACTTTCCAGTGCAAAAGCTTTGTAAAAAATCGCTCCGTATGCGTTGCCTCCGCACCGCCATGGCACGCCAAGCACGCAACCACCCTGTACATCCCATCTTGTCCTCTCCCCATCCTCATTACCACCGCTGCTCACGCCGGTTTCCTGCCCTCGCGCACCAGTCGCTACCACAAGAACTTCCTGCTGGCACAAAATTGCTGCAACAAGGACCCCGTGTACGTGCCCAGCTCGGTCAGCTGCTTCGAGTACTTCCCGGACATCTACGACCCGGGGCCGCCCTATTGCAAGCCCATCATCTACATCGAGTGCCAGGACATGCGCAGCACGTCATGCAACGTGGTCGGTCCGCAAGATCTCGCCTGAATGCAGATGCAGTAAAGATTTGCCACGTCCATGCAACAGTACACCAGTGCCGTGCTGCCATCCTATGCTGTTCGCTCCACCGATGCAACCTTGCCCTGCCATACGCCCTCCCCTGACGGCTGCCCGACAAACCACTCAAGTCCCTTGCCCATCCCTACCCCCACCTGCCCGCCCGCCCACCCGCCGTGCCCAGACCCGCAACGTGCTGTACTCGCTGGTGGGCCTGACACGTGCGGGCGTGTACGACAACTGCCTGCTGGCGGGCCGCGTGCGCGTGGGCGTGCAGCAGGTGTCCTCGCAGCAGATTGCGCTGGTGGGCTACTACCGGGGCGTCAGCACCAACGACACGCTGGACATCGGCAACGCATTCGAGTGGGTGATGTCATGGGGTGGGATGAGCGGGGGCGTCGCGCTGAAGCAGTAACATGGCTGGAATGGGCTGGGGACGACGGGAGCTGAGGTGTGCGGCCAGTTTAAGGAGGCTGATTGGCCTTCACAGGAGCATGGTGAAGCGGCAGGTGCGCGTTTAGCACAGCAGCGGGGTGTTTCATGGGCCGTTGTGCTTTGGGCTTGGTACTGCCTCGAAGGTGCACTGACTCAGAGCTTCATATCATGGGCAGCGGCCTGTTCCAGTCCGTAATCGCGCCTCAAGGGCTGGGACATGCGCGCACAGCCGCTGACACAACCGGCGGTCCGTGCTCCCCCTGCAGCATTGACGTCGCCCAAGTGCGGGCCTTTGTGGAGACTGTCGCCTCCCGGGCGCCGCCCGACGAGGTCAACTACGTGCAGCCCAGGTGTGGGACCGAAGACACGATTTGGGGGAACGTGCATAAAGCCTGCAATGCGGTGCCTTGTTGGCTTTGCGCTACATGAGGAAGGCGGCATACGAATAAGATCCAGCGCAGCCCATGGGATGTTGCCAGCGGCCAATTTGACAAGCAAGGCACAGCCGCTGCTATGCCATGCGCTGACACGTCGGACCATGCACGGAAGTTGTTATCCCCCTTGCTGCCACTTACGCCCAGCTCCTCCTCTCACCCTCACCCCGCTGAACCCACAGCGTGAGCCTGTCCGCGTCCGTGTGGCTGGAGGGCCAGCCCGCCTCCATGTCCATGGTCCTGCAGCACGACGAGTCGCGCAGGGCCCGCGCGCCGCCGCCCTGGAACAAGGTCAACAACCTGTGGCCGTGGCCCGGCATGAACAAGCGCTGCGACAACACCAACAAGAACAGCGCGTACCAGATCGCGGGTAAGTGGGCCACAGCAAGGACAGGGGCGTGCGCGGTCAGTGTACCAGAGAGAGATGGGATTGGCCCTGGTAACTTTGCAATCGAAGTTAGCAGCAGGCGCTCATGCTGGCAGAGCCATGCGCCATTGCCCTTGTCAGATGTAGCACTGCGACCGGTTGGCAACAGCTTTGCTGATGCATAGCCTCTTACCAGTCTCCAACACCTCCACACTCACCTTGCCAATGCCTGCAGCCCCTGACCATCCCGTACCAAGTCCAATCCCCGCCACCGGTGTATTGCCCTCCAATCCCAGGCGGCGTGGTGGTGGTGCTCCCCCGCTTCAGCATGGCCGCCCCCGACCTCGGCGCGCTCACCTTGGAGGTGGCGGGCGACCGGCGGCTGGTGGGCGCATGGAACGTCAGCCTTGCGGGCGGCCAGCTGGACGACGAGGTGGGCGGAGCGCAGCTGGTCACGGTGGCGGCGCTCAGCAGCCTCACGGTACGTGCTGGCGGTGGTGGTGTTCGGCGGTTTGCCTTGACAAGTTTCGGGCAGAGGCTCAACGTGGCTCGCACCCATCGTTGTCCGCCTGCATCACCGGCGTAGGTGCCTTTTACTCCTCACGTACGGTCGCTGGTCCTTTGCTGGCAGCTGTCGCCAATGCCCAGGGCCACGGCGGCCTGCTCGATTGCGGGCTTCATGCCGGCGGCGGCCCTCGGCATGCACTGGTGTTGCGATACGCTGCGCCACGACCAGACCTGTCGCACACCACATCCATGCATGCGTAACCCTACATGCTCCTGATGCCACCACGCCCTCCCGCCCGGCAGGTCATGACGGGCATGGTGCCCTCCCTGGGGACGTGCCGCGGCTGGCGCTTCAGCGCCGATCCCAAAGACTTCAAACCCCGTTACAGCCCCGTGTGGACGGGGCCGCTGTCGGAACTGCAGGCCGGCACGACTTTCGGGCCGTACCAGCAGGTGAGGGGAACAGCCGGGGGTGGCCGTGCGACTGTACCTACTGCAAGGCAAGACGGTTTGCTCAGGCGCGGCGGTAGGGAGCCATATGTCGGGCTGTGTGCGTTCCCTACCCCTCAGCCCAAAGCCTCCTTGCCCTGGTGTCTACTACTGCCTCAGCGTGCCTTCTTGCAAGCTCCTTCTCACCTCCCTTCTCGCGATAGCCCCTCCCTAGCGCGGCCACTCCCATCGGTCCTCATTCACCCTCCGTTCCACCGCTGTCGCTCTCTTCTGTCTGGCCAGTAACCTGCTCCCCCCGTGTTAAGCTTCCCGCGGCCCTGGACCCTGACGCCTAACCACCGCATCTCGCGCTTTGCACGACACCCCCCTCCCCCCTCCCAGTACGTGGGCATCACGGTGCGCGACACGGCCTACCCCCGCCTCATCGAGCTCTTCTTCTACGGCGGCATGTGGTACATCTGGGTGGCCTTCCTCATGGCCTTCATATGGCTGGTCAGCAACAGCCTCATGCTCTTCATCATCATCCTTGTATGGGTGAGTCGTGCTGGCAGGGTTTGCACTGTCCTTTGTAGCGGTAGTGAGAGCTGTGAGGCCGAAGCGCGCACTTGCGTGCGTACCTGCATGTTCCCTGGCCCCTGCCTCCTTCCACCCTGACCAACCCCCGCCCCTTACGCAATCCGACTGCCTTCAGCCCTTCAGCACGCGCTGCAGTATACAGGGCTTTCCCTTTCCCTTGTACGTGCGCACGTGTATTGCGTTATTTTCCTTCCTCACCACACACCTCCCGTTTCGGTCTTTGCCGCCTTGTAGTGCCCGCCGCTACTGCGTTCCTGCACGCAACGTTGGACCCTGACGCCTCCCACCCTTTGCACTTTTGCTCCCCGCAGTGGAACGTTCGCAGCAACAAGGGCCTGCCGCCGCTGGTGTACCGCTACATGCGCAAGTACAGGGGGTGGTGAGGGGGGTCGGCGGAGGGCGGCCAGGAGGCGGTCGCCGCGGAGAGGAGGGCGTACAGGGGAGGGAAAGAGGGCCATGCGCAGCTGCTTGCCAGTGGGCTGCAAACGCAGTCTGGTGCACGGTTATGGCTGCTATGAGGTCGGCAGTTGTGTGCAAAAGCGTACGCAGGGTTGAGGGGCGAAGTGGGGTGCATGGCGGGGGTCCAGGCAGGTCCGATGCGCCTGTGCTGTTGTTGAAGAGGAGCAATATGCTTGTCGCGGTGCAGGCAGAAGAATTGAATTGGCATCGATGGACGATGCAGGCATGACTGCCTCCCTTGGTGGTTGAGTCTGGTTTGCAGAGCCAGGCCAGCGTGCATAGCACTACATACCCGGGTGACAGCGCGTCCCTCGCGCTTTCCCCGATGGGGCGCTGGCAAGGCGGTGCTCCAGGGGCCTGGACTGTAGCGGGTTACGTTCGGAGGTGTGCGCCTGCACAGACCAGCAGTTAATGGTGGTGGGGTGCAGAGGTTGCGTGCGCGCCTGAGGTACAGCTGCGGGAGGTGCTGCAACGCAAGGAGTGCGCGCACGCCCCTGCTGCTTGGCGTGCGCTCATGGCACTCGCTGTGCCGTACCGCACGCGTTGAGGATGCCGGTTCACAGTTGCATTTCATGGGACAGGCGGTTGCAGGGTGCGGCCAGGTTTGGTGGGCTGCTGGCCTGCCCTCGTGGAGTACGGGAGCTTCTTTGCCTGCCACTGCCGTCTTGGACGAGGTACCTGGTACGGTACCCAGTAGCCAGCGCTTGGAATACGCAGATGTCTGATTGGGGGTGACTGGGCTCAACTAGGGACGCTGCGGGCGTGTGAGGTGTCGCTGCAGGCACAAGCGCCTAAAAGGAGACCACCAGCATGTGCCTGCGGTACACAGCTGCTAGCGCGCTCACAGGGCCGCCTGTGTGGCTGGCCGGCCTGGCTTGCCGTACCCGTACCCAGGGGCAGCCTGGAATTACGGGGACAGGCCCGAGTGTGCCCACTCTGCTGCTCACATCGGCTGCTCTTTGAGCTTGTCAGGCCTCTGTCGGTAACAGCAAAAACTGGCACATCTTACTTCAGGTCTACACACTGAGCAGCTTCCTCCAGCCGCACGTCCAGACCGGCCCCGCATTAGGCACGAACATACTGAGCTTGTGCGCAGGGCTGACAGCACGCTTGCGCAGCTCATCACCAAATACTCAGCAGTGCTCTATGCCTTCGTCCTAAACGCCCTGTCACCTGCTGTCGCCAAGTCGACAAACGCACAGGCAGCTTCGGCGCGTGAAGCTCATGTGTACGAAGCGGCAACCTATGCATGGCCCTAGCACCCTGTACGGCGACAGAGCGCACGCGCTGCGAGTCCACACACACCGCACGCAGACCTGCCGCTCCCACCCGCGCCCCTGTACCAGCACGCCTCCAACCCAAACCAACGAAGTACCTATGCCAGCCGCGCCGCCACCCCCCGCTGCTCGTCCTCCTCCCGCAGCATCTGCCGCACAGCCGCCACCACCGCATCCCCCAGCCCGCCCCCGCCCGCTCCCCCGCCCCCGCCCTGCCCCTCCCTGCCCCTTCCTCCCCCGCCCCCCGAGAACCGCTGCTCCAGCTGCCTGTCCAGCGCCGCCCGCAGCTGCTTGACCAGCACCGCGGTCTGCGCGCGGCACGCCACGCGCACGCCGGCGCCCAGGCCCGGGCCGGCGCCCACCAGCACAGCGCCCTCCGCGTGCAGCACGGTGAGGGGTCCGCCGAAGAGCAGCAGGGACAGGGGCGACACGGCGGTGACGTCGCGTAGGAACAGCCGCGCGGTCTTGACCTGGTGGAGGCGTGTGAAGAGTGGGGGTATGAAACAAACTGACGACGGCCATGTGGTGGCTGGGCGTGGGCTAAGGACAGTACGGAGTGCTCCTGTCTGTAAGCTGGTGTACGCTCAGCACTGGTAGCAGCAGTACTTGAGGGTATAGCCTACTGGTAGATCCGGGACAGTGCCTCGGCCATGCCATGCCGCCACCGCTGCCGCACCTCCCCACTCCCCACGCCCCCACGCCCCCACCTTCTCCAGGTACACCAGGTAGGGGTGGTGCAGCTGCGGCGTGGCCAGCTGCGCCACCACGCTGCTGGGGTGCACCCACACCTCCTCGCCGCCGCCAGGGCCAGGGGCGGCGTCGGACCACCTGGCGGGGCAGGGCACGGGGTCCGGGGAGCGTAGCACGCTAGGAAACGTGGCACCCGACGGTCAAAGTAGCACAGAACACGTATACATGTAGCAAGTGCCCACCTTGATCATACAGTGTGGCCACACCAACTACCAAGGCATTAGAACCAATTATAGTTGGGCCGCGCACAAGCGCCTTCCGGAGTGCATCACCTGGGCGGCGCCGTGGGGCTGCTGTCTTCCCGCATCACCGCCACGGCAGGGCACAGCGCCGCGCACAGCACCGCCTTCACCTGCACGCACACACAGGGAGCAGCACGACAGCAAGGCGACTCAGGCCGTGGTCCTACCCAAGCAAGCGCGCCTCCATCACAGTGTGCAGCTTCTGCTCTATCTGCAGAGACACACTGGGCACTACCGCCATCGAACAAACTTGTACTTCACTAACTGATTCCCGCGCCGGTTTCCGCTCCCCCGCCCCACCCCTACCTTCTCCCACCACCCACGCCACCCTCTATGGGCTTGGCTCCCACTCATACCAGCAATGCTCTCAGCAGGTGCCACAACTTGCAGTTCCCGCCACGCTGCCCCTCTACCACCACCCCACGCCGCCCCTCACCATGACAGGGTCCCTCGCGTGCGCGTTCCAGGGCGCCGTGGGGTCGTCAAGCCACGCCGCCGTGGCCGCCAGCGCCGCCCTGCCCCTGCCGCCGCCGCCGCCGCCCTCCCCGTCCCCATACCCTCCCCCGCCCCCTCCACCCGCGCCCCCCGGCGCCACCAGCCGTGCGTCCGCCACCATGGCCGCCAGCTGGCAGCGCATCTCCGCCAGCTGCTCCAGGGTCTGGGTGTGCAGGTAGTGCCGCTTGGCAGCCTGGGCGGCGGCCTTGGGGCCGGACTTGAGGGCAACCTGGAGTTTCAGGAAGGTGGAGGGAGGTGGTGTTGGTACCCTGCACACTTACTTGTCTGCTTTGATGAGGACAACACGAAGGGATGTGCGGAAAGCCCGACAAGGCTTTTCCTCACTACGCTAGTTCACAGGTGCACGCACCCTCCATATCTCGTATGCGGCCACCAGCAGCAGGTGGTCGCTCTGCTGCCCCGCCGCGATGCCCTCCGACCCGCGGGTCGCCAGCGCGCGGCGGGCCCGCTCCGCGTCCCCCCTGTCCTCCACAGGGGTCAGGAAGGGGGACCTGGGGGCCCGGGGGCGGGAGCGTGGGGACGGTAAGGGAACGTTGGGTTGCTGGGCTACACACTGGGCTTAGTACACATGCGCCCACCCCAGCATATTGGCGGAAACATGTGCACCCACCATTCACACGCCCGTCTCTGCTTCAGGTGGCCAGCACACGCAAACCGTCTCATCCCCGCCTGCCCCGCCCAACAGCGCCTCCTGGCTCGTCCCCGCCTACCACTTGGCTCAACATGGCTTGCCCATTGTGAACCAGGATGACACGCTGCACACCTGTCTCCCACACTCACTTGTGGCTCATGGCCGCTGCAATGGTGGCTGCGGGCGCCAAGCAGCCCATCAGCGCCCCCAGCACCAGCAGCTTGCCCAGCCGGGGGGACACGGGCAGCAGCGCCAGGTGCCGCCCCAGCGGGCTCAGCACCTCGCGTTGTGTGTTAGCACCACCAGCACCACCACCACCACCGCCTGCTGCTGATGCTGCCGATGGCGTTCCACCTGTTGTTGTTGTGGGGGTGCTTGTCTTGGCTGCTGTGTCGGGTGCGGGCGCGGTGTCCAGGGCTCCCACGTGGCGAAGGACCTCGAGCGCGGCGGTCACGGCACGTGGCTGCGGCGGCTCCAGCACACGTGCCAGGAAGTCCGACACGGGGCCCAGGCCCATGAGCAGGATCTGGGGCGGCAGGATGCCAGGGGAGGTCCCACGGGGTTAGGGGAGGCGAGGGGGCAGGGGAGGTGACAATGCAAGCTATGGAGGCTTGAGGGGGCCTGAAGGGGAAGCCGGTAGGCGGTTGGCTGGGTATTGGAGAAGTTGTTACCGCGCCAGGTGCGCCATCAGGGCAGGCAACGCTTGTGCGACTGCGCCCAGTATCCTTAGCTAAACGGCCTAGACCCGCGACCTGCAAAACGCAGTACACCCACAAAGACCTATACAGGCATATAAACACCCCTGGCCCACCCACCTGCAGCACCAGCTCCTCCAGCGGCACACGTGTGATCTCGGGGGCGCCGTACTTCCGTAGCCCGCGCTCAAACCTGCAGGGTAATATGGCAACTGGTCATGGCATGGATGGGCAGCCGAGGGGCACACGAATGGGCACCTGCGGCCTCACTAATGCCGCACGACTGCCGGACCGTCATCCACCTGCATGTAACCCGAAGCCAGGGATGTACCGTATGTCGCCACGGCGTCTGGCGTTTGTAAGCGTGCCGCGTCTGGCCCTGGTGCAGCTGGCGTAGGGCAGCACTAGGGGCTTCACAGTCACGAAACCCGGCAAATACCTAGGACAGCCATTCAACCAGCACGTATCGTGTGGGTGCCCCGCACCTGGGCCTGGTGTATGTGGCGTAGGCCACGCCCGGCCGCACGCGCCCCGCCCGCCCTGCGCGCTGCTGCGCCGAGGCGGCGGACACCCAGTCCTCCACCAGCATGGACATGGAGCGCGCAGCGTGGAAGCTGGGGGGTGAGGAAAATCGGGAGAGGTGCAAGGGGTAAGTAAGCAACCCAAGCTATCCTCGTGGAGGGACAGGACACAGGCGTTCCCACATTCGGCATTGGCTATCGCTGTATCAGCCGAATGCGTACCACCACGAGGGGGCGCAACCCTGCGCCCGGTATGCGGTAGCTGCACCCGCTACCTCACTGCCCAGCTTTGAGGCAAGCTACCATTGCCTTGCATCAAACTGGCCATCTCTCAGTTGCCCTGCGGCCGCTTTCCTCCTGCCTTGTGTTTTCCCTTTCCCTCCCTCACCGCCTCTCCTTGTGCCTCCCGGTGTCCACCACCGCCACCACGTCCTCAATGGTCAGCGACGTCTCGGCGATGTTGGTGGCCAGCACCACCTTGCGCAGACCCGCGGGAGGGGGGCGCAGGGCGGCGCGCTGCCCCGCCGGCGGCACCGCGCTGTGCAGCGGCAGCACCAGGCAGCGGCCGCCGCCGCGCTGGGAGAAGAGGCGCTGCGCCGTCAGCCTGTCGTACAGCTGCGTGATCTCGCCGATGCCTGGGGAAGGTTCAGCGGTTGCGGGATCGGACGCATGAAATAAAATGCACTGACCGTCCGTCCGCACGCGCACACCCATGCACCAGCTTTGCTGCTCAACGGTTACCCACAGGGTTTTTCAGAGTGGAGAATATGGGGAAAGTGGAGATTGGAAAATTAATTA